>Ga0153922_1000411_pt1 | contig 17649 bp, 15 predicted proteins | sample TSNJ006MetaG_FD_104723 | JGI IMG/M metagenome (GOLD analysis project Ga0153922, IMG submission 104723) | Attine ant fungus gardens microbial communities from New Jersey, USA - TSNJ006 MetaG | ecosystem: Host-associated > Fungi > Mycelium > Unclassified | place: USA: New Jersey, Brendon T. Byrne... | reverse complement strand
TATGTTCTGGCTAAGTTTCCGCGAATTGGTACAATTCAGAAGAATCACATACAGAGCAGTCGAAGTTTATCTCAGACTGCTTTTTATGTTGCTCTGTATTTGATACTTCTCTTAAGAATTATATCATAAAAAGGTGCATTATGGAAAAAATAAATTAACTTTGCCGTAAGAGGACACTTCAGGTGTTGGAGACTTGCTTTTTGGTTACTATGAAATCAGGTAACTATTAAATATTTCTACACTGGTACATAGAACAGAAAGACAGCAATAAGATAAAAGGAATCGACATAGTTGATTTTGTAGGAAGGATGTAGGGGAGAAAACATGAAGATAAAACAAAGCACTTTTTATGCATTACGACTTATATATAGGATTTACAAAGAAGCAGATGGAGTAGTTACTTCTGTGGAGCTTGCCAAAATGGAAGAAATCTCACAGGGAGTAACGATGAAGATATTAAGACAATTGACACAGGTGGGCATATTGAATGTGCACCAAGGGATCTGTGGAGGCTTTTCATTGAGTAGAGATATCAATGAAATTACTATGTTAGAAGTCATTACTGAGTTCGAAGGTCTGGATATCTGCAAGGATATAGGTGAATCAACCGGTTCAGAGAAAAAAGGGCTGCTTCGAACGTGTAGCCGGATTAACGAAGAATTGCAAGCGGTGCTTCTTAAATACACGGTTCGGGCTTTATTTGAACCGAAGGAGAATCTATTCTCTGAAAGTATGCCTTTATAAGGCGGGAAAGAACAAGTTATTAATACCTTTAAGGTAGTAATATAAATTATGAAAATACATCAGGAGGATATTTGATGTATTTCGAGGAGGTGGAATAATTGCAAGGTAAGAAAAAAGCGTCCGCGAAGGAATTGCATTTTTTTCGAAAACTACTAATATTTGTTATCTGTATCACACTACTCGGTGCAAATACATTCAATATGGTAAGTGCGAATGCCAGTAAGGATAATACAGAGAACGAATCTGTGGAGGATGCGACAACTGATGAGACAGAGATAGAGACAGAAACAACAGCCGGAAAGGAGACTGAGACAGAAACAACTATTGGGAAGGAGACAGAAACAAAAACAACCAATAAAACGGAAACAGAAACGGCTTCGGAAAGTGAGACGGTTCAGGAAACAGAGAGTTCTCCAATATCCGGAACTTCTCGTGCAGGGGCGCCAACAGAAGTTAGTACATGGCAGGAGTTTATTGATGCCTTGGCGGATATAACGGTGGATCATATTTTGTTAACAGCAGATTTGACAAGGACGTCACCTGCAGCAGCCGATAATCCGGGGACAATTGGGCGTACCCTGACTATTGATGGAGGAACAGCAGGGCATTCCATTAGTTTTGGAAGCGGAAGCAGCAATGCTACAAACGGTATTCTGCTTGCTGATGTGACAGAGGCTACATATTTAACTTTGACCAATATTACGCTTACAAAAACATCTGGTCCGGCATATGCAATGTTTTATTCAAGTACAGCAAGTACAGGAGTAACTAATTGGAATATCGCATTAAATAATGTTAAGACCAATGTTGATACAGGAACCAGCAATGCAGCCGGGCTGATTAATGCAAATGCTTCCGTAACTGTTTATGGGACAGATAATAATCTGGCATTTAATTCCAATACGTACCATCTGTTTAACGTAGATTCCTTTACGATGTCTGCGGGGTCATCATTGACAGCTACAGCACGAGGGACGGGATACCTGTTCAGAGTGAATCAGGGTGATTTTACGATGGAAAGCGGTGCTGCTTTAACGGCGTCGTCGACAGTTGCAACGGCAAGTACAACTTTATACTCATTTGAAGTTGTAAAAGGCAGTTTTACAATGAAAGCCGGCAGTGAGTTAACAGCCACATCTGATAGAGCATCATTATTTAATGTATATGGCAATTTTACCATGGAAGAAGGAACGACAAGCCTGACAGCTGTAACTACGAGTACTAGTCAGACAGATTATCAGTTCAATGTCGGTGGTAGTTTCGTGATGGGAAAAGGCTCGAACTTTACAACCACTACTGCAAGTACCAGTGAGAGCAACAGTTACTATCAGGTCAGTATTGCCGGTGATTTCACAATGGGAGCGGATACCACATTGACTGCCAGATCAGTCAGGAAGTCTCTGTTCACAGTAGGCGGAGGATTTACAGTAGGAGAAAATGCGGTTCTGTCAGCGGAGAGCACATCTGCTTCACAATCGGATTACCAGTTTAATGTAAGCGGTGATTTTGTGATGAAAACAGGTTCTACGTTTACGACCAGTACGGCAACTACTGCCCATACCGATAGTTATTATCAGGTTGCTGCAGGCGGCAATTTCACGATGGAAAATAATACGAACTTAAAGGCTGAATCTGTGGGCAAGTCCTTGTTTGGAATTACCGGGGATTTCACGGTGGGAGAGTCTGCAACAGTGACTACAAATTCTACAAGTGGGGCAAACCGTCAGTTTTCTGTTAAGAATTTTACAGCAAAGGCGAATTCTTCAATAACGACTACATCGGCTGGTGCAACCTATCAGTTCTATATTACAGGTGATTTCACGATGGAATCGGGTGGAGTAGAAGGTACAGGTTCGTCCTTAACAGCTGACTCCTCTGGGGCATCTAATAGCGTTATCTATATGACAGGAAGCGGAACAATAGATTTGGGGTCTTTTACAAGGACGAAGATTACAAACAATGGAACATCTATTAATGAGGATAGTGATAGTCGACCAGCGTATTCCAATGGGATTTATGGTGAGGTAGGCGCATTAAATATGCAGGCACATTCTTTACTGGATCTTTATGCAACCAATATAGGCTATCGAACAATGGTAACGAACTCGCTGACAATGGTGGGCGGAGCTGTATTTAATGCAACAGGAGTGAATTATAGCGCAATTGCACTTACGCAAAACTATGAAGATAATAATACCCTGCCGGCAACTGTAAATATTGATGGTACCGGAACGCAGCTCAATCTGGAATGTAGTGCATCAAGTTCAGCAACGGTCAATCGTGGAGCAGCGATGGTGGTTGCCGGAACAAGTGCCGAGGGTCAAAGCTGTGTCTTTAATGTAACAAACGGAGCCGAAATCAATGGTCATGCTACATCTAATACAGTGATACAGGTACGGTCAAAGGGGTCTACTTTTACAGTGAAAGATGGTGCGAAAATAAACCTTGTCCAAGATGGCGGTACATACAGTCTGGGGGCAACATTGCGCTTTAGAATCAGCGGAAGTCAAAAATTTGTTATTGATAATGCCGAGGTTACTATTCAAAAGTTAGGTGGAGCTACAGAAGCTGTCAGACTGTATAATGGAGGCAATTCTATTAATGTAATTAATGGTGGAAGATTTTATGTTTATAATGCAGGAAATGGTTCCCCCAATAATGGAACAGGAGATCAAGGAAATCAAGGGATACATTACCGTAATGGGAGCAGTAGCCAACCAGACAGTTTTTACGTAGAAGGATATGGAAGCGTGGTAGAAATTGTTGCAGATAACGGTCCTGCCATCTCATCTACTGCAGGTAGTACTACTACGGTACAAGCTATGAGCGGCAGTACATTTATTTTAGAAGGAAAGACTTCCGATGCCGGCCACGGAGGTGCCATACAATCAACCTCAGTAACCGTATTCGAATTGGATAATCCGTTGTACTTTGATTTGCGAAATAACAGGTCCGGAGGAGGACGGGTATTAGAATCCTCAGGTGGAACCAGTAATATGTTTACCCTAAATAATTCTGATTTTTCAGTTTGGACCCAGGGATCGAATCTTGAGGGGGATCCCACGAAATCCTGGTCCTTGATTGACTTTGTTTTGAATGGGAATGAATTTGATTCCATTTTATCTACGAACTTTCCATCTGAGTTTAATACGACCTACTATGCAGGCAGCTCTGCTTATTCCCGTATGAGTGCCAATAATGCAAGTGCAGTCATTGATGAGCTGCGTGTACCGACGAATGCCGACCGATATATCTATGGACATGCATATGTGCCGGAGGGGCTGGATGATACCAGGGATGCCTGGACCGAGGAGGTGTATGTGACTGTCAAAGTAACGAATGAGGATGGGACAAGTTACTATCTGGAAGGTACGACAATCGGAGTAGATGAAGACGGAGGTCTAAGCGTATATGGTGAACCTATTCGTGGGGGAATGTTTGAGATTTTAAATGATCCGGATGGCGATGGTACCGGCGAATATTTGCGAACCGGACAGACGGTGGAAGTAGTGTCAGCTTATCGTTCGAACAGTCCCATTAGTGTGGTAGGGGAATCTCGGGTTCATAAAAGTACGGCGCAGGACTTGAAAGCATCTGCAGTAATCACATGGGATGTCACGCCACCAACTGCACTTACAATGGCTGATGTAGATATAAGTGCCAGTAAGATGTATGTGGAGGCTTCAGGAACGAAGTTTACAACGAGGACGACTGTAATCAGTGGCACCTCCACAGAAATAGGGGCGACAGTCTATCTCTACATTTATAGAGAAGATGATTTGTCTAATTTGTATTTGTCGTCATGGGCTACCGGAACGGTAGAAGTAGATGGAAAGTGGAGCGTTTCCTTACCAGAGGCACTGATAGAAGATGATCTTGTTGCGATTGCATTAAACGACAATGTATCAAATACAGGTCAGCCGGACACAAACCGGTTGACGTCTTATGACACTACTAAACTGGTGGATAACGGAGTCTTTGCGAATGGTGGGAATGAGAACCCTTCCGGTGACTGCGAATTCCATGACACTACGTTTACTACCAGACTGGAGATAGGTGTCATGTACTATGGTGTACTTGAACTGACCGTTTCCCCGGAAATCGAATATGGAACCCATGGAATTTCTTCGGGGGTAACAACTTATCCGGCGGGGTCTATGGTACTGAGTGTAGAGGACAGCCGGGTTGAACGGAATCAATGGGAGCTTACTGCCAAGATGGACGAACCCTTTACCCTTAACGGAGGAACAGATGTGTTAGACATTGATTTGATTTATTCCTACAACGGCACGGAAACTGCCATCGGCAGCAGTGCGGTAAACATTTGGCGCCACACTAATACCTCAGATGTGTTTGATGTGTATGATCAGTGGATGATACCAGGAAATGGCAGCGGTCTGTTTGTAAAAGCCTCTGCCGGTAAAGTAAAAACAGGATCCTATACGGCAAAAGTAAATTGGGTACTTAGTGATGTGCCATAAAAGGAGGGTGTATATGAAGAGATTAAAAACAAATTTTTGCATGCTCCTCCTATGTATGACGGTCAGTACATTGACCGTGTATGCGGATGACCGCTCCTTTGACGGCAGCGGCGGAATCACATTCGAGGGCAGTGCAGACATTGAACCAACCCCAACAAGTCCGCCGCAGGAACCAACCCCAACAAGCCTGCCGCAGGAAACGGGCAAACCGTCAGACAAGGGGACGGCATCAGGCAGTAAGTCGAGTCTCCCTCAAACCGGTCAGAAGGCGGATGGGGTTCTGCCGGCAGCGGGCTGTGCAATATTGATTTTTGCCGGCCGGCTGGTCGTAGGAAAGAGCAGGAGAACTATATTTACAGCAGGAGTATAGTTCGGAAAAACGTGCTGTATTAATCAGAGAATAACAGCACAATGTAAACGTATGTAAAGAAATTTGCATAAATAACTTTAAATTCTAGGAGGAAAGAAACATGAAATGTAACAAAAAGGTATTAGCATTTACATTAGCAGCAACGATGTTGTTTGGCAATGTGATCAGTGTTTTTGCAGATGATATGGATGAAAGCACAACAGACAACAAAATCACCTTCGAATCTGGTGGTGGCAAAGAGACTACCCCCCCTGTAGACCCGGAAGACCCGGATGTTACGATCACTCCGGATCCGGACAAGGAAAAGCCAACCGATAATACCGGTGAGCTTAGATTGGACGTAGTTCCAATATTTGATTTCGGTACACAGCAAATCACCACCAATACAAAGAACTATTTTGCGGAGCTGCCGGTAGAGTCTGTTTCATCTGAAGAAATACCGTATTATGTACAGGTAACAGACGTCAGAGGTACCGGTGCAGGATGGTCTTTAACAGCCAAAATGACGAGTCAATTCTCAGATGGCACCCATGCTCTTACCGGAGCAAAAATCAATCTGTCTAATGTAGCTTCTGAAGCGCAGTCGGGAACAACAGCCCCTTCCGGCACCTATGACGGAACGCTGGAATATGATGCAGTAGACGATACATCCGTTAAAATTGCGTCGGCAGCAGTAAATGAAGGTATGGGCGTATCCGCAGTTCGGTTTGGGGATACAGCAAGATATGGCAGCACTTTATCAGCGGATGAGAGCGTTGAGCTTACAATTCCTGGAGAGGTTCAGGTATATGCGAATACTTACAAAGCAACGATTCAATGGACTCTGGGAGCTACTCCGTAAGTAGCTGGCTGAAAATAAGCTTTTTTGTATCAGAAAAGCATTCGGTTTTTGAGGTTATACTTAGCACTGGAAAGGAGACTAACATTCTTTTATCGGAAAGAATGTTAGCTGCTTTCTTTTTAAAAAATTTTTATCCGAGAAATATACGAAGACTAGAGAGGGAACAATGAAAAGAAAGAAAAAATACCATTGGGGTATCAAGGGACTTTTGCTGTGTGCAGCAGTATGCGCCATATTTCTGACTGGAAACAGCATAAAGGCTGAAGCTTTCCAGAACAACAGCTTAGATTATAGTGTAAGACCTATTATGCCGGAGAGTCAAAGAAATGATACTCAGGCTTATTTTGATTTGCTGATGAATCCTGGAGAAGAGCAGACGCTTCAGATAGAAGTCGTTAATCATGCGGAAGAAGACAAAACGATCAACGTGAGTGTTGCCACAGCTTCTACAAACGGTGGCGGTAATGTGGATTACGGAGTTCGTACCAATGTAGTAGCGGATGATACGTTGTTGTATAAAATAGATGATCTGGTCAGTACGCAAGGGCGTATTGTTGTACCGGCAAAAGAAACGTATACCGTACAATTAAAGGTTATGATGCCATCCGCATCTTTTGACGGGATCCTGGCGGGAGGGATCAATTTCAAGGAAGTTTCCAATGGGGAGGATGCGGAAATTGATCAGGAGGGCGGAGTTGCCATTCAAAATGAATATTCCTATGTGATTGCTCTGCTGCTGCGGGTCAATGATCAAGAAGTATTACCGGACCTGCAATTAAATCAAGTGTATGCGGCACAGCGAAATTGGATGAACATCATCAGTGCCAATGTTCAGAACTTTAAAGCGGCCTATGTAACGAATATGAATATCAGTGCACAGGTAAGAAGACAAGGTGAAACGGATGTCTTGTATGAATTGGACAAGAAAGACATGGAAATGGCCCCCAATTCCAATTTCAATCATGCGATTCCGTTAAATGGAGTACCTTTTCAGGCGGGAACGTATGTCCTTTCTCTTGCAGTAGAGAGCAGTGAAGGTTCCTGGGACTTTGAACGGGAATTCGTTATCACGCCGGAAGAAGCAAAAGCATTTAATGAAACGGATGTTTCCATTGAAAGAAGCAATCTGTGGATCTATATAGCGGCAGGAGCCGGAATTCTTCTGTTAGTGCTCTTGATCTTTTTGTTGGTTTGGTATAAGAAACGGGCAAAGAAACAGAAAATACGTTTAAGAGAGATTATTGAAGAAATCATTTTAAGGCTCAAAGGAAATGGCTGACCGTTGCATAAGGAGAATGCCGTGAGGAATAAAGTGAAAGAATGTTTGACAAAGATAACAGCCTTTTTGGTATTGCTTGTCGGCATTGGGCTGCTTCTGTCTTCCCTGTTAGAAAGTGCAGTTGTAGAAGTGCTGAGTAACCGCTATCTGCTTCAAAATTATACGGCGGCACAAATTGCGGGAAACACGGCCCAGGCTCGGTTTACGGGGACGGTAATTGAGGAAGATATTGAAATTCAGGATCTGACAAGTATTCTTCAGAATGTTTCGGATATCGAAAAAGAACAGGTAGTAGGAGCAATTGCAATCGCATCGGTGGGTTTGTACCAGCCGATTTTTAACGGAGCTACGAAGGCAAGTCTGATCGCAGGTGCTGGTACGATGAAAAATGATCAAGTCATGGGTCAGGGGAATTACTGTCTGGCGGGGCATCATATGAGGGATGAATCCTTACTGTTTGGACCGCTGCTTCAGGTTGAAATCGGAGACTGGGTGCAGCTGACAGACAAGGTAGAACTATATACTTACGAAGTGACTGAAATTAAGATCATCCATCAAAATGAAGTAGAAGTACTGGAAGATACGAAAATGCCAGTCGTTACTTTGATTACCTGCGACCAGACAGGGGTCGGCACCAATTACCGGTACATGGTAAGAGGGATATTGATCGATATCAGTCCGATGGGAGAGAGAAAAGAATCGGGGGATCGTGAGCAAGGGGAAGAAGGGGCAAATGAATATCTGGATGTCTTTCTTTACCAGACGACCAGAAAGAAAACCGGAGCCTACCGGATATGGATATGGTTCATAGGGGTGGCAGCAATGGCGGCGGTACTCGTATGGACGGGAAATAAGATACTCAAAAGCAGCGAGGTGGATGATGAGGTGAAATGAAGTATATACGCTATTTTAAATTTTTTATAGTTTTATGTATATGGATGTTATTATGCATTCCTATACCTGTTTTGGCAGAGCGGTCATCCGAAGTGGATTTTGCCATAAGAGCTATTATACCGGATAATCAGACAGACCAGGATCATACATATTTTGACCTGCTCATGAAACCGTCACAAAAGCAGACATTAGAAGTAGAGATATGGAATTTAACAGACAAGGAGATTCAGCTTGGAACACAGGTACATTCTGCGACTACAAATGAGAATGGAGCTATTGAATATGGCAAAAGGGATGTCCTGCCGGATGATACCCTGCCCCATCAGATGGAAGAGATTATAACCTGTGACAGTCTGGTGTCTGTGCCCGCTAATGGCAGATCACTGCTTGAACTGCATATGCAGATGCCAAAAGAAAAATACAAAGGGATTTTAGCCGGCGGGATTACCTTTAAACTGGCCGAAGATGATGAAACAGAGGAAGCAGACGATGCTGCCGGCTTTGCAATTCAGAACACTTATTCCTATGTCATCGGAATTGTGCTGAGAGAAAGTGAAAAAAAAATACAGCCGGAGCTGGTACTGAATGATGTATTCTATGCCGAAGAAAAGGGCGTTCCGATGCTAAGTGTAAATATCCAGAATATAATGGCAGCCTATGCCGATGATCTGGAAGTGGAAGCCCGTATAACCCGAAAAGCAACCACTGGCACATTGTTTCAGACATCCAAAGAAAAGATGAGAATGGCACCCAATTCTAATTTTGATTTTCAAATTGACCTGAATGGAAGGTCATTGAATGAAGGAGAATTTACGCTGTATATAAATGCAGTGACTGCAGATAAGGAATGGAACTGGGAAAAAGATTTTACCATTAGCTCCGGCACTGCTAATGCAGGAGAATCCAAAGCATATAACAAAAAAACAACGGGATATCTATGGCTGTTTGCGGTTGTTGCGGCTACCCTTTTATTGTCTGGCATAATGCTGTGCAGATATAGAAGGATATTAAAAATTAAGAGGAACTATAAGAAGGTTATTATGAAAGAGACATAGATTATTTTACAATAAATGTACTCTTGGAATCACCTTGCACGCAGATTCCGGAGCACATTAAAAACCAAGGAGGAAGAACATGAGCCAGATTCAGAATACTATAATTACGAAAAATGATATCGTAGATTATGTAGATAAGATGAAAATCAAGAAAAGCAATATTGGCGGATTAGACAAAGTTGATGTGTATATTCATATCCAGGAGTTAATCAAGATGTATGGTAACTATGCAGAACAAGAGCTTGATAAACAGAAAGAAACCCTGGATAAGCAGCAGAAAGAAATCGAAGAGCTGACAGTCCGGGAAAAGGCGGCACGTGAAGAGCTGGATTCACGCCAAGCTGCAGACGATGCAAAAGAGCAGGAAATTAACAGACAGAAAGATCAGCTTGATAGTCTGATATATTATAAAGAATTGGCTGTCAGCCTGCAAAGTGAAAATGAAGCACAAAGGGAAAAGATTGAGCAGTTAAAAGGGTCAGAAGAATTAATAGAAAGGCTTAATATAGAGAATAAAACGATTCAAGAAGAAAAAGAAATCCTCAATCAGGAAATCGAACTATGTAAAAAAGAAATTGAGGAACTTAAGAAAGCAAAGACCATTCTGCCGGAATTACAGGAAGAGTTGGATAAATACAAGGCATATGCCCAGGAATTAGAAAAGCAAACACAGATTCAGAGGACAGAAATTGATGAGTTGAATCAATATAAAGATCAGGCAGTAAAATTACAAAATGAAGTGTTAAGACAAAAGAGTGAAACGGAAGAGCTGGACGGATACAAAGAGGCCATATCCAAACTGCAGAGAGAAAAACAAGAACAGGATCAGCAGATTGAAAAACTGATGAAATATGAAACCCTGGCAGTTAAACTGCAGACCGAAATCAGTGTCTTAAAGATGGAATTAGAAGGCTTGCAGCAACCCGAAGTATTTACGGAAGAAACGCAGGAAGAGCTTAAGAGCCGTACAGAAGAAATGCAGGAAAATCTTAAGAGATGTACAAAAGAAATACTGGAATTAAAAGAGGAACTTCAAAGACAAACCTTAGAAACGCATGAGTTTAAAAGTAAGCTTTGGGAGAGCCAGGCATTGCTCGCAAAAAAAGAGAAATTTTATATGGAAATGATACAAAATCTGGAGAATGTAAAAGAGGAAGGTAAGGAACAAGAGGATGAGCCTGTATCGATTTCCGAAGATATACAAAAGAAATTGAGTGAGCAGGAGCAGATTATTATGGAGAAGGAACAAAAGATTCATTCCGTAATGAGAGATCTAAGGGAGAAAGAAAAAGAGTTGGCAAATCTGCAGAAAGAAGAGGATGCAGGGCAAGGCCTGAAATCTTACAGCTATATGGAAGAAATCGGAGAGATTTTGCGTGAATCCCGCAGAGAAGGTCAGAGTATTATTAATAATGCCTGTATTGAGGCTGAAAAGGAAATGATCAAGCTGTTAAATCTGCGTGCGAAATATAAGCAGGAAAATGAAAGGTACCGGAACTGGTGTAAGCGTGTAGAAATGGAAAAGAAATCAGTAGAAGAATTTTTAAAACAGTTGTCTGATCAATATGAAAATGCAAATAAAGCATTGGTTTCAGTCAAAGAGGGAGCGGATTCTTTTGATATTAAGAGAATTTTTAGAGCAATTGAAATTGAGCAGATCAATGCTGAAGAAGTGGATTATGAAGAGATGGGTCTGGTATAGAGTCCTAAGCATATGTATTGCCTGTTTAAGCATGCGGTATATATTGTGCTGTCCGGTAAAGGCTTCGGAAGCAGATTATGTTATTACGCCGATAATAACGGAGGATGCCTTGGAGAATGAGGAGCTTTATTTTGATCTGACGATAGAACCTTCCCGCAAGCAAGTTATTAAAATTGAAGCCAGGAATAATACTGACAGGGCTGTGACAGTATATACGAAAGTATGTACTGCTGAAAAAGTCCTTTCAGAATTATTAGAAGGTGAGAATAGAATAACAATTCCTGCTCAGAAAACTTATCTGTTTCAATTTACTGTGAATATGCCTGCAGAAGGTCTGGATTCTCCGCTGGCAGGAGCTTTTGTATTTTTGCTGGTACCGGATCGGCAGGAAAACAGCACCGAAGCACTTCCTGCTGAGGCGGATATGGAACAGCCAGAGGGAATAGAATTTCTTAAGTTAAGTACCAATACTTTAAGCCGGCCGGAGACTATTAGGGAGGAGGTAGAAAACCTGCTTCAAGAGACGGATATTGTATCATCAGTGTCAGCTGAATTTTCTTATGTAATCCCTTTGGTTGTAAAGGCAGGTGAAAGTACTCCCAGTCCGGTTCTTTCAATAAAGGATATCTTAACCACAGACTATAAAAATGAAGTAAAAGCTAAAATACAGAATACGACGTCTATATTTGCAGAAAAAGTGACGATCGAGGCTATAGTCCGCAAGAAGGGGAAAAAGGAAATTTTCTTTGAAGCCAGCGAAGAAAATATAGAAATCCCTGCATATTTTGATTATGAACTTTCTATTCCATCTAAAGGGAAGGAAGTCAAAACGGGAGTATATACTCTACAGATAAGATTGAGCACAGCAAGAGCGCAGTGGCAATGGGAAAAAGATTTTACAATAGCAGAAGAGAAGACAGATGCCAGAACCGAAAACGAATCAAATACCCAAGGAGCAGCTGTGAAATCCGGACAATATCATTTCATAATAATTCCAACATTTGTTTTGGGAATCGGAATGATTGCTGTTTTCATAATTTTACATAGGAAAAAACAAATCGAAAAAGAAGCAGTCAGAAGAGTAATGATAGATATAAAGAAAAACATTTAATATATCACTTTTGCTATCGGCAGAAATGCTCTTAGGAGGAGAAAATATATGAAAAATCATAAAAAACATATCGGTATGATTTTTGGGCAGCTGACGGTTTTGGATATCTTCCGGGATTCTAAAGGATTGGTTAAGTGCAGCTGTAAGTGTATTTGCGGGAATCAGACCGAAGTGTTTTGGAACAATTTAAAAGGTGGCCGCACGAAAAGCTGTGGGTGTCAGGAGGAGGCAAATCGCAGAAAATTTAGGGATATCACAGGGCAGCGGTTTGGAAAACTAACGGCTCTGTCGCCAAGCGAAAAGCGTCAGAATGGAAATGTGGTATGGAACTGTCGTTGTGACTGCGGGAATCTCTTTGAACAGACAGGACGGAATCTGGTTCGGGGGTTCTCCAGACATTGCGGATGTGAACAGAGAAGGGGAAGCACTTCGGGGATTCGTGATCTTACCGATCAGAAATTCAACCGTCTGAAGGCTCTTTATCCAACCTCAGAACGAACAACCAGCGGATCTGTGATCTGGCAGTGCATTTGTGACTGCGGGAAGGAAGCAAAAGTATCGGAAACGGCATTGGTGCACGGCAGTCAAATAAGCTGTGGCTGCAGGGTATCTGAAGTGGGGAAAGAACTGTCGAGTTATCTGCATTTTATTGACGAAACGTGTATTGAGTTCCTTAACAGGAAACAGCGCTGTGATAATACCAGCGGATATCCGGGGGTCTACCGGACGGAGAACGGGAAATATAAGGCAGGAATCACATTTAAAAAGACCCGGTATTATCTGGGGACGTATGATACCTTTGAAGAGGCAAAGCAGGAACGTCAGAAAGCAGAAATGTGTTATCATCAATCATTTCTGAAAGAACATCAGTGAAAAATATATGAGTTGGAAAACGAGGACACTTTTCAGACAAAAGGTGTTCTTTTTTATTTTTGAAATCCATTAAGATGATAAACAGAAAGATAAAATGTAGATCAGGAATTATCAAAGTTACTCTTATAAGAGTAATTTATCATATTATTTTGCTTCAAATATATGTTGACATAGTATATTATATGAATTATAATATGATAAACAATATAGAAATGAGGTGAAGGTATGAGTTTTCAATTAGGAACATCTGTGTTGGATGCCTGTGTATTGTCAGCATTACAAAAAGAAGACCAATATGGGTATAGCCTTACACAAGAAATACGTAATTTAATGGATATCTCTGACTCCACCATGTATCCGGTATTAAAGAGACTGAAAAAAGAAGGTTACGTTGAAACCTATGAAAAACCCTTTGACGGACGTAATCGGCGATATTATACAATCACAGATTTGGGAAGAGTGAAATTCAAAAGCTATATTCAAGAATGGATCAATTACAGGAATATGATGGATAAAATTATGATAGGGGGCATTGATAATGAATAGAACGGATTTTTTAAAGCAACTGAAACATAGCTTAAGTAAATTACCTGAAGATGAGATTTTGGATGCGATACAGTATTATGAGGATTATTTTGATGATATTGGCCAGGAAAATGAGAAACAGGCATTGCTTAACTTAGGTCCTCCACAAAAGGTGGCGGCACAGATAAAAGCGGAATCTTATATTAATACTGCGAATGAGAATCCCGGGAGTCTTAGGAGCGGTCTTTCCAGTATTAAGCTGGTGACGCTGGCAATTTTTGCATCACCGATTGCCGTACCGCTGGCTGCTGCCGCAGTAATCGTTGCAGCTGCATTGCTGATCAGCTTATTTGCAGTACTGGCTTCTTTGCTGATCAGTGGTGTTGCTTTGATAGCAGTGGGAATTGTTTCTGTTGTCGGTAGTATTCCAACACTTTTTGTACATTTCTTTTCTGCTGTGGCATTGCTCGGCAGCGGGATGCTTGGCTTAGGAGCTGGTTATCTATTGACAATTGCTACCGTCAATATGTCGCAGGCATCTTATCGCGGCATTGTTAATTCAGTAGCCAAAAGGGTTAAAAGGAGGACGGTATCATGAAATTTAAAAGTAAGAAACTTATCCTGATTTCAATCATAATGATTGTGGCAGGACTGATAATATTAGCGATTGCATTTATAGCTGCGAAAGGTAAGATCGGTGTATATCTGGATGGTTCAGGAATTCATTATGCATATGCTGAGGGCTCAGGGAGTCTGTCTGATGCCTATGATTTAGCTGATTTTCAAAGCATTGATGTGACTTGCGCAGATGCAGAAGTGACATTGTGTGCATCCGATCATTATGGAATCAGCTATGAGAATGTATTTAAAAACAATATGCCGAAGGTGGACGTGGTAAATAAGAAGCTTTCGATTACCCGACCGGATGCAGTGTCTATTAGTCTGCTTAATTTTAATTTCAAAAGAACGAAAATAGTTATCTATTATCCTAAGGGCAGTGATTTTTCAGAGGCAGATCTTTCGATTACATCAGGGAAATTAAGTATTGCAGACTTAAAGGCAGACATATTGGATTTATCCGTGGTAGATAGTCATCTGGAGATGTCGGATATTGAAGCCGGAACAATAACGTTATCACAACGGAGCGCTTCAGCCGATTATGCCAATATAAAGGCAGATAAACTGACTTTCTCGAATATCGATGGGAAAAGTGTTTTCAACAATATACAGATCAAGAAGGCACTCTCAACTGATGTGAAATCGGGGAAATTGGAGTTAAACAGTGTTACGGCAGAACACTTGGGTATTAAAGCCACCGATGCCAGAGTCACGGGGACGGAGCTTGTTACGAAGGGTTTAAAAGGGAGCGGATTTTCATCCACGTTTGATCTTGCAGGTGATTTTAATGGGGATAGTAATTTATCAAATGTAGATGGGAAGATAATTATATCTCTGTCCGGGAGCTATACGGATTATAATTATAATCTTAAAACTACGGATGGCAGTATCAGGATTAATGGCGAAAAGCAATCCGCAAGTGTTAAGGATAATAACAATACAGAAAATAATATCAATATCGGCCAGACCTCAGGTAAGATTCAAATTGAGTCAGCAGAATAGCCGGCACTGAAGTGCGAAAGGATAAATATACAGCTACTTATAGTTGCTGGTGTACTGGTTCGCTGATATTTAATTTTAAATTATTAGGAGAGATGATTTTGCTGATCGAAAGAACGAAAGACAAAGTAATGCGACTGGAACTGCATAAGGTATTATTATACTTTCTGGTTTTTGGTTTTTTTGGATGGATTTTTGAAACCCTGTTTGTTTGGATCGAGTATGGAAAGTTTACCTGTCGGGGATACCTTTTTCAAGGCCCTGTGGTATGGGGACTGCCATTGATTGAACTTTATGGTTTTGGGGGTGTTATTATGGCAGTTTTGTTTGGTCATTGGAAGAACCGGCCGGTGAAGATTTTTCTGGCAGGAATGACTGCCATGACGCTGTTGGAACTTGTAGGAAGTTACTTGTGTACATCTTTATTAAAGACACGGTATTGGGATTATTCTAATAATTTTATGAACTTTAAAGGGCGTATCTGCTTGTCATCCTCTATTGCCTGGGGTACATTGTCGGTAATCGGAATAAGTATTGTAATGCCCCGAATCGATAGATATTATTATAATGCATCTGATAAACGGTATTTAAAAATAAATATTATGATTCTGATACTGTATGCAGTTTTCTGTGCTGTATTTAAATATTTGATTGCCTGATCATATTATGGGCACTCTCGCAAAGCTGCATTTAAAGAGTTTCTGAAAGCACTCATTACTTATAAGGAGAATGGAACAGCAGAAGAACAGCGAAAGAACTGCAATTGGAGGGAATCGTTAATGAAAATATTAATTACAACAGATTGGTATACTTCAGCTATCAATGGAGTTGTTACATCGGTAGTTAATCTTGAGACACAATTAAAGAAAAGAGGGCATGACGTAAGTATATTAACCTTGTCACAGGATGGACATTCAAAGCGTGAGGGGAATGTTTATTATATTGGGACTTTTGATATCAGTAAGTTCTATCCGAAGGCGCGGGGAACCTGCCATTATTATGATAAACTTGTGAATGAGATCATCACATGGAAACCAGATATTGTCCATTCACAATGTGAGCTGGTAAGTTTCCCCTTTGCGAAAAAAGTCGCCAGAAGGTGTCAGGCACCATTGATCCATACTTACCATACAATCTATGAAGATTATACCCATTACTTTTCATTTAGCAAAACAATGGGAAGAAAAGCAGTAGCCATATGGTCCAGACATCTTTTGAACAGGGTTGATTCGGTGGTGGTTCCATCGGAAAAAATCCGCGGCTTACTGTCGGAATATGGTGTCGGAAATCCAATGTTCACCATACCCTCCGGAATCAAACTGGAAACTTATCGAGAAAGAATCAGTCCGGAAGAGATTATTCAATATAGGAGAGAACTGGGGATTCCTCAGTCGAATCGGGTGCTGATCAGTCTTGGCAGAGTGGCCAGGGAAAAGAATATCCAGGAATTAGTCAGATATATAAAACAGATGGAACGAGAGGACCTGACCTTGCTGATTGTAGGAGATGGACCGTATCTCAAGGAAATTAAGGCATTAGTCAAATACTATGCAATCGAAACCAAAGTGGTTTTCACTGGAATGGTAGATCCAACGGTGGTATATAAATATTATCAGTTGGGAGATGTGTTTGTATGTGCCTCTAACAGTGAAACTCAGGGACTTACTTACATTGAAGCCCTGGCCAGCGGGTTACCGGCTGTCTGCCGCAAAGATTTATGCTTACAAGGGGTGATTGAAAATGGGGAAAATGGATTCTTATATGAGGATTTTAGTGGATTCCAGTCAGCCATTTTGATTATCTTACAAAATCAAGATAAGAAGTTAAGAATGTCAGAAAAAGCGATCGAGATATCCCAAAAGTACTCCACAGATAAATTTGGTGAGTTGTTGGAAGAACTTTATCTGGCGGAGATTGAAAAGAAAATATCTTAATTTGACCGGAAAGGTGGTTGAAATAGTTGACATGTTGGCTGCTCGGACGCCACTGCGTACGAGGAGAGGTGCTGTACTGTTTGCAAAACCAGAGCACTCGCTGCAAGTTACTAACAGAAATAGAGCCCAAATCCCCGGACTATCCACATTCAATCCGTTTTCTGGTGAAAACGCATTTCAGGTGGATACAAAAACTCGCTTGGGAAGCAAGTTTTTGCCGGGG
>Ga0153922_1000410_pt1 | contig 17674 bp, 15 predicted proteins | sample TSNJ006MetaG_FD_104723 | JGI IMG/M metagenome (GOLD analysis project Ga0153922, IMG submission 104723) | Attine ant fungus gardens microbial communities from New Jersey, USA - TSNJ006 MetaG | ecosystem: Host-associated > Fungi > Mycelium > Unclassified | place: USA: New Jersey, Brendon T. Byrne... | reverse complement strand
TTCGTCAAATCGAGTGACATACTGACCTGCATTGCTTCCGCCGTTTTCGGTATAGGCATTATGGATGTCGTCAGCATATTCTCTCACATAACCGATATATTCCGTAATGAGAGATATCTCCTGATCAAGTTTTTTGACTGCTTTTTTATACTTATTACGCTCACCCTCGGCATATGATGTTGTAAAGAGATCCTTGATACCGTACATATGTGTCTCCATTCCGCACCGTTTTTCCGGCGGCGCAAACATTTAATAAAAGCCACAATTGTATTGATGGTGTTAATTCCATATTTGTAATATGGTGTTGATTTTACCATATTTATCAATATTATTCAATCCTCTAATCACTTTAGCTGGTTAAAATCCGCATGGCCGAACACTGATTCTGAGATATTTTTCTTTTGCCATATTTTGCAAAATTTATTGACGAGCAGACAAGTCAAAATCTATATATTAACAGGGAGGTAAAAATGGCACGCAATAAATATCCCGAAGAAACCATCAACCGGATTTTAGATGTTTCTTTAAAACTTTTTTAGGTGATCCCATGCTTGTCAAAGACCTGTTTCATGAATTCCCTTCCATTGATATACACCTGCACCTGAAAGGGACACCACGTTTGGAGTTTGACATGCATGAAACCAAACTCTCTGTCCTGGAGATAGAAATAATAGTCCTTGCATTTACGGTCCACCTTAATCAGTGAAATCTTTCCGTCCTGCTGTTTTATTGGTTATTGGTTGGAGCGTGGAACAGTATTCCACAGCCGACAGCGTACAGATGAGACCTTCCAGGGGGGTAGGATTTGAGGCGAGAACATCACGAGTCGTCTGCTCTTTGAAAGTTTTTGCAGATGACAAGTAGATGAGCGGTCTATCTAGGGAAGCCGTAAGGCTTTCGACATGAGAGACACCGGAAGATTTGTCGCCGAGTATACCATTGTGCGTTCACGGTTGCCTACACTAGGCAAACCCACGCCCACGGCATCAGGCATCCCATTTAAACGCCGTGTCGCATAATCACGAATAACATCAGCAAGGGCTGACACCGTATTACCCGTCTCATATATACTGTGTGTAGTCAGGACCCTACTGCCGATGCTTTAAAGTCTCTGCCTACCAGTCCTATTCTCAGATTGGTACCTCCGATATCAAGGCCGATAACTTGTCTATCCATAACCATCCATCCCTTACATTATAAAAATTGTCCAAAATAACCACGTAGCGAGATTACTTAGCAATAATATAGGTGGCATTATTGCGGAGAAATTCAGTCTCTTTTTCAGAAATAATAGTGCATTCGGTAATCTCAAACGCTTTGCACATCGTCCGCCTTCCCTCTTTAGAGGAACCTACTAGAAAATAAGTTTCTCGGGAGTTATCTTTTACAATCTGCTTTTTCTTGGCCTCTCGAAAATCAGGAGTATTTACACCCGATTTGGTTTCATAACCCGTGGCACCTATAAATGCTTTATCAAAGTACATATCCTGTAAGGTGGCATCAGTCAGTGGTCCAACGATAGATACAGTTGAAATTAATATATCCCCTCCAACCATTACACACGATAGCTGTGTGCCAGCTATTTCAGAAAATAGCATAGCATTAGTAGTGACAATTGTAATCTGCTTATCTTTTAGGCACTTAACCATTAGCAGAGTAGTTCTTCCTGCATCTATGTAGGCCACATCACCATTTTCTACTAACTCGGCAACAACACGGGCAATATGATCCTTTTCCTCTGTATGTAATTGACTACACGCATTCAGAGATGTGTCATAACTGCCTTTTTTCAGTTTTGCAGCGCCGCTGCGCAGCAAAATAACACGCCCTTCCTTTTCAAGGGCTTTTAAGTCACGCCTAATCCTCGACTCTGATACATCCTTCCTCATTTTCTCTCAACGTGTCGATGGATGCCAGCTCCTGTTTTTCAAGCTCGGCAAGCAGTTTCTCCCACACGCTATTTTGTATTTTACACTAATTTACCTTATTCTAACACCCCAGTTATTATCATGCTACAATGCCAAATCAAATCATGTCAGAATATCTAAGTGCACATTGTCAGAACTGTTGTGCTCCACATTCAAATTTATATGATCTATTGCTCTCATTTGCTTGTCACCGCGATATTAAAGCAAGAAACAGGGATATATAAGACTTTATTTCCATATAACAGAAAATAAATGTTGAATTCTGGTAAATATAATAGTATTATTACAATAATACTATTATAGTATAATAAAGGTATCTGTCAATCCTGCAGGTTGAACAAGAACATACCAAGGAGGTTATTTTAATGGAATCAAACGTAAACCAGTCCAACATTTATGGAGGCCCAAGGCAAAAGACCAGAGCGGTAGACAAGCGGGTCATCCAACAGGGTGAAGAAATCTACAACGCCATACAAATGATATTCCAATTTGCCAGCTTCCCCATCCAGTCACCACTCTTTATTATCGATCCCTATCAAGCTGCACCGTTGAGTGCCATCGCAGGGATAAAAACAACAACACCGACCCAAATCACGGTTACCGTTTTGGGTAAAAACGGATCCCAGGGAAACATATCCCATACGTTTCCCGGATATAGTACGGAGCATCTCGTACCTGTACTTGGTCTCTATCCCGGGTATGATAATCAAGTCGTATTGGAAGTTGCGGATGAGCAAGGGGTTATATTAAGCAACACCTTAACCGCAACCACAGAGCCACTTGACGTTGAAACGTTCGGAACCGTCGACATCATATCTCCCGCACAGATGGATAAATTGGACAACAACGTGCTGTATATTACATTACTGCAGAATGCGTTTCCTTCTGCCACTGATCTTGAGGGAGAGGTTCGGTGGCTATTCAAAGAGCATTATGACGAAGGATTTCCCATCAACTTATTCAGCGGCATCGCTTTTTACGAGCTTAACAATGGAAGGCTTTTGGGCAGACATACGGATTATTTTGCACTTTGCGAATTTGATCCTGTGGGACGTATCTACCGGATAATTGATACGGATTTCAATATCCATCATGATGTCGTTCAAATGCCCAATGGCAATCTCCTGATTCAATCGGAAGATCCAACCAGAGAAAGCCAGGAGGACATGCTTTCTATTATGAATTATGAAACAGAAGAAATCATTCATGAAATTGATTTCAAGGATATCTTCGACCCCACAATCCCTCCACAACCGAATCTATTCGCAAGAGAAGGATTTACGGATGACTGGTGGCATGAGAACAGTATCGAATACGACATTGCACATAATGTGTACATAACATCCAGCCGCCATCAGAACGTAGTCGTCGCCACTGACATGGACACGAATGCAATCCACTGGATGCTCGGTTCTCCCACAAGATGGCCGGAACGCTTCCAACAATATTTCCTGACACCTGTGAATGAAAATGGTGATCCAATCTATGATTTTGACAATCCGGAGGATGTGGCTGCTGCAGACCGCGATTTTTGGAATTGGGCACAGCATTCGGCCAAGATATTTACCGATGATGGTAACCCCGATACCCTTGATATTATGCTGTTTAACAATGGTCCGTACCGCTCTTATGATTCCGAAAGATGGATTCCCCCTTACCAGAATTGGTCCAATGCACCGCATTTCCGTATTAACACCGTCAACATGACCGTCCAGCTGCTTTGGGATTTCGGGAAATATTTGGATACAGAATATTATTCCGGTTATGTAGGAAATGTACAGTACATGTCAGAGACCAACAGCTTGTGGATCAACTTCGGCGGTACGAATGTCCATTTACCCACCGGTCTCAATGTCGGACAGCCGGGAGATGTTCCGATGCCGGATCTTAATCTTCCGGAAGAATGGTGGATAACGGAATCAATTCAGGAAAAAGTCCGAATCGTAGAAATTGATATGGATACCAAAGAGATACTTTTTGCATTTGACCGCTATCTTCCAGAAACACTTGGCGTATTCCAGAGTTACCAGTATAAAGGGATGAAAGCGGACTTATATACCAAATTTTACAACGAATAGTCGTTCAACACATCTTTTAAAAAGGGATGCAGGTGTATGTTCCTGTATCCCTCCTGCCATAAGGTTTTCTCTGCTTTGTGGTTTGTTAGGATATCACGCTTTAGATGTGCCACTATTAATTTCTTTTTCCGTACAGGCTAACATGAGCGGATTCTGTCAAAATCTGACGCAGTCGCATCATAGTCAAGCGGTTCCGGACAAAAGGAGAAATGCAAAGGCTGTCGGGAAGAATATCGTTAGGAAGCCCAATTTCATGCAGTCTGGTATAACATCTGGCTATTTCCATCTCCGCAGCCATTTCTACCGGATCTGGCAATCCGGATAGCAGTTTCTGAATTTTAGGAAGTAGTGCTTCCACCTTGACCGGCTCTATACCTGCTAAGGGATCAGGGATGTTTTCTTTGGCAATATCGCTATATAATCTGCCCAACTTTTCTCTAAGAAAATCGTGGGGGATACCGGCATAAAAAGGATAAGAACCCACCTGCTCCAAGACGGCAATGCGGTGGTATTCAGCAAGAACGAGTAGCAGCCCTACACCGACCTTTTCTCCGTGAAATGCATCAATATGGGAATTCAAGCAATCCATTTCCCATAGGTGTGAAAGATGGTGCTCGGCACCTGAAGCCGGCCGGGAGTTTCCCCACATCTGCATAGCAATACCGGATAAAAGCAAGGCATACATCAGATTTTCCAATATTTCCGGATTACCGTTCCGAATAGCCCTCAAATTCGCACGAACCCTGTCTGCCGCTTCCCGTGTAATGGCGGCGATGCGGGGACAAAAGGCTTCGCCGCTAATCAAATGACTGATTTCCCAATCCACCAGGGAAGTATACTTCCCTAAAACATCTCCAATACCTGACGCAGTCAGCCGATAAGGTGCCGCTGCAAAAATATTGGTATCAGCTACCACAGCCAGTGGTGCAATGCCGGGCAGAGTTTTTTTGAAACCATACCAGGTCATCGCCGAAACGGTGGAAACAAAGCCATCCACCGTAGCAGCCGTTGGGAAAGCGATAAAATTGATTCCCCGCTCATGGGCAACGTACCGCGTGATATCATGGATGGTGCCGGAACCGGCAGCCAGCAGCCAGCCTGTATCTTTTGGCAAATCATTCTCAAGGATTGTCACCGCTTTTTCATCAGCATGCAGCCCCGTAGCATTTAAAGCAATCATATTGCAAGATTTTTGTAAATACCCATCAAGCACCTTCACACATTCTTCTGCAAAGGGACGGGTATTGGTATCACAAATGATTATTCCCTGATTGCGCAATCCTAAAGATCTAGCTACCTTTGCCAGTTGATTTTTGGCTCCGCTCTCAATGATGATTTTTTTTGTTAACAAACCATGTTTCTTACCGCAGTCGCACCGGCCTATATATCGTTCGAGATTAATATTCATAATTTATGACCATCCTTCCCATTCGTTTTATGATCGTATAATTAAAAACCGCCTCCCTATACTCCTCCACAAACTAATTGCATACAAATATTTTTCAATTGCGGATAAGCGTAATCGAAAAACTGTCTGTAGGAAGGACAGAAATAATTGAGAGACAGCTTGTATTTATCAGAGGCTCCCGGTTACGGCGGCAGCCGCCACGGCATAAGGAATACCAGCGGCATTCCCCACATTGCGGTGATATATGATGGGACAGTTCAATAAAGCCAAGAGAATTCCTTTTCATTTCAATTTCCGGAAAATGATTGATATTAAGATTTCCCAGCAGATACTGATCCAGTACATAAAAATCGCAGGGATACCCCTTTTCCCCTCGTCAAGTCATTGTACCAAAGATCAAACAATGTACAAAGAAAGCTTCAATATAGCTCAGGCGTCAGAGAATAATCATAATGCCCGCATCACCTTTGAAAATGTCCCTAGATTCGTTTTGTCCCTGCGATTTAGATCGTGTACAGCCTTTATTCCATCCAATGAAAGCCCCACCAGAAAGCGGTACTTTGCCAAAAAACAGCCCATGCCGGTCAGAGCTCCAATTGCCGTGGCTCCCAAGAAAATTAGAAAATAGCGTACATATTGCATCAGATGGGGGAATGTATCCATACGATCATTTCTCCCGCTTCCCGGTTCCCCCACAGCCCGTAAGGCACTGCCTTGATATCAACCGATTTATATTGCGGTCTTTTTCCAGAATAGAGTTCCCCACCCCATTCGGGAGAACTGATTTGTTTTGCCTTTGCCTGTATCACCGTTACCCCTCCCATCAGGGATTGATCATAGGATTCGGTCAGCTCCACGTCTTCCTCCAGAACTATCGCTGCGAGATTTTCAAAATTGTCTGTCTGCTCCAAACAATATACGACCGGCCCTTTCACAATAGCCCCTTTTTGGATATTCGCACGCACACGAGGATTACAATGTATTATCTTTGCAGCCATTTTAAAGTCAATCTCCATGACTGTTTTCTGGTTCCACATTCTGTCAAATATAGCATAACCCTTTTGCACAATTGGGGATACCGGCTCATGATCCAACTTGACGCTAAAATTTTCAGCATAGTCGGGGATACGTACTGCCAAAGAAAATGCTACAGATGAAGTTGTTTCTACACACACCGTTATATGGCCACTGTTTGGAAAATCCGAGCACATTTCCAGTTCCACTTTGCCGTCGTTCACGTTTACTGCCGTTTTGTTCGTGAGGAACAGGTTGATAAAAATGCTGTCATCATCAACCATATAAATAAAGTTACCCATTGATGCCAATGTGCGAGCGACATTGGGGGGACAACAGGCGCAGGCAAACCACTTCTGCCGAACCGGTTTAACATGTCTTTTAGACGAGGAAGGATGGCATGTCCTCGGCTGTACCTCCAGAGGATTGACATAAAAAAATTCTTTACCACTCAGTGAAACCCCTGCAACCAACGTATTGTAGAGCGCCCGTTCCACTATATCCATATACTTTGCATCACGCTTAATCTGCGCAAGACGCAGCCCCCACTGTGCAAGCGCAACAGTCGCACAAGTTTCCGAGTAGTTGGTGTCGTTTGGCAAGTCATAATCCACCGTAAAGCGCTCTCCAAAAGCGGAGGAACCCACGCTTCCGGTAATATACATCTGCCGGTTCACAACGTTCTCCCATAGTGTTTCGCATACATCCATCAGCTGACTGTCATCATACTCATAGGCAAGATCGGCAACTGCGATGTACATATATAACGCCCGCACCGCATGGCCTACCGCCTTATCCTGCTGCCTGACCGGCACATGGGATTGGGAATACTCCCTGTCAAAATCCTTGAAATCGGGGAAAATGTATTCTTTTTTGTGTTTGCTTTCTTCATCAAAATAGTTCGGTGTCTGTCCACGCTGTTCGATAAAATACTTTGCGGTATCAAGGTAACGCTTTTCCTCCGTGGCATGGTATAAGCGAATCAGGGCAAGTTCAATCTCCTGATGCCCGGGATAGCCGTGTATCTGTCCTTTTTCCATCCCGAACGTGGCACATATCAAATCCGCAAAGCGGCACATGACATCTAAAAACTTACGTTTCCCGGTAGCCTGATCATACGCTACCGCCGCTTCTATGAAATGCCCCGCCGTATACAGTTCGTGACATTCTTCCAGATTCTGAAACCGTTCCCCCGGCGCTGTCAGCGTGAAATAAGTATTTAGATACCCATCAGGCTGCTGCGCCTTCGCAATCAGATTAATCAATTCATCGGCCTTTTTTTCTAAGATCGGGTCAGGCTTTGTCTGCAATGAATAAGCAACCGCCTCAAGCCACTTAGCCGCATCGGTATCCTGAAATACCATGCCGGAAAAGCTGCCCTGTTCTTCACCTGCCGCAATTTTAAGATTGGCAATGCAGTGGCTTGGCTCCATATTGGTTTCCAGATCGTTTAGAATACTCCATTGATGCGGAATAATGACATCGCTGACCAAATCAATATATCTTGTAAAATAACTGTCGTTGATGTTAATGTTTCCTAACGGCAGTGAACTTAGCTTTTTATTGTTCATTCTCTTGCCTCCGTCATATAAATGTTATTGGTTCTATCATAATGTGTATCAGCGTTCCCGGTCTGACAGAATCAGTCCGTATGAATTGCTCTGCCACGCAGTCGTTTCAATAATACTGTCGCCGGTTCTTCGCAGCCAGTACACAAGCCGTTCTTTCATTCTGCGAAGGACATGGGAGAAAGCTGGTAACCGGGCTAAGTTGTGAAGTTCGCCGGGGTCTGACTGCATATCGTAAAGTTCGTCCAGATCGTAAGGATTATAGACATACTTCCAACGGGTAGTGCGTACCATGCGGCTGGTCAGCAGCGTGGTTTCATAACCGTTAAACTCACAATAAACATCGTCCCGCCAGTCCTTCACCGTTTCCCCAATCAGGAAACGCTTCAACGACCGGCCATCTACAGCCGGCGGTGCGACTTCGGCCGCTGCCAGAATGGTGGGCATCAGGTCAGTCAAACTGACAAAGGCATCGCAGCCGATTCCTTGAGAATCACTGCCCGGCCATCGAATCAGCAATGGAACACGGTAATCCTCTTCATACATATTGAACCCTTTGTTAAACAAACGATGATTTCCCAGCATATCACCATGATCTGCAGAAAAAATAATCATGGTTTCTTCATAAAGACCCTGTTCTCGAAGCTCGGCAATGATGCGGCCAATCAACATATCAATATAACTGCAGTAACCCCAATAAGTAGCGATTACCCGCTGCCAGTCCAGCCAGGTAAGTCCGGCCGTGTTCCAGCGCATTAGTTCTTTTTGTTGTATGCCCGGCTTATTCATAAACATCTCATCAAAATTGTCGGGGCGAGAAACTGATGCCGAATCATACATGTGGTCATAGGGATCTGGGACAGCGTATGGGAAGTGTGGCCCATGAAAAGAAGCGCAGATCACAAAAGGTGCGCCTTCTTTGAACTGTTCCAATGTATCAATGGTGTGCTGTGTTACCCAGGCATCATGATGCCGCTCGGTATCCAACACGGATGAACCGCAGAAAGGAGCGTCTTCTCCCCATTCCAAAGGCTGTACCTCATGGATGCCAAAATCATAGTCGATCCCCTGTTCCTGCAATTCCCGGTGAAAGTCCCGACTGGGATGCCATCGGTCGATGCCCCAAAAATTTCCATCTCCGTCCTTTTCCAGATGCCATTTTCCGATATACCCCGTCTGATAACCCTTGGCTTTTAATAAAGAAAAATAGGTTTCATGATTTAGCATACATTGATCAAACACGCCGTTAAAATTCCCGGCATTTGCCAGCTGTCCATGATTATGAGGATACAAGCCGGTTAAAATGGAAGCTCTGGACGGCGAACAGAGTGCGTTGGACGTATAAGCGTGAGTAAAGCGGGTGCCCTCTTTGGCAAGGACATCAAGGTTTGGTGTCCGACAGATGGGTGCACCGTTGCAGGATAAGGCATCATACCGCATCTGGTCAGCAAGTAGATATAAAATGTTCATTCAAATCCCTCCTTTGCAATATTTTTCTCCGATATGATCAACCTTTCACGGCACCGGCCGAGAGACCGGCCACAATATGTTTCTGAATGAGCATATACAACAACAGGATAGGCAGCATCGTCAATAAAAAAGATGCAAAAGCCAAGTTATAATCAAAGCCGTACTCTGCCTTGAAATTGTATTGAAAAAGCTGAAGCGTCCAACTCGCACGGCTCTTGTTCAGAATAATCAGTGGAAGTTGAAAATCATTCCACACAAACAGGCTGTCTTTGATAATGACAGTGGCTAAAATCGGTTTCAGCAGCGGAAAAATGACCGAAAAATAAGTGCGGATTGGACCGCAGCCATCAATGATGGCAGCCTCCTCCATCTCGGTAGGAATTGATTTCATATAGGCCACTATGAGGAAAATTGCGGGCGGTGCAGTTGCCGCTAAATATAAGAAAACAAGCCCCAGTTTGGACATGAGATTCAGGGAGCTCATGATCTGTACCAATGAAATCATCCGCACCTGGAACGGTACAAATAGTCCACAGACGATGAAAGCATATAGAAAAGCAAAATACCTCTTGTTTTGATTCCGCTGGATGGCATAAGCGGCGATAGGGGTGATGATGATTTCCACAAGAATAACGACAACCAGTATACTGACGGTATTCCAAATATAGGTGAAAAAGTCGTTTTTACTAAGTACCGCCTGAAAATTTTCCAGATAGAAACTCGTTGGTGGTGCAAAAAAATGAAACGCCGATTCCTGTGGTGTCTTAAAGGCGGTAACCACCGTGATATACAAGGGGAAGGCAATCAGGACCAAACCAGGAAGCAATGCCAACCAGAGAAGCAGTGTATGTAGTAATTTTTTTCGAGATCGACTCATTATTCTTTCGCCTCCAATCGTTTCATTAAGTTAATCTGCAATGCGCCGAATAAAGCAATAAAGATGAATAAAACTACAGAATTTGCAACAGCAAATGCATAATCATAAGTCTGGAACGCCTGATAATAAATAAACGTCCCGATGGAATGAGTGGTGCCGGCCGGCGCGCCGTTCGTTATGGCCAGAATATAATCAAAGACCAATAAACCGTCTTTCACGGCAAGTACCAGTACGATTGTCAGTGTCGGTGCGAGATAGGGCAGCGTAATCTGTCGGAAACGCTGAAAGGCATTTGCACCATCAATAGAGGCCGCCTCATACAAATAAGCGGGTATGCTTTGCAGCCCTGAGATAATGATAGCCGTGGGGATTGCTACTGACTGCCACACATTGGCAATCAGGATTGCAAAAATTGCCGTTTTCGGACTTGAAATCAAGCTTTTGCTCAAAAGCTCAATGCCTAACGCCTCTCCAATGAGCGGAAGGGCACGGTAATAGATTTCGTTGAAAATCAGGCCGATAATCATCGGACCCATGACCGCCGGATAAAAATAGACTGATTTGAGCAATTTTTTCCCTCGGAACGCCTGATTCAGTAGGAGACCTAATATCAGCGAAATGCCTACCGTTGCAGCACAGAGCATCACTGCGTATCGAACGGTAAACAGCACCGTTCCAAGGGCACGGGCATCGGCAAGGAGACGGCGGAAATTAGCAAGTCCGACAAATTTAAACTCCGTGGCGATTCCATTCCAGTTGGTAAAGCTGTAGTATATTCCTAGCACAAGTGGGAGAAAGAAAAAGATTGCATAAATAAGGGTGACGGGAGCGGTGAACAGGTAATGTGAGCGTAGCCGTTTTTTGCTATGCATATAGAGTTTTCACTCCTTTCTTGATAAAGCTTTTCTCCAGATCTAGCGACCAGTTTAGAAATGTGCGGCGCCGCTTCTTTTTGACGCCGCACTATGCTCGGAGCATTTCGCAGTTATTGGTTATAGAGTTCAACTGTCAGGCTGTCTAAGTCCTTATAGAACGTTTCGGAATCGTTGTTAAGCAACATAGCGGATACCAAGTCCTGTAGCCGTGTCATGTAACCGTTTGGCCAGTAATTTGACATCATTTCATAGACATCGCCCTGATTGATTGCGCTAAACACCGTGTCGAATTCCTCGACGGTATTCTCTACGCCGTTAATCAGGGACAAAGAACCATCAAGATCATTAAAAATCTGTGCATTTTCATGTTGGGAGATAAACTCCAGAAAAATTTTTGCTTCCTCTACATGTGCACTGCCCGATGGGATGCACAAGCCGATATCAATGTTTGTAGAGAGCGTAGAATTCTGTCCCTGATCAGCCGGAAACGCCGCAAACGAAAAATCCAGATCCGGATTTGCTTTTTTGATGTTGGGATAAGCCCAAGTGCCCTGGAAAAAAGCAATGCCCTTCCCTGTGGCGAAATCATCGCACATTTGCGTGAAGCTTGTGCCAAAGGGATCATTTTGCGCATATTTGAATAATTGCAGCATCTTCTCGGATGCCTGGCTAATCTCGGGAATGTCTGCCGCATTAAGGTTCCCGGCACCTATGTCCTTAAATGTCTGGTCAAAATCAGTCCCGGAATTAATAAACAGCTGTCCAAGACGCCGATCCATCATCTGCCCAAGGGTCCATGAATCTTTGCAGGCAAACAAGAATTTTCCGTCCGGTTCCTCCTTCACCCTGTCAAGCAGAGCAATCAGCTCCTCATAAGTTTTTGGAATTTCTCCGCCGACGCGTTCGAGAATCTCATTATTATAGTAAATGCCCATTGTGTTCTGTGTCAGCGGCAATGAATAAATATTCCCGTCTTCCTTCCGGGACATTTCCAGAATCTCCTGATTAACGTTTGCGAGATAAGGTTCTTCAGATAGGTCAAGGATTTGACCGCTTTCCACAAGCACATCGAAATCTGTCCGAAGCGGAAAGTGATTGAACAGATCGGGATAATCTCCACTGCTGAGTCTCGTTGTCAAAACAGTATAAGTTTCCGGCAGGTTGATCTGCTCAACCTCAATATTAGGATATTCCTCCATAAATTTTTCAATGATTACGTTATAGGCATCAACGCTTTCCGGTTTCCCCTGCAAGAATTCCAACTTGACTTTATCTCCGGATTCTGATGATTCGCCAGAAGCGCTCTGACCGGAATCTGTCTGGCTAGAATTTGTCCCATTGCTACATCCAGTCAAGCCGGCAACTACAAGTATACAGGATAAAAAAATCAATAATGCTCTTTTCATAAACTTCATTCCTCTCTTTCTACATCTTAAAATTAATAGTTTTCATGAGCAGTATTATCACATCAGAACCTATCACCCCCATTAAATTCTAAACGTTTAGTAAAAAGCCCGGAAATTCCCCTTTTGAATCTGCTGTTAAAACCGCGAGACCGTCTCTCGTAAGATCAGCTTACTGGGGACTATGATATTGGGTTTGTCAATCTGCTTGCCCTTGATTTGATTCAGTGCCATTTCTGCTGCGGTTCGGCCGATTTCTTTTAAGTTGATTTCAACCGTTGTGAGTCTCGGCCGCAGATAAGAAGCGATTTCCCTGTTATCGAAACCAATAACAGAAATATCTTCGGGAACTTTCAATCCTACATCGTGGATGGCGTCCATGGCACCGGCTGCCATCAGGTCGTTCATTGCAAACAGGGCGGTTGGTCCTGGCTCTTCTCCAAGCAATTCCTTCATGCAAAGATACCCGGAATCGTATTCCCAGTCACCGTTTTTGACAAAAGAATTGTTGAGTGTGATTCCTGCCTCATGGAAAGCTTTCTGTATACCACGCATCCGCATCTGTGAGGGAAAAGTATGAGGAGGACCAGTGATGATTGCAATATGCCTGTGGGATTGCTGCAGAAAATATCGAATCACTTCTGCGGAAATATCTTCACTGTCGTAGGCAACATAGCAGGCACCCGGATCAGCGGTAGTGGAATAGGCAATGACCAACGGCTTATGTATCTCATTGATGATGCCGGTAATTTCACGGTCAAATGTACTAATATAGATAATCGCATCCACCCTTGCGCCATGTAACAACAATGAAATGGCTTCATTAATCTTGTCTTTTTGCTGCACAATCTGCTCGTACTGGTTTGACAGGCTTTCGAGCATCCGCAGATCGTTAAGTAAAATTTGATAGCCGTTCTTCTCTGTATATTCCGATATCCCATTAATAATCTCAGGTACGGAAAATCCCATAATATCTTCAACTAAAACGCCTATCGTATTCGTGCTTTTCAACCGGAGACTTTTTGCAATGCGATTCGGCTGGTAGCCTAACTGCTTAATGGCATCAAGCACACGCTGTCTTTTATCCTCTTTCACGTTCTGTGTGCCGTTGATGACATAAGAAACTGTGGCTGTGGATACTCCGGCAAGCTTTGCAACTTCTTTAATAGTCATGTTGTTTTTACAAATGATTGAAGATGTCCTATTTTAAACGATTAGTAAAATAACTCAGACATCTCATCTCAATCTGCTTTTCCTTATCCCCCCTTTGGACGAGTATTCTTTTATGCTTTTGAAAACGCCGGCGGAATCACAAAGTGGATCATCGGCTATATATCAAAAGCCCCAAGCAAAAAGCGCACGCAAGGGTGGCATAATGATGCCATGGATACCCTTGCATGCGCCAAAAATGACGTTATGTACACGCTTGAAAAATATAAAAAAATTTGCTATACTTAGCCTACCGCGTGGTAAAAATGCGAGGGTGTGTTGCTAAACCGTACCACCTTTGCTACCGTAGGTTGTGATTGCAGTCACTACCTACGGCCATGCGGCTCCTTTTTGTCTTGAAGCCTCTGAACCAAATTAAGATATTAAATAAATCTTTGCGTCCGTTGCTTAGTAGCAAGCGGATATTTTTTACTGTGAATATACATGTCTACTTAATCTTTACGCTAACTATTAGCACACTATATCATCAAATCTAATAAATACTACTTTATGGTATAAGTCAATATATAATAGCATAAAATGCTATCATATTTCGCAGTGAAGTGATTAATATGAAACCATTGAAAGAAAAAGTAAGCATTACACTTGATAATGACATTATTAAGCAAGATATGATAACCGTTTACCTCCCATTTTTGTACTTTTGAAAACACCTGCAGAGGCCACAGAGAATCGTCAGCTATATATCAAAAGCTCTAAGCAAAAAGCGCATGCAGGGCGAGGGCAAAATGCCCTTAATACCCTTACATGCGCCAAAATGACGTTAGTCCACACTTGAAAAGTATAGAAAAATTTGCTATACTTAATCTGTTGCATGGTAAAAATGCGAGGGTGCGTTCCTAAACTGTTCCACCTTTGTTACCGTTGGTTGTGATTGCACTCACTGCCACCGGCCATGCGACTCCTTTTATCTTGGAGCCTCTGAGCAAAATGGATATAGATATGTCCAGTCACTGTTAAAAACAAATTGACATATTCATCTACATAAGCTTACTTTTACAAAAATTATAGTGCACTTTAAGCCAAATGTCAACGGTTTAAAATGAGTCGTATGTACTCCACAGTTTTGCAGTAACATATGTTCGATTTTAGTCTGAACCTATTGTATTTCCTGGGATTCATGCTTTTTTATTTTTTGATTTTTGACATATTTTACTTGCGTTTTATGGTATTATTAAAAGAAGCAGGTGATTTTTATGTTTCTTAAAAAAGCTAACAACAGAAAAACCGGATGCACTTACCTTTCTATCGTACATGGTTATCATGACCCGATTTCCCACTCTTCACGCACTAAAACAATCCAGTCACTTGGTTATCTGGATGAACTGGAGAAAATATATGACAACCCCATTGCACACTTTTCTGCCCTCGCTAAGGAAATGGACGTTGAACGTAAAAAGGAAAATGCTGCTTACTCTTTCTCCATCAATAAGCAGACACGCCTCCCTGTTGGTCAATGTCATCAACTTTAGCACCTGTCAAAGTGCATAATGCTAAGTAGGCAATGAATTTTTGCATTTAAATATGTTTTTTGTAGGATTTTATGCCATTCAAATAGCCATTTAAATCTTCTGAGAAAACTATTTACATTTCGAGCGAAAAATGGCATACTCTAACTAAGCTTGCAGGAAAACAGACCTTATGTTTGGTGAAGCGAACTTTATTTCTGTCTAAACTGCAGTAGTTCTTGAAATGCGGAGTAAGATATTTTCTGGCGTGCCAAAGAAAAGGCCTGCTTGGATATTCTCCGGATGCTGGTGGAAGCCAGGAACCCAGAGACATGGTCAGCCATTTCACTGGAAAGGGATTTCTGGGGAAGGTGTAAGAGGAAACAGATGATACCGGGGAAATCAAGCTTTCGATTCCGGGTGAAAAACTTACGGTTCAGGCGATACCGCCGAAGAAACTGAGGGGATCTTATGAGGGTATTTAAATCCTCAAAGAAACTTAGTACGAGTTTTTTAAATGCATGGTGAAGCACCTCCAAAATGAAATAGTGTACAAAAAATGTACCTACTCAATTTTGATGTGATTTTTCATTTGTCAATTCGCACATTAAATAAATTTAAGCAGCGATATTTATGCAATTGACACAATGAAATCTCCAGAAAGATACTGTACAATTTCACAATAAAAATAGACCTCAAAAAAGTAAAAAGAAGCGATTCTGTTATAAAATCACTTCTTTTTGCTAAAGTTGATGACATTGCCCTCCGGGGCAGCACGGCATGACTGAGGAATTGATAAAGCTGTTCTTGTGGATTTTATAAGAGCATATGGTAGAAAGCAGAGAACTGGATATCAATTTACGGCTTGGCTTAATTAGCCGTCCTTAAAACCCTACTGTTTCAATAACCTTAATAATTCTCTACCCTGCTTTCTACATTCTTCCCATTCTTCAGATTCTATTAATGCCAATTCTGTCCACAATTTCTTATTATCAGACACTTTCTCTAATTTTCTGTCTGTATCTTCAAACACTTTAAACTGTTCAGGAGACATCCATTCATTTTTTAATAATATAAATGCATATGGCTTTGCAACATCGCTAATATCAGAAGCTATCTCATCTGCAACCGAAAAACCTTTTAGTTTCTCTATTTGAGTTTCGGCATCCATAGCTAATTGTTCAATGTTTTCTATCAAACGTTCATATAATTGAACTAACTCCTCCACCTCATACTCTTTATTTTCAGTATTCATTATACGACCACCTTTCTATTCACCTATAAAGTACCTTGCTGTTCCATTCTTACCAGATGATATTTTATAATAAGTCAATTCTCCATGATGACATAGTGGCAATTAGAGCAATTTTTACTAGCCCGTATTATAACCTAATCCAAAAACGTATCCATCACATTGATTCCATTGTTTCAATTAGGAGTTGCATTGTTTTTGGCCCCATATATTTCTTTGCAATGCTTAAAAGTTCTTCATAGCTACCTAATATTTCTAGCACTGTTACTGAAAAATTATCAACAAGCTGACCGTCCGTACTATTAGATACTCCTTCAAAATACTCAAAAATGCTTTTTAACAATTCAATGTTTTTTTCTGTTTTTAAAAGCTTGATTATCTCAGGCATAAAAATATCTTCAATTATAACAGTTTCTAATACTTCACCATAATGACTAACTGATTCTTCATAATCACTAAGCGTTGAAGGTAAAAAAAATAACATCTTTTTAAAAAATTGTTCTGATTCTTTACTCATTATGTTTAACTCCTTTACTTAAAAAGATTTATTGCATTTTCTAAGTCATCCCTTAATGCTTCTGCAATATCCAAATCATTCAATCCTAAATTTCCGGACTCTATTAAATCATTTAGATTCTTTAATCGCTCGGTTGATTTTTGTAAGTGCTTTGATGACCCTCCATAAAACTCTTGTGTCAACTTTGCAGCAGTGCCACCATCACCTACTGTCGCTGCTGGACGATAAAGCTCATTTGCTATTTTTGACAAATCATCATCCTGAATAACAGATAGTAGCTTTTCTCTATTAGTACCAGATAGTTTAGGCATATCATCCAAAAGCTTTGCAGTTTCGGTGCCGCTAAAAGGCTTCCCTGTACCCTCAATAACATCTTCAACTGCACCGCCCCTCTTAAGAGTCTTCTCATCTACTTCACTAATCACATTCCCATCGGCACTTTTTATCAAATACTTCCCGGATACATGGCTGACAGTGAGACCCACTCCCAGACTCAGCAGCAGTTTAAGCTCATTAGGTAAATTGGTGTCTTCCAGTACCGCCGTTGTTCCATAAGATGCACCGTAAGTCAGGGCATCCACTGCCAGTGTCCTTCCACCCAGTTTG
>Ga0153922_1000408_pt1 | contig 17685 bp, 13 predicted proteins | sample TSNJ006MetaG_FD_104723 | JGI IMG/M metagenome (GOLD analysis project Ga0153922, IMG submission 104723) | Attine ant fungus gardens microbial communities from New Jersey, USA - TSNJ006 MetaG | ecosystem: Host-associated > Fungi > Mycelium > Unclassified | place: USA: New Jersey, Brendon T. Byrne... | reverse complement strand
GGAAAGCACCGGCGCCACACAGGCATCCGTGCCTTCGAACACCTCCGTCCAGTCCGCGCGGGTGCGGGAGGAGAACGCCTGCGCGATGGCCGCGCGTAATTGGGGCCACATCGAAGGATCGTTCCGAAACGCCGCGACGTCGTCAGAAAGGCCTAACAACCGGGTGAATTCGGCGTAGAACTTCCGCTCGAGCGCGCCGACGGCCATCCACTCGCCGTCGGCGGTCTGGTAGGTGTCATACCACGGGGCGCCGGTGTCTAAGAAGTTCAACCCTCGCTGGTCTGTCCACTGCCCCGCCGCCATGAGCCCATGCAACAGAGCGGTCAGTGAACTGGCCCCGTCGACGATCGCCGCATCGACGACTTGTCCCTGACCGGAACGGGCTGCCTCCCACAGTGCCGCAAGCACGCCGATGACGAGAAATGTTGAGCCACCGCCGAAATCACCGACCAGGTTCACCGGTGGAACCGGTGCCTCGCCGGCCCGACCGATCGCCGCGAGCGCGCCGGTGACCGCGATGTAGTCGATGTCGCGCCCCGCGGTCGGTGCCAGCGGCCCCGACTGTCCCCAACCGGTCATGCGGCCATAGACCAGTTGGGGATTGACGGCCCAGCAAGCGTCCGGACCCAGTCCGAGGCGTTCGGTCACGCCCGGCCGGAAGCCTTCCAGCAGCACATCGGCCCTGGCGGCCATCGACAGCACCGTCGACACACCGTCGGGATGTTGTAGATCCACGATGATGGAGCGGCGGTTGCGGCGTAGCACGTCCTTGTCGGGTGGGACACTGCTGGCCGGGGGACCGGGGCGCTCGACGCGAACGACGTCGGCGCCCATGTCCGCCAGCAGCATGGCCGCGTACGGCCCAGGGCCAATCCCGGCAAGTTCAATGACTTTGAGCCCGTGCAGCGGGCCCTGAGCCGTCGGCAGACCGGTCAAGCGTAGAGATCCTCGATGTCCTTGGCGTACTTGACATTGATCACACGCCGTTTCATCTTGGCTGTCGCTGTGAGCTCGTCACTGTCGGGCAGCCACACCGTCGGCAGCACCGTGAACTTCTTGACCTGTTCATTGCTATTAAGTCTTCCATTGCCGCGTTCGACCGCCGACGCGACCTCCTGCTGGATTTCGGGGGTGGCGACCAACTTCTCGAGTGGTTGATCGCTCAGCCCCAACCGTTGAACGTAGGTTGACACCGCCTCGGGATCCAGGGTGATCAGCGCGGTGACGTATTTGCGGCGATCGCCGATCGCGATCACCTGCCCGATCAACGAGCTTTCACCGGTGATAGCGGATTCGATCGTGGCCGGCGACATGTTCTTTCCGGCGGAGTTGATGATCAACTCTTTCTTGCGGTCAACGATGCTGACGAAACCGTTGTCGTCGATCGTCGCTATGTCCCCGGTGTGAAGCCAACCATCGGCATCGATCGTCTCGGCCGTTGCCTCGGGCTGGTGCCGATACCCCACGAAGTTGAGTTCCGACCGCACGAGCAGCTCACCGTCACCGGCGAGCCGGACTTCCACCCCCGGCAGTGGCTGTCCAGCGCTCCCGGACTTGAACATGTCCACCCGGTTGAAGATGTTCAGGCACCCTTCGGTGAGACCGTACGCCTCGAGCATCGGCACGCCGACGGCGCGAAAGAACTGCGACAGCTCCGGGGCCGACGGAGCGCCGCCGATGAAGGCGCTCTTGATCCGGTCCAATCCCAGCTGTTCGAGGATTGGCTTGAGCTGCGAGGTCGCCTCGGCGTAGTCGGCGTCGAGCGCAGCGGAAGCCGCGGCCGTGGTAGTCGAGCCAGAGTCGGCGGCCTTGGTGCGTTCGAGACCGATCTCGATGGCGCGCTGCAAGGTAGTACGACGATCTTCGGGCTGGCTTTGCACGATGGCCTCGATTGCGACTTGGATCTTCTCCCAGAATCGCGGCACGGCGAAGAACGAGTCGGGGTGCACGATAGGCAGTGCCTGGAGCAGTTGCTTGATGTCGGGGCACACCGTGATCGTGGCCCCGTAGGCCAACGCCATGTAGTGCGCCGTGATCCGGCCACCCGAGTGCGCCATCGGCAGGAAAGAGATGATGTCTTCCGTCGGTAGCGGCAGTGCCGCATCCATCGCTCGCAACTCGGACATCACGGTCCGGTGCGAATACTGGGCCGCCTTCGGCGGTCCCGTCGTGCCCGAAGTGAAGATCAGCGCCGCCAAGTCGTCGGCAGTAATCGCCTGCCAGGCGGCGTCGAAATCGAAACCGGGGTCACCCGCCTTCTCAAGCTCAGTCAACGACAAAACGCCTTGGGGCGCATCACCGTCCACCGAGACGATATGCCTGACCTGATCGCCCAGCGCCGCCGTAGCCTCCGATACCTTGTCCAGGAATGCGTGCTGCGTCACCACCAAAGCCGCATCGGCCCTGCGTAATTGGTGCTCGATCTGCTCGGCGGGCGCGCTGTTGAAGATCGCGAACGGGACGGCGCCGAGGTGGACGGCGGCGTAGTCGAAGACGTGGCAGTCGACGGTGTTAGGCAACACGATCGCGACGGTGTCGCCGTGCCCTATCCCGGACGACGCAAGCCCCGCCGCCGTCCGGCGCACTTTGTCCGCAAGCTCTGACCACGTGTATCGCACACTGCCATCGAGGGTTTGGATTGCCGTCTTGTCCGGATACCGGGCGACGGTGCGCTGGAAGGCTCCGGCCACGGTGGCGGCATCCAGCGGATCACCGCCGACGAGCGTGGGTTGTGGTGTCGACTGGTTCACCTGTTGCCCTTTGGTTTGAGACCGAGTCGGCGCCGCCAGTCGTGCAATTCGATCAGGCGGAGCAGTCTGCTCGTGAACAACGCCTTGAGCGGCGTGTAGGGATACCAATGCATCTCGTTTTTGAGGTTGACCTTCTCGCTGACGAAGGCCTGTTTGCGGCAGTACTTGCGAATGCCGTCCGGGCCGCCCATTCGATGACCCAGACCCGATTCCTTCCAGCCGCCCATCGGCAGTGGAAATTGGAACACATGCGTCATGGCATTGTTGATGTTGACGCCGCCGGCCTCAATGCGCCGACCCACTCGGTCCGCGCGCTCGTTGGAGGTTGTCCAGACGCTACTGGCCAGGCCGTAATTGCTGTCGTTGGCAAGCGCGACGGCTTCGTCCTCACCGGACACCTTCATGATCGGCAGCAGGGGACCGAAGGTCTCCTCCCGCATGCATGCCATCGTGTGGTCCACATCGACCAGCACCGTGGGCGAATAGAAGAGTCCGTGCCCGGCGCGTTTTCCGCCCGTGAGCACCCGCGCACCCCTCTCCACGGCATCGGTAACGTGACGCTCCACAATGGCCATCTGCCCTTCGTTTGCCAGTGCACCGAATTCGGTCGAGAAGCTGCCCTGGGCGTCGTGGCCCTGGCGCAGGGTATTCACCTCCTCGACGAGACGCGAGGTGAATTCCTCGTAGACCGGCTCTTCCACGTAGATGCGCTCCACGGCGACGCAGGACTGGCCCGAATTAAAAAGTCCGCCCCAGATCGCTCCGCGGACAGCCCTTTGCATAGGCGCGTCGGACAGCACGATCATCGCGTCCTTGCCGCCAAGTTCGAGGCTGGCCGGGATCAGCCGTTCCGCGCACCGGATTCCGATCTGGCGACCGGTCTTGGTGGAGCCGGTGAACTGCACCATGTCGACGAGGTCCACGACCGCCTTGCCGGTGCGGCCCCGCCCAGTCGCGCAGCCAAGGACCGGCGGTGCGCTGATCTCCTCGTTCCAGCCGCGGACGCACTCGGCCCACCCCAACGGCGTCTCCTCCGACGGCTTGCTGAGCACGGCGGCGCCGGCCATCAGAGCCTGGGGCACGTCGAGCATCGGCATGCCCAGCGGATAGTTCCACGGGGTGATCACACCGACGAGTTCGTATGGCCGGTAACGGATTTTGAGGTTCTTGGTCATCGATGCCGGCCCATGCGGGCGACGGGTCTCGTCGGCAAGAAACTCGGCACCGTGCTTGGCGAAGTAGTTGATGACCTCCATGCAGACCATCAGCTCGATCTGCGCGTCACCCCACGACTTGCCGGCCTCGCGATGGACCAGTCCAAAGATATGGTCCTGGTTGTCGACGATCCAATCCAGCCAGTTAAGCAGATGCCGGGCGCGCCCCTTCGGTCCCAGCTCCTCCCAGGCGGGCTGCGCCGATCGCAGGCCCGCGGCGAGTTCATTGACCTGGTCGGCCGACATGTCGGCGACGACGCCGACGATAGAGCCATCCGCGGGGTTACGGACTTCGAGTTTTTCCTCAGTGCTCAACGTCAGTCCTCCACGCGAAGGGCGGACGTCGGGCACATCAGCACGGCCTGTTCCACCGCGCTCCGGAGCTCTTCGCTCGGCTCAGGATTGATCACGGTGACCACGTCCTTGTCGTCTTCGATCTCGAACACTTCGGGGGCGGCCATCACGCATTCCCCGTGCAGCTCGCACCGGTTGGCGTCACGAATGACCTTCATCGTCCTCACTCTTTCGTCTGGTCATGCTGCGGTGATCGTGACCGGCAGTTGGTACACGCCGCGCGAATACGCGTCGCGGACGTAGTCGATGTCGCCGGCCGGCGTGATGTCCCTGGTCCGCTTGAGGAGCTCCTCGAGGAGGATCTTCATCTCCAGCGAGGCGACGTGCTTACCCAGGCACTGGTGGGGGCCACGCCCGAAGCTGAGGTGCGGATTGTTTTCCCGGGCCAGATTGAAGGTGTTGGGCTCGTCGAAAGCCCGTTCGTCGAAGTTCCCCGCGACGAACAGCATCAGCACGATGTCGCCTTCCTTGATCTGCTGGCCTTGCAATTCGTGGTCCCTCGTTGCGGTACGCACCAGGTGGGTGAAGGGCGAGGCGATGCGCACAATCTCCTGGATGGCTGTGGCGGGGATATCGTCGGCGCGCTCTCGCAGCCATGCCATCTGCCCGGGATTGCGCATCAACTCGTGCATGCCGTGCGAGAGTGCGGACCTGGTGCTCTCGGCGGCGCCGCTGGCCAGCAGCGCGACGTTGCCCATGAGCTCGTCCTCGGACACCACCTCGAGGCCGGCCTGCACCATCTGGGTGATCACATCGTCACCGGGCTCATTGCGCTTGAGTTCGGCCAGCTCGACGGAGTAGTTCAGCAGAGCGCCGATGGCGTTGAGGACGTACTCGAACGACGGAGTGATGCGGGTGTCGAACGGTGCCGCGAAGGTGTCCACCCATTCGAAGAACTGCGGCCGCTGCCCTCTGGGGACACCGAGCACGTCACCGAGCGCCTCCATCGGCATCGCGTGGCCGATGTCGGTCACGAAGTTGAAAGTGCCCTTCTCGAGTGCCGCGTCGACGATGTTGATGGCGTACTCGCGAAACTTCTCCTCGAGATGCTTGACCATGCGCGGGGTGAAGGCTTTGTTCATGACGCCCCGTTGGCTGCGGTGCTTGTCACCATCCATCGACAGCATCGCCGGCTTCCCGCCGACCTTTGGATCGATCGGCGTCACCTTCCACATGTTCACGTACCCGCGATCGGCCGCGTACAGCTCGGAGGTCCGGTCGACGGTCCAGATGTCGTCGTGGCGGCTCACGATCCAGGCCCGGTCGACCAGCATCGGGTCGTTGAACTCGTGCAGGTAGCACGGCTTCTCGTCCCGGAGGTATTTGTACTGATCCAGCGGCAACCCGAACGTCGTCGGATCGCCGTTGGCGTACGTGTCAGCATCCAGGACGCGAATGTCGGGCTTCGCCGTGGTCATGTGGGCTCCTAACCGGGGATTCATTCGTAGAGGTGAGACCCGCGCGCCGCGAACCGGCACCTCGAGAGCTATTCTGAGTCGCGCAGTCTCAATTATGGGGGTAGGGCGTGGGGGTGTCAAGCGTCACATGTCGTTCTGCGCCAGGACCGGCGAGTCGGGTGCGGATGGGCGTCGCCGAGTCCGCTGGCTCCGGGTCACCTCACTTTCAGAACGATCACTCTCACTCCTTCAACGCTGTGTCATGACTTAGCAAGCATTTCTGAGTCGGTCGATTCGCAAATGGCGTAGGAATCTGTGTTGACGCTAGCGCTGCCGAGCACGGCTGGTACGGTTGTCGTGAGAACGATCGTTTACAGTTGGCTGCGACCCTGCTATCGTGAAGTCAAGTGTGGTACGCAGCGCGGCTGCCGCCCTGGAGGAGGATCATGGGATATCCGCTGCCGAATGAAACGGCTCTGAAGGGCGCCTTCATGCCCATGCGGTTCGAAGCCACCGTCGAGGAATGCATCGTCAGCCAGGGGGAGATCCCTAAAGACCTCGCCGGCGGTTATTACCGGGTGGGCCCGACCTGGAAGCGTCCGACCAAGCAGGGCACGAATCCGCTGCTGAGCATGGATGGCATGGTCCAGGCGATCACGTTCGAAAACGGGCGGGCTGACTTCCGCAACCGGTGGGTGCGGACGCCAAAGTATCTGCTCGAGGAGAAGCACCAGCGCGGCATGTTCGCCTGGGCCGATGGTGGGTTCCACGACTGGCGCGACTTTGCCTACGGCGACGTCGAACGCGACGACCGCAACCGGTACACCCCGCAGGGCGTCAACAATATCAACGTGTTTCCGTTCGCGGGCCAGATGGTGGTCTCCGGCGAGCAGGGCGGCGCACCGATTGCCCTCGATCCGATCACATTGGAAACCAGGGGCGTCGTGGACTGGTCGGCGGCGCTGTCGTCGGGAATCCATGAGCCGGTGAGGTTCGGCGATTGCGCGTTCTCGGCTCATCCGAAGTGGGATCATGACACCGGTGTCCTGTACGGGTGGACCTACCGTGACACCGCGCCGTTCGTGACTCTGCACACGGTGCACCCCGACGGTCGCGTCGACAGTCGCGAGCTGTGGGATGCGCCGTATAACACGGTCGCGCATGACATCTGGCTCACACCCGAGTGGATGGTGATGCCCTTCCAGCCGTTCACCCTGAGCAAGGAGCGCATCGCCAAAGGCTTGGGCATATGGGGCTGGGAGACCGAGCTGCCGATTGTGCTCGCGTTGATACCGCGCGATGACACGGACGCCGAGATCCGGTGGATCACTACCGAATTGCCAGCGCAGTATGTGATGCACACGATGCAGGCGAACGTCAAGGACGGCAAGCTGATGCTGGACGGGCCGATCTTCAACCGACCGCCGTTCCCATTCGAGCAAGACTTCGCCGAGGGTGACGACATCGCGCTGTTCTTCTCGATCGCTGCGAGCACATTGGGTCGTTGGACGGTCGACCTCGCGACCGGGGCTACCAAGAGTGAGCGACTTTCAGACCGTCCCAGTGAATTGCCAAAGGTCGACGAGCGGTTCTATGGCAAGGGTTACCGCTGGGGCTTTCAGGTCGGCGGTGTGGTCAAGCGCAACGGCATGTCGATGAATAGCCTCGTCGCTACCAACATGGAGACGCTGTCCGAGCAGGTCTACCAGATCCGGGCCGGGGAGCCGGCGGCGGTGCTGGAGGCGAGCTTCGCGCCGCGCAGCATCGATGCGCCCGAGGGCGACGGCTACGTGATCGTCCCGGTGTCGTGGTGGGCCGAGAAACGCGGCGAGTACCTGATCTTCGATACCGACGACATCACCAAGGGACCCATCGCCACCATCGAGCTGCCGTTTGCCTTCGGATGGACGCCGCACGGGCACTGGATGGATTTCCGCGGGTGAGTCGCGTCGACTTCATGGGCCACCTCCGTAGGCTGCTCGGGTGACTCGCGACGAACAGATTCTCGCCGCGGCGGAGAAGCTGTTCTTCGAGCGAAGTTTTGACGGCGTCGGTGTCGATGAAATCGGCAAGATCGCCGGAACCAGCGGGTCGGCGATTTATCGCCACTTCCCCAGCAAGGACGCGATTCTGGCGGCGCTGTTCGATAAGACGCTTGACACGCTAGTGGCGCGACTCGGCGAGCCGGAGGAGGACCCGCAGGCGGACGTCGGAAAACTGGTGCGAGCGTTCGTCAGCCTAAGCAACAGTCAGGAGCGGCTCGTTTCGATCTGGCTTCGAGAACAACGGTCGCTGGCCGAGCGCTATCGCCGAGAACACGACCGTCGTCAGCGCCGAATCACCGAACGATGGATCGGCTCTCTTCAACGGTGCTATCCCAGGCGATCGACCGACGAGATCATCACGGCGACCCGCGGCGTGCAGCTGCTCCTGCTATCCGAGGCGCTGCGCCCGCCGGGTGGACGGCGCGCAAAGCAGGCCGAGGAACTGCTCGTGCAGTTGGGGTTGTCGGCTCTGGCGGCGCTGGGGTCTGACGCCACGGTCACCTGAACGGATAGGTCTTCGGCAGCTCGGTGTTCTGCGGGATGACGGCCTTACCGTCGGGCGTGACGTACACCGATCCTTTGCCAGAATCGGTATTGTCGTTGCGGCTCAACGGAACACCGGGACCGGGGCACGCGCGATCGGTGCCGGCACCGCAAAGGCCGTCCGTCAAATACGAGCGGTCGAGCAAGTCCTGCTGCCATTCCTTGGAGTGCATGCCGATCCATGTGTTCGGGATGGTGTAGGTGAGGAAGAGCGCGACGTGCACGCCCGCCAGTACCGCGAGCGCACGTACTACCGTCTGCCTTCCCTCCGACATCCGAAGCTGCTCGGATCCGCGCTCAACGAGCGTCTGCCCCCTGTCGTTGCGGAAAAATCGAAGGCAGGCAACAGCAGTGAAGGTTGCTGACACCGTGATGATTTCGTTGACCGGAAACGCGTGGTACGTACCAGAGAAGATGGCGAAGCCCCGCCCGCCGGGGTATTCCCAGATACCCAGCGGCATGAAGATCACCCCTTCGAGGATGATGTCGAACGCCACCATCGAGACGAAGCACAGGCCGATCAAGCCGACCTTCCCGATCCGGGGCCACCGCGCCTTCGCGCGCCGCATCACCGCGGCGCCGAGGAACATCGTGATCACGAAAACGTAGACGTACACCCCCGGGATGATCAGGATCGGCTCGACGAGCATCGCACCGGGCTTGCCGTTCGACAGCCACCCGGGGACGCTGTGCACCCAGGAGCCGTAGTTGATCGCCCACGAGTTGTAGGTGAACCAGTGCCCGCCGTAGGCGGAAAGTGGATCCTGGAACCACAGTGTGTAGAAGGCCAGGACCAACATCCCGTCGAGAGGAAGGCGACGCTCCTTGATTAACGGCCTGACGGCGAACCAGTAGATGAGGCCGAGGGCCACCGGGATCGAGGCAGCCTCGAAGAAAACGATCGCGACCTTCATGAACGTTGGTACCGCGCTGGGACCCACCGGCACGGTCTCGAAGAATGGCCCGCTGACCCAGTCGATAAGCACATAGGCGATGAACGCGAGGATCAGCGCCCCGAGCGTCGCCCACCACTTGACCGGGACGATGCGCCGCGGCTCGGCGGCGTCGGACTGGGATGCGGGCCGCGCTGCGGCGGCCTGACTCAGGTCGAGCTTCACACTTCTCCTCGGGGCCGGGGGAGGCGACATCTGCGTCGAAATGTCGTCTGCCGCGTGTCAGTGTAGGGCTCGCGGTCTATTTCGGTCAAGCAAATCTCAAAAAGATCATGGGCTCAGGCCGTTGACAAAACGGCCGACATCCAGAATTATGAGACAGCAGAACTTAAAAATCTAGCCTTCTGGTTTCCGGCCGTCAGAGGATGACAACGCGTTCGTCGGCGATCGGCGGTCTATGGGCGCTGACGATTCACACCGGCATCGAAAGGAATCGAACAATGACTCGCTCCGAGGTCAGGCCGACTGAGACATCAAGGCCAGTCGTCGAGGCGCCCCGCACCGCTGCGCCGGTGAAGTGGTGGGCCGTGTTTGGCGCGCTCGTGCTTGTATTCATGACCGTGGTGCTGACCCGATGGGTCACGGGGCCGCTCTTCGAGACCGTGCCGGTGGGCCCCAGCCCGGTACCGACCTTCATGAAGGTCGCGATCATGTTCTTCCAGGTCACCTCCATACCGGGGGCGTTGGCGTGTCTCTACTTTCTGGTAATCAAGCCATGGCGGCGCGATCGAAAGCTCAGCGTCGACGGTGCCTTGACGATTGCATTCGCGACGCTCTGGTTCCAGGACTGCCTGTCGGCCTACAGCGGGCATTGGTTCACCTACAACGCCTGGGCGGTGAACTTCGGCTCCTGGGTGAACTCCATTCCGTTCGCGACGGCCAAGGCCGCCCCGGGCGCGATGGTCCTCGAACCGATCCTGATCGTGCCGGGCTGCTACGTATGGATATTCGTCATCGTGATGTTCGCGGGCGCCTGGGTGATGCGCACCGCGCGCAAGCGGTGGCCCAACATGAGCGCCGTAAAGTTGGCCGCCATCTGCTTCGTGGCGATGTTCGTATTCGACGTGATCCTCGAAGGGATCATCTTCATGCCCCTGGGTGTCTGGGAATACCCGGGCGGGCACTTCAGCATCTTCCCGAACACGTATCACAAGTTCCCCTTGACCGAGATGTTCACCGCGGGTGGAATGTTCGCCGCGGTGGCGGTACTGAGGTTCTTCAAGAACGACCGTGGCGAGACGCTGGCCGACCGTGGTGTTGAGTCGCTGAAGGTGTCCGATCACCGCAAGAGCGTACTGCGCGCGTTGGCGATGATCGGCGCGGTCCACGCGATCATGCTCGTCTTCTACAACATCCCCAACACGTGGACGGCGACTCGCAGCGCCGAATGGCCGGCGGATCTGCAGAAGCGGTCATACTTGACCGACGGGATTTGCGGCGAGGGCACCGATCAGATGTGCCCGGGCCCGGCGGTGCCGCAGTTCCAGAACGACAACCGCAACCCGAACGGCGGATCGGCGCATCTGGACCCCAACGGCAACCTCGTCGTCCCGCCCGACACCAAGCTGCCCCGCCTGGTGCCCTTCGAGGTCGGGAAATAGCGGGAGGTAGTCCATTTCTGCGCGGCAATTCGCAGTCCTCGCATCCGCCATCGCGTCACGACGGCTGAACGTCGAAGTGGCAGGCAACGAATCGACCTACACCGATGGGCGGACGATATTTATCGACGCGGCTACCGACGCCGCGGATGTGCGGGACGCGGTCGCGGTGCAGGCGGCGCTGCTGGCCGGCGGCGCGCTGCGAAAGGACGTGACGGCACGGCTGGCGCGCCATCGCCACACTGTGGCCCAGCGGTACCTCGCGCTGGAGCTTGGCCGCGTCGCCGGCCAGCTGGACCAGCTCTTGCCGACACGGACCGCACACCGCGTCAAATCTGCTGGGCCACAAATCGTCTCGTCGAGCAGCGAAGAATCGCTGAAGCGTGCGCTGAGTCGCGAACCGATCTCGTCGCCTCCCGAATGGGCCGGTGTGTTGAAGCCGGCTCGGCTCCTGCGGGTGAGCGAGCCGGATCTGTGCGCCTCACCAACTGACGCGGATTTAATGCGGCTGAACCAGTTGGAAGAGCAGCCTCCTCAACCGGACGACGAAGCCGTGGACGATGCCGACGAGAGCAAGATCGTCAACCTCCTGTCCGCCCCGGGGATGTCGAATCCCCTCGGCGAGGCGATTCAGAAGCTGCTTGGTATGGGCCGCAGCGCCCCCGACAAGAATCAAGGCGGGGGAGAGATGCCGGTAGCCAAGCGACGCTTTGGACCGGCAGGTCGAAATGCCCGCAGGGGCAGACTTTCTCAGCTGTTCTCCGCGGTGCTCGAGCCTGCACCGGTGGTCGGTATCCGATATCCCGAGTGGGACTGCAACAAGGGTCGGTACCGCCCGGACTGGTGCACAGTCGGGGAATACGACCCTGCCGCGACCGATGCCGCGTCGGCCAAGGTCGTCGGCGGACCCTCCTTTCACCGGGCTTTGGCGCGGGTCGGAATCGAGTTGGAACATCACCGACGACAATTCGAGGGCGATACCCTTGATCTGTCCGCACTCGTCGACTATCAGGCCGATCTTTGGCGCGGCGATGACCCCGATCCGAATATCTACGAGAACAGCCGGATGACCAAACGCGATCTGTCCGTGTTGATTTTGTTGGATTGTTCAGGTTCGACCGCCGAAGAATCCAGTGCTCACACGGTGTTCGAGGAGGAGCGACGACTGGCGGCAGATCTGACGGCGGGTCTCGAACGGCTCGGCGACAGGGTCGGCACCTATGGCTTTTACTCGCGCGGAAAAGACGCGGTGACGTTTCTTCGAATCAACGAGTTTGGCGACCGATTTGACACCGCCGCTAAGCGGCGCTTGGGGTCGGTCCAGCCATCCGGATTCACCCGCCTCGGCGCGGCGATGCGCCACGGCACGCACGTGCTGGAGTCGAAGGCACTCGGCAAGAATATGATTCTTTTGGTGATCGGCGACGGCTTGCCGTACGACGAAGGCTATGAAGACCGGTACGCTCGTGCCGATGTGCGCCAGGCGATCACCGAGGCGATGCAACGCGGGATCGGCGTGGTTGGCATCGGAATACGGTCATCGACCGACCCGGATGTGCTGCAGGACTCCTGGTCGGAAGCACCGTTTCGGGTGGTCGGGAGCAGCGGGGACGTTCAGCGGCATCTGCGCGGACTATTCCTCAACGCGCTGGCCATCACCCGCAGCAACGGCCGGCGGCGGGAGTCGCTGACGGAAGAGCAGCACCGGCAGTTGCGGTCGATGTACGCCAGCAGGTGCGGCAAACTGAATTCGTACGTGTGATTCGCGTGACAAGGTAGAGGGCATGAACCAGGTGTCAACGCAAGCCAGCCGTACGTGGCTTGATGCTCCCGGCAGGCAGCACGGCTATATATCGGTCGGCGATGAGGTCGAGGTTTTTGCGGCTGCGTGGGAGTCCGGCCTGTCGGTCATGCTCAAGGGACCTACCGGTTGCGGCAAGACACGCCTTGTCGAACACATGGCCAACCGGCTGGGCGTGCCTCTGTTCACCGTCTCGTGTCACGAAGACATGACCGCCTCTGATCTGTTAGGTAGATTCGTCCTGCGAGAATCGAACACAGAGTGGGTGGATGGGCCGCTGACGCGCGCCGTGCGCGAAGGTGGTATCTGCTACCTCGACGAAGTAGTCGAAGCTCGCCAGGATGCTGTGGTCGCGGTGCATTCGCTGGCCGACCACCGGCGAGAATTGAACATCGAACGGCTGGGTGGAGTGAAAATCCACGCAGCAGACGGATTTCAACTCGTCGTTTCCTACAATCCCGGCTATCAGAGTGTTTTGAAGGACCTGAAGATGTCGACGCGGCAACGCCTCGTCGGAATCGATTTGGGTTTCCCGCCGCCCGATGTCGAACGAAAGGTGTTGCGTCAAGAGACGGGTCTGGATGGGCAAATAGTCGACGACATCATCAAGTTGGGTGAAGCGATCCGTCGTCTTGACGACGTGGGATTGCGGGAGGCCGCCTCCACCCGCACGCTGGTGGCGACCGCAAGTCTCGTACAGGCAGGACTGTCGCCGCGGGCCGCCGCGGTGTCCGCCATCGCCAGCCCGCTGTCCGACGACGAAGACACCCGTGGGCGGTTGACCGTGCTTATCGAGTCCTATCTGTAGGTGTCGCCGCGGCGTCACCGCGCGCGCGTGAACCGTTCGGAGACATCGTGATATTCCTCGCGGATCGCGCGTTTGGCGAGCTTGCCACTGGGCAGTCGGGGTAGCGGCTCCGAGCGCAGCACCACATAGCGAGGCACCTTGTAGTCCGACAGGATTTTTTCGCAATGCGCGACCACCGCGGCTTCGGTGAGGCCTTTGCTGCCGGACGCGACCGTCACAATGGCTGCGGGGGTTTCCCCGAAGCGGGGATCGCGTGCGGCGATCACCGCGACTTCCTCGACCCCCTCGAGGGTGGCGATGGCGGCCTCCAACTCGACCGGGGAGATGTTGATCCCGCCGGAGATGATCAGGTCTTTCATCCTGTCCACGAAGGTGACGCGGCCTTCGGTGTCGGAGGTGCCCAGGTCGCCGCTGTGCAGCCAGCCGTCGCGGATCGCGATCGCGGTCGACTTCGGGTCATCCCAGTAGCCAGGTGTGACGGCGGGACCCCGCACGACCAATTCACCCTGCTGACCGGGACCCAGCAGTGACCCGTCGTCACCCATCACCCGTACTTCGGTGAATATTGACCCGGTTCCGCATGAATCCGGATGCTCGAGCGCCTCAGACTTCAGTGTCGCCGTCGCAACGCCGCCGGCCTCGGTCATGCCATAGATTTGGCGCAACAGGACCTTCTTGTCGGCCCACCGGCGCAGCAGATCCACCGGTACTGCCGCGCCTCCAACGATCGCCGTCTGCAGTGAGCTCAAATCCGCATCGTCGAATTCGGGCGCGCGAGACAGGGCTTCGAAGATGAGTGGCACACCGAAAAGCACACGCACTGAGTGTTTCTCGATCAGCGTGACTGCCCTCGAAGGGTTCAGATCGGGCTCTACGATCAGGCTTCCGCCCAGGATGGTGGTGATCAACACCCCGTACACCAGGCCTGGAGTAAACGCCAGGGGCAACACGAGCAGCGCAACGGTGCCGGGCCGGAAACCCTCTTCGGTCAACGTGTTCTCCAACACGATGCCCATCAATGTCTGGTTGGTCAGGATGACGCCCTTGGACAGGCCGGTCGACCCACTGGTGAAAATCACCGCAATGGGATCGTCGAGCGCCCGGTCGATCCGGAAATCGTCGGGCTCACCGGAACGCTCAGCGTCAACGATGTCGAAACCCCACACGGCGAAGGCACGGTCGTCGGCGCGGGCGCTCTGGGCGGTGGCCACATGAGTGGGCGCGGCGATCACCGCGCTCATTCCCGCATCGTCGGCGACCTTGCCGATCTCGGCCGGCTTCAACCGGGAATTCAACGGCACCAATACGGCGCCGCTCTTAAGGATCGCCAGTGCGGCCACCGGCCATTGCAGCGAGTTGGGCGCCAGCAAGCCGACGCGGTCACCGGGCTTGACGCCATCGTCGGCCAGCCGCCGCGCGAGGCGGCTGGACCACTGATGCAGCTGCCGATACGTCAGCCGCTCCTCGGCGACGATGATCGCCGTCTCATCGGCTTTGGTTCGGGCCCACCAGTGCAGTGCGGCCCCCACTGTCGCGGCCATGTTCCTCCTTCGTTGCCGGGTGCCGGGTCAGACGGTCGCCGCCGACCCGAACACCGTCGAACTGACCAACGGTGCCATCGGCCCGCCGATCAGCAGCGAAATGTCTGCATCGCCAACCGGGTTGGGGGAGCCGCCCCGGATCTGGCGCACCGCCTCGGCCACCAGGCCGATGCCGTGCACGAAGCCCTCGGCAATGTTGCCGCCCGCGGTGTTGATCGGCAGGCGCCCCCGTTCGACGGTGAGGTTTTCCACGGTCATGAACTCACCTGCGGCCGGCCCAGGGGGGCATAGTCCGAAGTCGATCAACGACGCAACGGCCGGGCCGGTGAAGTTCTCATACACCTGTACGACATCGACCTCCTCGGCGCTGATGCCGGCGCCGGCCCACAGTCGCTTCACAAGGGCGGGATGAAAGCCGGCGCTGATGTAACGCTGCTCGTTCTCCGCCGATTCGGTCCAGCCCGAGGCCGCGCCCTGAACGCCGGAAAGAATGTGGGCCGGAATGCCACGGAAATCCCCGGCGCGTTCGGCGCTGACCACCAGAACTGCGGTGGCGCCGTCGTTTTCGCGTGAGCAGTCGTACAGGTGCAGCGGTTCGGAGATCAGCCGGCTGTTCTGGTAACGATCACGATCGAGTGGCTGTCCGTACGCGACGGCTTTGGGATTGCGCTGGGCATGGTGATATCCCGCGAGCGCTACCGCTTCCAGCGCCGATGGCGGCACGCCGTCGACCTCCAGCATCCGCTGGGTGCGCAAGGCGCATACCTGCGCGGGGGCCAGCACGCCGTGTGCCGCATACAAATGACCCATGTGGCCTTTGTTGAACGCTCCGCGTCCGTCACTGGCCTCGCTGAGCCCACGGTAGACGGCTACACAGTCGGCCTGGCCGCTGAACACAGCCGCCGCGGCGGCGTTGACGGCCGCCGCGACAGCGCCGCCTCCACCGCCCCAGACCTGGGTGGACCAGCGGACCTCGTGCACACCCAGGGCGGCGCCGATCGCGAGCCCCTCGCTGGAATCGCCGGCGTAGGAGACGAACCCGTCGATCGATCTGGGATCGGCGCCAGCGTCGTCGCAGGCCGCCAGAATTGCCTGCAACACCAGCTGTGCCGAGGACAGGGGGCTGGTACCCCTCTTGAAATAGTCGGTGGCGCCGACCCCGACGACGGCGGTCGATCCGCGGAAGCCGGTCATCGCGCTTGCTTTTCGAGATGCCAGCGCACCAGCGGCCAGTGCCGCTCGTCGGGGGGCTGCTCGATCTGCCCGCGCACCGGAGCGCCGATCTCCGGTGTCACCCCGTCGGCGTCGGCCAACACCCCGAGGACGCGGCGGTCACCGGCGGCCGGCAGCGCCACCAGCACGACCACGTAGGGCAGGTGCCCCGTACTTTCCGGGGCGAACGGCTGCCAGGTGCGGGTCCACGAATAAATAGTTCCGACCGGGTCGACGGGTTCGAACCCCATGTCGAACGAGTGGCATGCCGGGCAGATCGGCCGCGGCGACCACGTCCAGGTTTGGCATCGCCGGCATCGTTGCAGTAGCAGCTTGCCAGCGCGCAGACCTTCCCAATGCGGGGCGTCCAGCCCGTCGGGGGAAGGACCGGTGACGTTCATCCACGGTGGGGTGTCGGGAATGTTACGCACTGACCAGACCCGCCAGCTGCCATCGTCGAAACGGACCCAGCGGCTGCGCAGTTCGAACCACCGATCGTCGAGTTTGGTGTAGCGGATGATCGCGTCGTAGCGGCCCGAGCCGACTTCGGTGATGCTGCACACCTGCGCGCCCTTGAGTTTGGGCGGGACATAGGCGGAGGCGATCAGCTGGCCGACGCGGTCGGGCAGGAAATCGGCCAGCACCGCCGCGTTATCGCCTGCGGCAACGGATTTGCCGTGAGTCTCCACCGTGCGTGCGAGGTCGGCGGGTACGCCGGCACTGTGTTCGACGGTCATCGATGCCCGCCAAGCTGGTATCGCATGTCGGTGCGGTCGTGTTGAAAGCCGGCCAGCCGACAGGCATTGACCAGGTCGGCGTCGTCGGAGTCGACGTACACGATGAGTCCGGTCAACCCGCCGTCGTGGGCTACGGCTGCCGCGCCGTCGAGCAGGCGCCGCCGCGCGCCCGCGTTCGTCTGGGGCGCGGCGACGATGCGGTCGATGGTGGCGCAGCGGCCGAATTCTTCGGAGTCGACCGCCCGCAGATCCAGCGTCACTACACCGACAATGCTTCCGGCCTCGCGGAGCGCGTGTACCTGGCAACCGCCGATGAGCGGCGAAGCCCAGTCAAGGCCGTCGAGCGCGGAGTCGGCGATCGGTTCCAGCACTGAGGCGGCAGCCGTCTGCGCGGAATCCGTGCCGCGGACGAGCTTCCAGATTCGCCGAGTGCGCGGAATCAGGAACCGGTTGCTCAACCGGTCGGCGGCGGGGTGATTGCCCCGCGCCCACGCGGTCAGTGTGTGCGCGCCCGTGCCGTTCCAGCCGCCCGGTGCGGTGATGTCCACGCCGATACGCTCCAGCAGCAGCGTCATGATGCCGATGGAGCGCAGCTGCGGGTCGATCACCACGGTCGCTTCGGCGTCATGATCGGAGGTGAACACCAGCCGAAGTAGCCCGGCGATGCGTTGCGGCTGGTCGGGTTCACCCATCGCGGTCGCGTGCGGCAGCATCCAGATCAGCAGATGGCGC
>Ga0153922_1000407_pt1 | contig 17707 bp, 21 predicted proteins | sample TSNJ006MetaG_FD_104723 | JGI IMG/M metagenome (GOLD analysis project Ga0153922, IMG submission 104723) | Attine ant fungus gardens microbial communities from New Jersey, USA - TSNJ006 MetaG | ecosystem: Host-associated > Fungi > Mycelium > Unclassified | place: USA: New Jersey, Brendon T. Byrne... | reverse complement strand
TGCGCGGAGTCATTGCGGAGGAGTCCAGGTCTGTCGTAAGCCTCGCCACTGATATGCCGTCGGTAAGCGCCGAGCACACGTCCTGGGCCCTTTGGATCATCTCTGACCGGTTGCCGTTACTGACCGCGTCGGCGCTGATCTGGTGGATGAATGCGTCGTCGGTCGGGTCTGCGGCGGCGCTGCCGGGGGCGGTCAGACCCACGGCGGCCACCGCTATCGCTGTGCCGACGAGCTTGGCGATGTCGTGGCGAGCGAACATTGATGGCTCCTAACGTGGCTCCGCGCTGGTTTGGGTAAAGCTTAGCTAGCCGTGGAGTCTGGCGGTATTAACCTACAGGTGAATTATATTTCTGTAGCTTTCACAGCCATTGCTGCCCACACGCAACAGGCAAGTACCCAAACCGCGCCGCGGCAAACCGAAGGAGCGGTCCTCAGCGGATCATCTGCGTTGACTGGCGCGAGGCCGCGTACGGCTGACCGGCAAAAGCTGGTTTGGGTACCGCGTTTGGGTATTGGGCTTACCGAAATAGCTTCAGTAACGGTAACTGCGCTGCTCAAAGGGCAAAATCTAAAATCAGCGACCTTTTAACCGGATGCTAACTCAGGGAGCTGCCGTTGGGGGACTTGGTCGCAGCGACGTGCACGCGCTTTGTGCGTTGTCCCAGGTCCCCTGGTCGACGCCGGGCGGCGGCGCCGGCGTGCCGCCAGGCGTACGCGAGGCGGGTCCGGGAAGCGGGCCCTGCGGGTCGGGGATGGGGCCGGGCGCCGGACCGGCCGGCGGCGACGGGATGCCGTGCTGAGTCAGGCACTGCTCGTACACGCCGTGCGACTGCGGCGGCGCGGAGGTCGTGGTCGGTGTGGTCGTCTGTTGCGGTGCTTTCGTGGTGGAGCACGCGGGGACAATGGCAAACACAGCGGCGACCGCAAGCATCGCCAGCGGAAAACGGCGTCGGGGCACCCGCCGACCCTAACGGTTAGGCTCGCCTGATGCGATGGGATCCCGCCCAGTACAGTCGCTTCGCCGCGGAGCGTGATCGACCGTTCTTCGACCTCACCTCGAGAATCGATGCCGTCGCACCACAGCACGTCGTCGACATCGGCTGCGGCCAAGGCCATCTCACCGTGACACTGGCGCAACGCTGGCCGCAGGCTGTCGTCGAGGGCTTCGACTCGTCACCGGAGATGATCGCCGACGCCGCCGGCCTGCCCGGTGTGGCGTTCTCCGTGGCCGACGCCGCGAGTTGGCAACCTGCCACCGACGTCGATGTCATCGTGAGCAATGCCGCGCTGCAATGGGTTCCGAATCATCAGCGGCTGATCGCGCGCTGGTCGTCGGAGCTGCCCAGCGGGGGCTGGGTGGCCGTGCAGGTGCCCGGGAACTTCGATTCGCCGTCGCACGCGCTGATGCGCAGTCTCGCCGGCGAAAAACAATGGGCGACAAAGCTGCAGGCCGTCCTCCGGCACAGCGACGCGGTGGGCACGCCCGAGTCGTACGCGAAGGTGTTCCTCGACGCCGGCCTGGACGCCGACGTCTGGGAAACGACTTACGTCCACGTGCTGCCCGGCGATGACCCGGTGTTGGAGTGGATCCGGGGAACTGGTCTGCGGCCGATCCTGGCCGCCCTGTCGCCGCCTGATGCCGAGGAGTTCGCGACTCAGCTCGCCGGAAAGCTTCGCCGGGCTTACCCCCAGGGACCGCACGGCACTCTGTTCCCGTTCCGTCGGGTGTTCGCCGTGGGGCACCGGCCCTAGAGCCAACCGTACCTAGAGCGAAAACAGTTGAGCGGCGTTGTGATACAGCACACCGCGCAGCCACGTCTCGTCGACGCCGGAAAGCTCCGTGAGTGAGCGCAGCGCATCGGTGTACGAGTAGGGGATGTTCGGGAAGTCGCTGCCGAACAGGATCCTGTCGCCGAGCCGACGCAGCCGCGCCAACTCGCTTCGCGGGAACGGCATCGACTCGTCAGTGAACGGGGTGAACACCATCGTGGTGTCCAGCCTGACATTCTCGAAGCGCTCGGCGATGTCGATGAACTCGCGGTACTCGGGCATGCCCATATGCGCGATGACCAGCGGCAACCGCGGACGGCGTTGCAGCAGAGCCAGGATCGGCGCCGGACCGGTGAAGCGGCCGGGCCGCGGCCCGGAACCGCAATGGATGACGACCGGGACGTTGGCGTCGTCGATCATCGCCCACACGCCGTCCAATGCGGGGTCATTGGGGTCGTAGTCGCCGACCTGCAGATGCGCCTTGAAGATTCGCGTTCCCGCACGCAGTGCCTCAGCGACATAGCGCGCAGCGTCCGGCTCGGGGTAGAAGGTGGCCGTCGCAAGGCAGTCGGGCGTCGACGCCGCGAACCCCGCTGCCCATTCGTTCAGCCACGCCGCCATCGCCGGCTTATGCGGGTACACCAGCGACGTGAACTTCCGCACACCGAATCGCCGCAGAGTCTCCACCCGCTGCGCCTCGTCGGTGCGATAAGCGACCGGCCACTGTCGCCCGACCAGCGGGCCGGCCGCATCGAAGTAGGCCCACACCTTGTCGAGCACGCTTTTAGGCATGAAATGCGTATGGACGTCGATGATTCCGGGCAGGCCCAGCGAACTCCAGATCGCACAGCACGCCGACTGTGAATCTGACGACGCCCCAGCGGCGCGTCGCTGTCGCCGGGCCCGCACACTGACATCGTGACAGACAACGCGATTACGGTCGTGGATGCACACATCCACCAGTGGGACCCGTTCACCACGCCACGCGTGACCTCGGGAGCCGCCAGGGTCACGCGACGGGCGCCGCTGCTGCTTCCGCTGCTGGTCAGAATGCTCCCGCGGGCGAGCCGGGACTTCGTCGGCGATCCGCGCCATGTGCTCACCCCGTACCAGCCCCGCGATTAGGCGGCCGATGCCGCTCCGCTGACCGTGGACGAAACGCGCTGGGTCAGTTCACTGCCGTTCGGCGAGAACGGCACGCCGAAACTCGGCGCGATCGTGGCCCACGCCGATCCGTCCCAGCCCGAGGCCGCCCGAGTCCTGGACGCACATCTGGAGGCGAGCCCGCTGGTGCGGGGCGTTCGGTACAAGGCCGCCCACAGTCCAGACCGCGGGATCATGGATTACGCGAAACGGCCGAACACGCTGTCCGAGCGGGCCTTCCTGCGGGGATTCGCGGCGGTCGCCGAACGCGGTCTCAGTTTCGAGCTGTGGCTCTACGGCCGCATTGCCCAACGTCGTCGCCAAACACTCCGGCCTCGGCATGCCGGTGCTGGGTCTCGGCCCAAAGCCGCGCGAGGAGTTTCGTGATGCGATCGCCCCACTCGTCACGCATCTCGATCAGGCGTTCGGCGCGGACCGGACCTTCTGGTCGTCGAACTATCCGATGGACAAGCCCAATATTTCACTGCCCGACAACGTCTGGGCCCTGCGTCAGATCCTCGGCGACCGGTTCGACGAGAACCGGATGCTCCGCGACAACGCCCGCCGCGTCTACCGCATCTCCGCGAAATAGCGTTCCAGGTCGTCAAGACCCCCGATCCACGACCCGGAATGCTATTTCGGCGCGCGGTCGACGCGACAGCGACCACATCTGCCAATGTGGTGACGTGGCTTACCGCGCCAAGTGGTGGATTGTGACGGCCATGATCGCCGCTGCGTGTTATGCGTTGCTGTGGACAGCCGTGGCGCTGCATTGGAAGTGGCTGAATTCGATCGATTCCGCCGTGCTGGACCCCCTGCACGCCTATGGCGTGAAACGCCCCGGGTGGGTGCGGTTTTGGAATGTGCTGTCGACCGTGTTCGGGCCCGGGGGATTTCAGATTGTCGGCGCCGCGGTGGTGGTCGTCGCGGTGCTCCGACGCAATCTGCGCGCGGTTCTTTTCGTGCTGGCGGCGATCGAGCTGAACGGTGTCGTCGCAACGCTCGCCAAGAATCTCGCCGGCCGTCCGCGGCCCCTAGGCGCACTGACGGCGTCGGCCGCGTCTTCGTTCCCGTCCGGTCACGCCGTGGCCGTCATGGCCGGCGTGCTTGCGTTGCTCACGATTTGGCCGGGCATGTTCACACCACGCGGACGAACCGCGGCAATCACCCTCGGGGCCCTCCTGGTGGTTGCGGTTGGCGCCGCACGCGTCATCTTGAACGCGCATTACCTGTCCGACGTGGTGGCCGGGTGGGCGCTCGGTTACCTGTGGTACCTCGTCTGCGTGGTGGTGATACGCCCAGGTAAACGTGACGCCGACGCGGCGAGTCAACTTGACCCTTACCCACCCTGATGCCGACTATGAATCGTGCGCCGACTCGTTGCAGTTCTGGCTGCGGCCGTCATCGCGATGGTTTCTGCACCGATGAGCCACGCCGAAACCACGCCCTGGTTCGCGAATTCCGTCGGCAGTGCCACGCAGGTCATTTCGGTGGTCGGGGTGGGGGGCTCGTCGGCGAAGATGGACGTCTGGCAGCGCACCGAGGCGGGCTGGCAGCCGATCGGTGCCGGAATCCCTGCGCATATCGGCTCGGCCGGCATGACGCCGCAGTCCAGGGACGGCTACCCCGCGACGCCGATGGGCATCTTCACGCTTGACTACGTGTTCGGTACGGCGCCGTCGCCCGGCGGCGGGCTCCCGTACGTGCAGGTGGGCCCGGACGACTGGTGGGACGGTGACGATCGCAGTCCCACGTTCAACACTCACCAGCACTGCAGAAAAGACCAGTGCCACTTCGACACGTCGGCCAGCGAAAACCTGGACATCCCCGAATACGTCCACTCGGTGGTGATGGGCGTCAACACCAGGGAACGCACGCCCGGCAACGGCGCCGGCTTCTTCATGCATGCCACCGACGGCGGGCCGACCGAGGGATGCGTCGCGATCGACGATGGCACGCTGGTGAAAATCATCCAGTGGCTGCGCCCGGGCGCACTGATCGCGATCGCGCACTGATCGCGATCGCCCAGTGACTAGCCGGCAGTGTGCAGCGCCGGCCCCGGTTTCAGCTTGAAGTTCAAGCCCTCCAACGACATCGTGGCCTCATACGTGCGGTCATATCCGGTGGCGCTGATCTTCCACCCCTCGGGAGTCCGGCGGTAGGAGTCGCGGTAGAACCCCGCGCCGATCAGCATGAAGTTGAACTCGGTGACGATCACCCGGTCCTGCAGATACCACACCGCGAACGCCTCGTCGCCGTCGACGGTGATCTCCGGGTGGGTGACGCGGTGCTCGGTGATCACCCCGGGCCCGAGCGACGAGCGCATGTAGTCGACGAGCTCGGTGCGGTTGGTGAAATGCAGTCGGCCGCCGTAGTCACCGGTGACGTCGTCGGTCAGCGTGTCGGCGAACCCCTCCCAGTCCTTCGTGTCAAGCGCCCGCAGGTAGCGGTACTTGATGTGTTCGATGGCTTCCTTGTCGGCCGCGGAGCTCATCTGTGCATTGCAGCACAGAGACCCGGCTCTCGACGGGGCCGGGGTGCCGCCTACGCGGCTCTTGTGCCGTGGCAGCGTGCCTGCCGCGCGGGAGGCCGCGCGTGGTGCGCCACGATCTGGTTGACGACGACTGGCCGGGGACGGCCGTGGCGCGCTCCGCCGACCGAGCGCACACTGGTGCAATGGGAAACAGTGGGCCGTTCGGGTTTGACCCCGAGGAATTCGACCGCATGGTCCGCGAGGCAGGGGAGGGCCTTCGCGACGCATTCGAGCGAATCAACTCGTTCATGACGACGTCCGGCGATCGGGCGGGGTTCGCAAAGCTTTTCGACGAGCTCGCGCGCGGCACCCGCGCCAAGCGCGAGCCGGAAACGACCGGTGAGACCGGTGAGGGCGTGTGGGCCATTTACACCGTGCAAGACAACGGCGGCGCGCACGTCGAAGAGGTGTATGCGACCGAGCTCGACGCGCTGCGGGCCAACCAGCACAACACCGACACCTCCCGCAAGGTGCGGTTCCTGCCGTACGGCATCGCGGTCAGCGTGCTCGACAGAGACAACACAGACAACACAGCCAACACAGACAACCCCCCCGGCGATTAGCCCCGCGGCACCACCCCACGCGGCAGCGTGAGCGGCAGGTCGGTGTAGGTTGCGATGCCCGGGGATGCCGCGACGACCGCCGGGATCGCGTTGATGACGGGCATCGCGGTCATGATGTGCCCGAGCACCATGAAGTCCTGCAGCGTTTCAGCCCGAAAGTCCGCCGGCGGCAGAAAGCTCACGACGTTTTTCACGGTCGGTCGGCCTTCGACCTGGATGACCCACCCGTCCTGGTCGATTTTCCAGTCCGGCTCCAGCGTTTGGCCCTTACGCCACCGCACGTTGAGTTCGACGACAGTCCGCTCGCCCAGCAGTCCCTTCCAGCTGGCGTAGACCCCGGCGACGCATCCGGCCGGGATCGTCCACGACCCGAGGTCGAGGTCGGCGGTGGTTTGGGCGTGTTCGGCGTCGCAATGGACCTCGTCGAGTTCGACGCCGAGGGCGTCGCCGATCATCCGCACCGCCTCCGCGAACACGCCGGTGCCCTGGGCGGTCATCGCCGCGAGGTCGGGGTGGTCGATCGGCTGGCCGAAGCCGACCGGCTTCTCGGTCGCCGGTGAGTCGTAGAAGGTGGTGTCGGCGGCCTCGTTGACAGTGATCTTGTCGACGCGGTCGCAGATGCTCGCCGCGAGAATCGCCAACAGGTTGATGTAGCCCGGGCTGATGCCCGATCCGAACATCGTCGAGCCGCCGCGTTGGCATGCTTCGGCGATGCGGTCGCGGCCCGGGCCCTGGTTGTGTCCGGTGATGAAAGCCGCCGTTGACACCACGTTGACGCCGCCGGACAGAATGCGGACCAGCTCGTCGACGTCGATCCACATCGGGTTGTAGACCACGCAGTCCGGTTTCAGCGCCAGCAGCGCGTCGACGTCGTTGGTGGCGGCGACACCAACCGGTCCGATGCCGCAGAGCTCACCGACGTCGCGACCGACCTTGTCCGGCGACCACGCATAACATCCCACGAGTTCGAGGGTCGGATTCGCCACGATCGCCTGCACGGAACTCTTGCCGACATTTCCTGTGGTCCACTGGACGACCCGGAGCCTTGTGTTGAGCACTCGCACAGCATAGGCCAGCGGGAGACTCTGCTGGTTTTCTTCCACCTCGTCCGCCCGTTGAATGAGACTGTTATGCGGGAAACGACCGCGGGGAAAGGTCTGAGGGGATGGTCGTCCGATCCGATGCTCCGGATCCGGTTAAAGACATCGGCCGGTTGCTGTTGCGGTGCGCCGACCGACCCGGGCTGGTCGCCGCCATCAGCACCTTCTTGACGCGGGCGGGCGCCAACATCGTGTCACTGGATCAGCATTCCACCGAGCAGACCGGTGGGACATTCATGCAGCGCACCATATTTCACCTGCCGGGCCTGGCGGCGGCCCGTGACGAACTCGAACGGGAGTTCGCCGAACAGGTCGCCGGAAAGTTCGACATGGATTTTCGGCTCACCGAGGCGGCCAAGCGCAAACGCGTCGCGATCATGGCCTCGAAGGAAGACCACTGCCTGCTGGATCTGCTGTGGCGTAACCGTCGCGGTGAGCTGGACATGGCGGTGGTGATGGTCATCGCCAACCATCCCCACCTGGCCGACGACGTCCGCCCCTTCGGCGTCCCTTTCATGTACGTCCCGGCGACCAAGGAGATCCGGGAGCAGGCCGAACAACGCCAGCTCGATCTGCTGTGCGGAAACGTCGACCTGGTGGTACTCGCCCGCTACATGCAGGTGCTGACGCCCCGGTTCCTCACCGACGTCGGTTGCCCGCTGATCAACATCCATCACTCGTTCCTACCCGCGTTCATCGGTGCCGCGCCTTACCGCCGGGCCAAGGAACGCGGCGTCAAAATCGTTGGCGCGACCGCACATTACGTGACAGAAGACCTCGACGAGGGTCCGATCATCGAGCAGGACGTGGTGCGCGTGGACCACCGCCACAGCGTCGATGACCTGGCCCGGCTCGGCGCCGATGTCGAGCGGGCGGTGTTGTCACGCGCAGTGCTGTGGCACTGCGAGGACCGCGTCATCCGGTACGGCAACCAGACGATCGTGTTCTGACCTTGGTCAGTACGGATAATTGCGATCCCGATGCGTGGTCGGCGGCGGCGGGCCAGCAGTGACCGGCGGCGTGAAGGAAGGGCCTGCCGGGGTGGCCGGGGCGGGCATGTTCTGCGTCGGGGACACCGGCGGCGCAGTGGTGGCGGTGGTCGTGGGCGTTGTCGTCGTGGTGGTCGTGGTGCTGGTGCTGGAAGGGGCGTTGCTCTTGTTGCCTCCGCACGCTGCTGTGAACATTCCCGTCGCAAGGATCGCGATGGTGACGGCAACACCCGCAATAAGACGAGCCAACCGATGTGACGTCATAGCTTCCAGTCCTGCCCAAGGGGCGGTGAACCCGGGTTGGTCGTTAGCTGGACCCTACATACGGCGGCGCTGACTCGAGGGCGCTTCGAGATAATTGCCGACAGCGTCAACCCGCTCAGAAGTTTTGGCAGGTGTTGGCGGCCTGCAGGGCGACCCCGATGTACTGCTGAGCCCCCGGCATGGTCTGCACCTGCTGGATCATCCGCTGGCGCTGATCCGGCGGGGCCCCGAGGAAGCTGCGCAGCCAGCCCTGCGCCACCGGAGATGCGGCGAACTGTTGGGCGGTCGCAGGCGATTCCGCATTGAGCGCCGCCATGGCCTGCGGGTAAGTGCACGTTGTGTTAACCAACGGACTCAGGTCGGGATCCGCGGACGCGACGCCGGTCGCGATGGCCAACGACAACGCCAGACCGCCACCCGCGACCATCAGTCGTGTCAACGACAGCTTGAGCATGTTCGAACACCCTTCCAACGAATGCATCGGCGGCGGCGCTACCTTCCACGCCGGCGTCATCTACGCGCTCGGCGGCTTTCCCCGCCATATCGCGCAAGCATATAGGGCGCGGCGATTTCAGTCAGCCCTCGGTCAGCAGCCGCCGCCCTCGCATCGCCCCCTTCCAGGGCGGAGGGGAGTGTTTGGCACCCTAACGCCCGCGGTCACGGGTTCGGGCCTCTATGGTGTCGGTGTGCCTGAGATGAATCGTCGCGACATGATGCTGATGACGGGGATCGGCATGCTGGCAGCCGCGATCCCCGTCCCCGAGGCCCGCGCCGTCCCGTCCCGACCGGACAAGCCGCCGCCCGGTTCCCAACCTGGAAACTATGTCTTCCAGGACGAGTTCGACGGCCCGGCCGGCTCAGGCCCCGATCCGGCGAAGTGGATTGTGTGGAACTGGGACGAGGACGTCTACCCGCCGATTCTGAGCCATTACCGGGATGATCGCCGCAACGTGTTCCTCGACGGCAACTCCAATCTCGTCATCCGCGCCACACATGAAGGCGGCGACTGGTTCAGCGGCAAAGTTCAAGGCAACTGGAGGGGCATGATCGGCCTCACCTGGGAAGCCCGGGTAAAGCTCAACTGTCTGACTCCTGGAGCATGGGCGGCGTTCTGGACGTTGAACGAGGACCCTCTCCCAGACGGCGAAGTCGACATTTTCGAGTGGTACGGCAACGGCAAATGGCCTCCGGGAAGCACGGTTCACGCAAAGTCCGACGGGCACACCTGGGAGGGGAGGTCGATCCCCGAGTTGATAGATGGTGGATGGCACAACTGGCGGATGCGATGGGACGAGGACGGTTTCAAGTTCTGGCGAGACTACGTTGACGGCGCGAAGCCCTACTTCAGTTGGCCGGCGAAGCCGATCAGGGGGCCGAACAACACGTTTGCGTATCCGTTCAGCGATCCCGGCTACTGGATGTTCCCGGTCTTCAATCTGGCGGTTGGTGGGCCGGGCGGCGGCAATCCCGACCTGGGCAACTTCCCGGCGGACATGCTCGTCGACTGGATACGTGTCTGGTAAGAGTTCCCGCGCCGTCGCTTCGGTCCCGTCCTCACCTCCTGGCAGAGGTGCCAGCTGCGCTTGACCCCTTGATTGTTGGAGTGTTGGCCGCCGCGCTCAGCCTGGCCGGCGCCGGCCGACCCTCTTTCTGGTACGACGAGGCCGCGACGATTTCGGCCTCGTACAGTCGAACCCTCGATCAACTGTGGCACATGCTGGGCCACGTCGATGCCGTCCAAGGCATGTACTACCTGGTGATGCGCGGGTGGTTTCAGCTTTTCCCGCCCACCGAATTCTGGGCGCGGGTGCCCAGTGGTCTGGCGATTGGCGGCGCCGCGGCCGGACTGGTGGTGCTGGGGAAACAGTTCTCGTCCCGCACCGCCGCCCTCACCTCCGGCATCGTCTGCGCAATCTTGCCGAGGGCGACGTGGGCAGGCATCGAAGCCCGTCCGTATGCGATGTCGATGATGGCCGCAGTGTGGCTGACCGTACTACTGATCTATGCGGCGCGTCGCAACAGCGGATGGGTGTGGCTGTCTTACGGGTTGCTCCTCGTGACGTCGATTCTGCTCGACATATACGTCGTGTTGCTGTGGTTGGTGCACGTCGTTTTCATCGGCGCATTTTGGCGCCGGGCAACGGTTTTGACTCGCTTCGCGATCTCGTCGATTCTGGCCCTGGGCGCCCTGGTGCCGTTCGTGGCGGTGGCCGTCGGTCAGGTGCACCAGATCAGTTGGATCCAACCCATTGGGCCGCAAACGATCCAGGATCTGGCGGTCCAGCAGTATTTCGATCGAAGCCCGCTTTTCATGATTGTCGCGGCGCTGGTCGTCGCGATAGCGGTCGTGTTGTGGCGCTTCACGTCCCGGCGAATGGCGGCCGGCGATCGGCAGCTGCTTGTGTTGGCGATCGCATGGCTTGCAATACCAACCGGACTCACCGTGTTGTGGTCGGCGTTCGTCCATCCGATCTACACTCCGCGCTACCTCTGCTTCACTGCGTCGGGTATGGCACTGGTGTTGGGTGTTTGCATCGCCGCGATCGCCGAATCCCCGTGGATAGTGGCTGGCGTCCTGGGTATCTTCGTGCTCGTCGCGGCGCCGAATTTCGTTCTCGTGCAACGTGGCCCGTACGCAAAGTATGGCATGGACTACAGCCAGGTGGCCGATTTGATCACCGCAAAGGCTGCGCCGGGTGATTGCCTGCTGGTCAACGACACAGTGACGTTCATGCCGGCGCCGATGCGCCCCCTGCTGGCGGCGCGTCCCGACGCTTACCGCAAGTTGATCGACTTGAGCCTTTGGCAACGAGCGACTGAACTCAACGATGTCTTCGACACCAACCTGATTCCGGAGGCCGTTGCCGAGCCGTTGAGCAACTGCAGAGTCGTGTGGATCATCACCCAGGCCGACAACTCGATGCCGGCCCACGAGCAGGGCGTCGCGCTGCCGCCGGGGCCACTATTTGGCGCTACATCGGCCTTCGCGGTTTCCAATGAACAGGGGTTTCGGCTTCTCGAGCGGTGGCAGTTCAACTTGGTCCAGGTCATCAAAGCAGGCCGATGAGACCACTCACAGCAACCGCACAGCGCGGCTACCAGCATGCTTGGGGCATGAATACCGAACAGCAAACAAGACCGTGGATTCGCCGTTGTACTGCCGTACTGGTGAGTGGGGGCCTAGCCTTGTCCGCATTCGGACTGGCTGTCGGCACCGCGCAGGCGGCGCCGGCCCCAGCTCCCACGTATCACTGGTGCCCGGGTGATCGTTGGGACCCGGGCTTTGGACAATGGCAGAACTGGCATGAGTGCCATGACTGGGATGGTCCGGCGCCGATGGGCTACGGAGGCCCGCCGCCGTGGGCGCAGCAGGCGCCACCCCCACCGTTCTGGGCGCCTTGGGCCAATGTCGTGTGGGACCCGGGTCACAACGGTTGGGGATTCTGGAACAACGGCATGTGGATGGGGATCTGAGCCGATCGATCGCCGCGGGCCAGCCTTTGGGCTGGCCCGCGCGCGTCGGCACTTTATTTCTGAGCTCGATGGTCAGTTCGCGCTGGCGGGGGTCAGCCGCGCGGACAGGGTCGCGCGGCCCGGGCCGCAAAGATCATCCATAGCGGCGCGCCGGCCGGCCATTGCCATGAGTAAAGCTTCACCGGGGCCCGTTACCTCGGGCCCGCGTCCGTGTGCCCAGTCGACATCGGTGGCCTCCAGTCGCAGCCCCCTGATGCGGCGTCCCGCTCCGAGCCTGGGATTGCTTGGCACCAACCCGAGAACACGTGTCAGTCGGTCGGCGGGCACGGTGCGGGGCTGACCGAGCGTGCGCCGGATGTCTTGGTGGTGGATCATGCCGTCCACAAGCGCGATCATCCCGCCGAACCCCGCGGTCAACCCGCGTGGCTGGATGTGGTCGCGGAGGAAGGCAATCAACTGTTCTGGGGTTAGGGCGGCGAACTCGTCGACCCCGACCTGGTTCGCCCGCACGATCCGTCCTTTCGCGAATCGCATGATCAGTCCCAGGGTATCCAGGTCTTCATAGCTGATCATATGCGCGACAATGTCTTTGACGCTCCACTCGGTGCAGAGGCTGGGAGTGCTCCACTGTTGCGGGGTCAGTGTTTCGAGAAACGCCGCGAGGTCGCTCCGTTCCGCACGGGCCATGCTCATCAGGGTGCCCTCGCCGTTGTGCGCGTTCGGGGTCATCGCTGCGCCGTAACCGTGAACAGCTGTGCGTAGCGCTGCAGATACAGCGGCCACCCGGCGTCGCCCTCGATTCCGTCGGCGAGGGATTGCCAGCCCGGACCGTGCCGGTCGAGATGGCGGTGTTCGAGCTCGACGCGGGTGCGCTCGCCGGATTCCGCGGTGAAGTTGATCTCGACTTCACTGGCTTTGCCGTGGTCGGTTTCAAGCTGCCAGGTCGGACCGATGTCCCAGCTGAACACAACGCGTTTGGGAGGTTCGTACACCAAGACGCGTGCCCATCGGCACACGCTGCCGTCAACGCCACGGTCGTAGATGTGCCCTCCCACGCGGCGCTCAAATACGGTCTCGGCGATCGGGACGGCCAAAAGGTTGTGCTCACGCGGTTTGAAGTCGCCGAACCGACCTGTGAACACGGCGAACGCATGCTCGATCGGGGCGTTGACAACAACCTGCCGGTGGACGGTCGGGGTCCGGGGACCTGTCATGAGTCATCTCCCTTTTGTTGGTCAACGGTCTGTGCGTAGGCGGACAGCGCCTGCATCCAGAACCGGTCAAGATCGGCGCGCAGCGTCTCAAATCCACTTGGGTCAAGCTGATAGAGGCGCCGCGTTCCCGCAGCGTGGTCGCGCACCAATCCGGCGGACTTGAGCACCTTGAGGTGCTGTGACACGGCCGGCCGGCTGACGGGCAGATCGCGGGCCAATTCACCGACGGCCAACGGGCCGTGCGAAAGTCGCTCCACAATTGCCCGCCGGGTGCCGTCGGCCAGCGCGAGCCAAGCGCCATCAGCTCGGTAAGCAAGCACGAACCGTAAGTCTAGACTTACCGAGTCGAGATGTCCATGCCCAAGAGCCGCGCGAATTGGATTGCCGCGCTACCTCACCGACTTCGGCCGGCTCCGGGAGCTAGACCACCATCAGGCGATGTTCCGCCGGTCTATGGCGTCCAAACCATGAGGTCTTGCATTCCGTTGTTCAACGTAACGGTGGTGGGCGGTGGGCCCGTGACGTCGAAGTACATCTTGCCGCTCGATTGTTGGCCCTGGGGGATGGTCGCTCCGCTGATCCCCTGCGGTGTGGCGGCTTGCCACAAGACCCGGTAGGCAGCTTGGTTGGGGGCGACTGCGTTGAAGTTCGGGATTTGGGGGGTGACGGTGCCCTGAACGGCCTTGACGGTGGCGGTCGCTTCCCAGAGCTTGCCGTACACGGGTAAGTCCGGCACCGTGTCGTTGCTGGGTTTGAGGTTGCTCACCGTCCAGGACTCGACGACTTGGCCGACGGTGTCGGTCATCTTGATCTCGCTTCCCAACTTGCCGACGTTGGGATAGGCCGACGCGACCGGTGCGCTGGTGAAACCGACGGTTGCCATCACCACGGCTGCTATCGCTGTGGTTACCAACCTCGTGATCTTCATTTGTGTTCTCCTACCCGTTTGGGCGACGACAGGGTTCGCAGCCCGCCACTTAATACATTAATTGGTCAGAACTAATTCCCTAGCGAGATCGGCACCCGAACCTTGTGCGACCGTTACTTGTTGGGGACGTTGTCGGCGATCTTGTGGGCGACGGTGATCGCGAAGTCACCTTGCCTGTAGGCGCACGCCGTAACGTCGACGGCGACGTTGTTACGCACGGTCAGCGCCCGCTGACAGTTCCAACCGTTGCCGCCCTCCTCGGTGCGGTGAACATTCAGGGTGCCGTTGGTTTTTGACACCGCACCCACCGAATAGGTGACCGGCGACTGGCCAGCGGGGGTGAAGGTGAACTGGCGGTCGGCGCAGGATTGCCACTGCTTAGTGGAGGTGGTGAAGAAGGCGGCCGCATCGGTGGCGGCGGGAAACAGGACGACGGACTGATCGACCTCCTCGGTGAATTTGTCGCCCGGCTGCTGCATGTACCGTTCTCGGGTAGCGGTCCACCCGCTACCGGCATAGACGGGAAGTTCACCGTTGAAGGCGACCAAGCAATTCTTGTCGGAGATGCGGTCGGTGTCATCGAACATCTTGATGGCCGTTTCGGTCACTATCATGCCGCTGGCGCCCATCGCGCTGTTGACCTGATCGGGACTGAGCAGCAGCCCGTCGAGGGCGCCGACCGCCACGGGGGGCGCAGGCGTCGACGAGGTCGAAGGGCCGCTTCCCGACTTCGCCGAAGGCGGTGCGGACGACTTGTTGCTGTCGCATGCCGCGCCGAGCACACATATGCCCGCCAGTGCGGTCGCGGTGAGTCGGCGCACGTGGTCAGCCCCTATATTATTCCAGCAGGACCGAAGGTTAACCCATGTGCAGCTAACCCGGTCGAGCCCAACGTTTTCCCAGGGTACATCTTTGCAGCTAATAGATGCCGGGAATGAGCAACGTCAGCGTCGCCTCCTGAAGCAGCAAATCGAATTGGGATCATCCTGAGGACGGAGCGCCGTAAGTCGTTCCAACGCAGTCTTTTCGCCTTCTGCGAGCCGCACGTCAGCTTGGCCGCGCCATGGTCGTGGCGCACAGTCTCGATACGAATCAAGGATCGCCGCCCGGCCCTCGGGCAAGGGCCAGATGCTGGACTGCCCCGCGGCCGCCCGGTCCAGCAGCAGCAGGCGCCCCTAGCCCGCGATCACGTAATCCATCCCGCATGCCCCGAGCCTGCGCTTCACAACGGCCGCAACGCATCTGCGCTCATGACGGCCGTAGCCAACTCTGAGGAAGAAGCCGGAACGGCGAAATTGCGCTTATGTGGTCTATCTCTTGGCAAGAGAATCGCGTTCACCATCCCACGGCCGCTTCCTGCCAGGTGTCGCAGATGATGCGACCAGGGTCGTGGGGGAGAAAACCGCCGTGCGCGGTGACGTTGGGAACAGCGTGCGGATCTCTTGAGCCTACCGGCTCGGTGCCTAGCCCGATCTTCTTGGTGAGCGCACGGAGGGTACTGCTACCCCGGTCGATGAGCAGACGGACGGCTTCCCACCGGGCGGCCGTCACCGAATAGCGATACATCATCCCCGGCGCGATAGGTGGCTCGATCTTGCGGAGGTAGTAGCGGATCGCAGCAGCTCTGCGTTTAAGTGACTCACGAATACCTGGGAGGCTTTCGGCAATCGTCGGGGTTGTGCAGCTGCCCGTGCGGATGATCGTCAAGTTGGCCATTGGCTCGCAACGCCGGCAGCCGGCGGGCGCATCACGCGTAACGCCACGTAATGTGCGTGGCGCGTTGGCCGAGTAGCCAGCGCGAAAGACCCCAACCGGTGGGCCTCGGCTGATGATCGACTCCGTCATGCCCGGCAGCGTGGGCAGTTCCAAGAATCCGCCAAGGTGTCCGGCGCAAGGTTTACGCGACCGGTCCCGCCGCGTCCAGCGGTGCGGTAAAACATCGATGTCGGCAAGTAAACGAGGGCGGCGTGGTGAAAGTAACTGACCCGAATGGTGTGGAGTGGTCGGTGCGTCGTGCACGGCCGAAGTGGGAATCGTGGGGCGGTTACAGCAGCACAGGGAGCAGCGCAGGGAGCACAGGCAGCATCCTGGGGGACTTGCTGGCGCCCATACTGGAGCTGATACTGGAGCCCATACTGGCGTTCATGCTTGGGTTCATATGGTACGTAGTGGAATGGCCCTTCTGGTTCATTGCAAAGTTGTTCGGAGTGCCGTCGAAGATCGTGATCGAGCGGGACGGAACCCCGGTAGGCCAAGAGCGGGTGCGCGGCTGGAATAAGTCGGGCCAGCGCATCAAGGAGATCGCACAATCGGCGGCCGCCGGGACGTGGCAGCCCGCGGCGCGCCCCGTTGATGATTATCGGGACGATTGGCTTACCCGGACGCTCGTTCGGTGGTCTGGCCCTCTGGCTGCCTCCACGGGCCCTGGAGGAGAGGCCGCGACGCCGAACCAAGGCGCGAACGGTGAAAGTTCAGGTCACCAGTGGAGCCGATGACGGGAATCGAACTCGGTATTCGGCTCGCGCCCGACCTGGGCCTGGCCAGACTGTCGCTCTGTGAACGGGTCAGCTGACTGCGACCCGGAGAGTTTTGAAGCCGCGGTGAACAGAGCGACCATTTCGATGCGGGCGAGATTCATGCTGACGCAGGCATGTGGCCCCGCCCCAAAACCCAACTGATCCCCGGGCCGCCGAAGGACGTCGAAGCGATCCGGGTCGGGGTACTTGCGCTGCGCCGCACCGCCTTCCGCACGACCAGCTCCCCGCAAAGCGTCATCTGAGGCGACCGCCGCGTAACGGCTGCAGTGCATTCCATCGAGGAGGAAACCATATGGCTCGCAACAAAAACGACACCCGGGATCACGGCCCAACCCGCGGAATCGCGACCTGTGCGAACTGTTTCAATATTTCGCAGGACTCCCCGTCCCAGCCGAGCGCCTGATACAGCCGATTACCGCTGAGAAGCACGAGCAGAGTCGTCGACTGTTTGCCACCGCTCGCAGTGGTGGCGCAGTAGGCGCGGTCAGAGAGTCCGCTCACGTCGCTTCCATGCCCGCCGGCAATAGTCATGTCCAGTTCGGTCCGCGCGTCGACCGGGAAGCTGGCCGGCAGCCTCAGCCCCGAGGTCACGAAGTGCGCACCCGAGTTGTAGGCGCAATACGGCGCAGCGGAGCCAGACTCATTCCCCACGGGGTCGGTGGTCGCCGACGGGTCGCCGAGGAACTTCGCAGCCTCGGCGACCGTCACCCAATCGCAGGGGTGAAAAGCCGGCGGAGCGCTTGGCAGATCGACCGGAACGATGTGCAATGTCACCCAGTCATTACGTGCGATCGGCGTGCCCGCCGCCGGTGAAACATCCGTGATCTGATACGTGCCCTTGGCGGCACCGTTGAACACGTTATGCCCGTCAGGCGTTATCGCCTTGAGGTTGTCCCAGCATGAGAGTGAGCCAGTCACGGCGTCGTCAAAGATGATGCCGACGACTTGCGGCACGGGCCGTGGCCAAGCCTGCGCGTCGCAGACCTGCTGGCCGGTTGTGGGCCCCGGTCCGCTGGCGGTCGCCGTCGGGGCTGCGGGAGTCGGCGAGCTCGATGTGTTGTTGCCGCACGCGCCGACTAGAAGTGCGAAGACGGTGACCGCCCCAACTGTCAACCTCACGGTCGGTGATCGTAGCCGCGTACAGCCGCCGGACCGCCCGCGGTGTGGGGCGCGAGTGGCGTCGCTCGCGGTT
>Ga0153922_1000405_pt1 | contig 17726 bp, 16 predicted proteins | sample TSNJ006MetaG_FD_104723 | JGI IMG/M metagenome (GOLD analysis project Ga0153922, IMG submission 104723) | Attine ant fungus gardens microbial communities from New Jersey, USA - TSNJ006 MetaG | ecosystem: Host-associated > Fungi > Mycelium > Unclassified | place: USA: New Jersey, Brendon T. Byrne... | reverse complement strand
TCGTCGTCGAGGTTGATGTCGACGTTGCCGAAGCGGGCGATGGCCAGGCCGTAGCCGGCGAGATGTTCGTTGGTGTCGCGCATCCCGGCCGACTCGATCTCCGGCGTGTGCACCGACAGGCCAAGAATCGCCCACTCACCCGACATGAGGTGCCTGGTCACCGTCGTGCGGGTGACCTTCAGCAGCTGCTGGGCCACCCAGTTGGTGATGGCCTCGTTGTTCGTCACGTCGACGGTCCCGACGAGGTTGAGGATCAACCGCGGCGGATCGGTGACGCGCAGGGCGTACTCCCCGAACATGCGCAGCGTGACGATCAGACCGGTATGCGGGTCCTGGACCTCGTCGAGGCGACCGCCGAACCGGCACTGCGGATACTCGCGATTGCCGACGAAGTAGAGCTCGGCCCGGAAAGCGTCGCTGTTGGTGGCCCAGTCGACGAACATCCCGAGAAACGGCAGCTCGCTGGCGTCGAGGACGTGCTGACCGGGGGAAAGCACACCCATCACGCGGCCCTGGTTCATGAAGACGGCCAGCGCGTCAGGTTCGACAATCGCCCTGGCGTACTTGCGGATGTTGATGTCGGGCCACTTGTAGACGATTTGGCCCTTGGAAGAATCAGGCGCGGCGATGAATTCGCGGCGAGCCTCGTTGAGAAAGCCCATGTGGGCCTCCTTTGCTTCGGTTTGATCGTGATCGCGTTGTCGTCGTCGCGAGTGTCCGGATTCTACGTCGACACGGGCCGCCGCGCTGTTGTTCCTGGTGGTTGGCTGCGTTTTGGGGGCATTTGGGCGCATTTGGGCGCGTTTGGGCGCGTTTGGGCGTTGACTCTGCGCTGAGGGCGTGGGTCTCTCGAACTTTTGCGCCGTGAGCGCAGAGTCAATGGCCGGCTGGGGTGCCGAGCTGCTGAACGAGCTGGCCGAGATCTGCTGCGACGATTGTCGGTTGCGGCAACGGGTGGACCGGTAGCGGCGCGTTGCCGGGCCGGGTGATCAGCGCGGCGCTGAAGCCCACGCGTTGTGCGCCGATCGTGTCCCAGACATGCGCGGCGACCATCATGCATTTTTCGGGCTCGACGCCGAGTTCTTCGCACGCATATCGGTACACCGCGGGGTCGGGCTTGTAGGTGCCGAGGGGATCGACGCTGAACTGCCGCTCAAAGTAGTTACCGAGTCCGGCATGCACCAACGGGCTCGGCCGGCGCGTGTCGGGCGGTGAGTTGGTGAGCGTCGCGAGCCGGAAGCCGTTGGACCGCAACGTGTTGAGGCCGTCCTCGACGTCGGGGTGAGCGGGCAACGTCAGCATGGCCTCCCTCAACCTGTGGAGATCGGCGTCGGTGATGCTGACCTCGTGGATGTCGGCGAGCATCCGCAGCACGGCCTGGCCGAGTGAGAAGTAGTCCAGATAGCAGCGCGCGAGCGCGGTGGTCATCGAGTACATGACGAGTTGAGCGAACCATTCCCGCATCGCCTTCGGGTCACCGAAAAGTTCCGTGAACAGCGGGGTCATGGCTTCGATGTCGAGGAGCGTCTCGTTCACGTCGAACACCAGGACCGCTGGTGATGGCGGTGGGACGTGCCCTACCGACCCAGCGGCCGGCGGTCCCTGCTGCCATGCCAATCCCATGTTGGCTTCCTTCTGCAGTTGAAAATGGTTTGTGCACAGGCTATTCGATAGCTAAGCGCGACCTTATTGGGGCTGTCCTACTTGCGCCGCAACGTGGCCGGCCTGGCGAACGAGCGCGCGTAGTCGACCGCGGCATTGACCGCCGCGCCAATGGGTTCCGGGCTATCGGTGGCGTAAGTCAGCATGGCACCGCCCTGATGTGCGGCGACCAGGGCGACGGCGAGGTGGCGCGGGTCGGCGTTGGGGGTCAGATCGGCGCGCATTGCGGTGAGGCCGGCGCGAAACAGCTCGAGCCATTGGTCGTAGCCGGTGGCCAGGTCGCCGAGGACATCGTCGTCGGCTTCCAGCAGCTCTCCGGCCAGGGATCCGAAGACACATCCGCCCTTGCGGTACACGACCTCCGTGTCGGCCACACCCGCGTCGGCCCACGCCTGCAACGCCTGGAAGTTGTCGAGCCCGCCCAGCTGCGGTTGGGCGTGAAACGCCATGACATCCTCGCGGCGTGCGGCGATGACCTGGCGGGTCAGGTCGCGCTTGTCGCGGAAATAGTGGGCGATCTGCGATCCGCTTACGGAGCCGGCGCTGCGCACCTCGTCGATGCTGGTTCCCGTGACGCCGTGCTCGAACATCAGTCGTGCGGCGGTCTTTACGATGCGGCCCCGGGTTGCCAAACCCTTGGGGGTGAAACGGATCGTGTCGTCGAGCGAGGTGTGGGCCACCGGCTTCGTTCGCGCGCGGCGCGCTGGGCGGGCGGCCCGTTCGGGCGCGTCTGCGGCGAACATGCGCAGATAGTTCACTGCGAATCGCACGGCGTCGGCGTGCGGCCAGTCCTGCCGGTACGTGAAGGCCATGGTGCCGCCGCCCTGGTGGGCGCTGACGATGACCAGGGCCAGCTGCCGCGCGTCGGCCTCGGCGATGAGAAGCCCCCGGTCTTTCATCCGCTCGATCGCGTGCTCCAGCCAATCGACCCACTGCCAGTAGCCCGCGGCCAGCGTCTCGCGGGTTGCGGGGTCGGACTTGGCGAGCTGCCCGGCCAGCGCGTGATAGGTGGGCGTGCCGGCGTAGCCGATCCGGCGCAGGTAGCGCATATTCAGGTCGATCCAGCGTTCGAAGTCGTCGAACGTGGCCAACCCGTGAAGCTGGGGTTGGCGGTGAAAGTCCAGCACGACGTCGATCTGGCGGTTGACCACGGCCCGCATCAGCGTTTGCTTGTCGGTGAAATAGTGGGCCAGCTGCGAGCCGCTCACCGACGCGGCCGTGCGCAGTCTGTCCATGTTCAACGCCGCCAGACCGTCGGTAAGGATCAGGTCGGCGGCCGCCTTCACGATCCGCTCGCGGGTGGCTCGTCCCTTGGGGGTCAGCCGCTGTTCGTCGGGCAGGCCGGCGTTGGCCATAACACCAGGCTAACGGCTTGCCTCCCGGATTATGGGAGCTCTAGCCCATAGTGCTTGGCCAGGAAGGCGCGGATGAGGTCGGCGGTGTCGTCCAGTGCGGACTCGAGCAGGAAGTGCCCACCGTCAAGCAGATGGATCTCGGCGTCGGGAAGGTCCTCGGCAAAGGCCTGCGCTCCGGCGGGGCCGAATATCTCGTCGCCGCGGCCCCAGACCGCCAACAGCGGCACCCGGCTGGCCCGGAAGTATTCGTGCAGGCGGGGGTACAGCGGCGAGTTTGTCGCATAGTCGCGCAGTAGTTTCAGCTGCACTTCGTCATTGCCGGGCCGCGATATCAGCGTGTAGTCGTGATACCACGATTCGGGGTCGACCAGCGTCTCGTCCGACACGCCCGTGAGGTACTGCCACCGGGTGGCCTCCAGGGTCAGGAATTGCCGCACCGCCGCCTCCGTTTCGGCGGTCTGGTGAGTCTGGTAGTCCCACACCGTCTTCCAGAAGCTCGCCGCGAAGCCTGCGTCGTAGCCGTTACCGTTCTGGCTGATGATCGCGACGATCGCGGCCGGGTCGGCCAACGCCAGCCGCCACCCGATGGGCGCGCCGTAGTCCTGCACATACATCGCGTAGCGGTCGATTCCGAGGCCGCGCAGCAGGCCCGCGGTCAACGCGGTCAGCGCATCGAAGGTGTAGTCGAACTCTGACACGGCGGGTGCATCGGACAGCCCGAACCCCAGATGGTCGGGGGCGATGACGTGGTAGCGGTCGGCCAGCGCAGGGATCAGGTGCCGGAACATGTAGGAGCTGGTCGGGAAGCCGTGCAGCAGCACCAGCGCGGACCCGCCGGGGTCGCCGGCTTCACGGAAGAACAACCGGTGACCGTCGACATCGGCGTAGCGGTGATGAACAGCGGACATGTGCGATTCCTCCTGAGCCAATGCACGATTCGCACTCGTCGGGAGCACTCGTTATTTGGGTTGCACAACCCAGTATGCGCCGTCCTGGTGATCCGCGCACCGGTGTGCGAATCTGGGATATACATCCCAGATTCTTAAGCCGCCACCCCGGCTGACAGGTCGAAGGAGTAGCCGACATGGGCGACATGTTGTTGGACAAGACGGTTGTAGTGGTGGGGCGCGGCAGCGGAATTGCCCGCGCGATCACCCTTTTGGCGCGATCAGAGGGCGCGCGAGTGGTGGTGGCGGGTCGCGACAAGGAGAAGCTCGCCGCCGCCTATGACGAGCCCGGCATCACCGCCGAGATCGTGGATGTCGCCAACGCCGTGCTCTTCGCGATGACCAACACCTTCCTGACCGGAGTTACCCTGAAGATCGACGGCGGCGAACCCCTCACCTAGGCGGACGACGGCGGGAGGACCCGAAGGTGGCAACGCTGGTCTCGGTGAACGTGGGCAAACCCAAAAACGTCAACTGGCAAGGCAAAACGATCCGCACCGGAATATGGAAGACCCCCGTCGACAGCGCGGTCATGGTGCGCCGCCTCAACGTCGACGGCGACGGCCAGGGCGACCTGAACGGGCACGGTGGTCAGCAACGCGCCGTCATGGTGTATCAGACCGAGTCCTATGAATACTGGCGGACCCACCTTGGCCGCGACGACTTGCAACCCGGGCATTTCGGCGAAAATTTCACGGTCAGCGACCTGCCCGACGACGACGTCTGCATCGGTGACCGCTACCGGATCGGCGAGGCCGAATTCGAGGTGACCCAGCCGCGGGTGACGTGTTTCCGGGTCGGCATGCGGCTCGGCGAGCCGCGGATGCCCAGCCTTCTAGTTGCCCACCATCGGCCCGGCTTCTACATGCGTGTCATCACCGAAGGTCACGTGGCGGCCGGTGACACCATCGTGCGGACGCGCCGCGGCCGCCACGAGCTTTCCGTCGCCGACATCGACGCGCTGCTGTATCTGCCCGACCCCGACATCGAAGCAGTGCGCAAGGCCGTTGACGTACCTGCACTGAGTTTCGGCTGGCAACGTTCGTTTCACGACATGCTCGAGAATTCTTCGCCGGCAGCAACTCCGGCCGTCGAACCCGCGTGGATCGGCTTTCGTCCACTTGTGGTCACCGCAACGCACCGCGAAAGTCCGACCGTGTTGTCGATCGAGTTACGCGCCGCCGACCGCACTTCACTTCCCACACCGCGTGCCGGTCAGTATCTGACCATCAGGGTCCCCGCCGGTGACCGGGAGCTGGTGCGCAGCTACTCGCTGTCCGGTGACCCCACCGCGGGCTCCTATCGGATCAGTGTCAAACGCGAAGACCACGGCGAGGTGAGCGGATGGGTGCACTCCCACATCCGGGTCGGATCGAGGGTGCAGGCCGCCGCACCCCGCGGGGACTTTTACCTCACCAACGGCGACAAGCCCGTCGTGCTCCTCTCGGCGGGTGTCGGCGCCACACCCGTGCTGGCGATGCTGCACAGCCTCGCGGCTGCCGGCAGCCAACGCCACATCTGGTGGGTGCACACAACACGCGATCGTGAGTCCCACGCATTCGCAACCGAAGTCACTACGCTGATCGAGTCGATGCCCCACGCGGCGCAACACGTCTTCTACACGGCCGGCGGGCGCCCCGGCCCGGAGTCGATCGCGGCACTGAGCTTGCCCACCGATGCGACCGTCTACCTATGCGGCCCGGCTCCGTTCATGGATGCCATGCGAGACGCCCTCGCCGCCGCGGGGTTCAATGCCGGCCACGTGCACACCGAACTCTTCGGCGCGTTGCCTCCCATCAACCCGGGCGTCGTCGACGCGCCACCCGCTGTGCGCCCGCACCGACCGTCCGGAACCCCGGGAACGGGGCCGCTCGTTACGTTTTCGCGCACCGGACTAAGCGTGAACTGGTCGCCGGACTACCACAGCCTGCTCGAGCTCGCCGAAGCCTGCGACATCCCCACCCGGTATGGGTGCAGAAGCGGTGTCTGCCATACGTGTGTCACGGGGGTCGTCACCGGCACGCCCGCGTACACCGCACCACCGCTGGAACAGCCACCCGACGGGACAGTGCTCATCTGTTGCGCAGCCCCGGGTGACGACCTGGTGCTGGACCTCTGACTGGTGATCTGGGTACCTATCCACTGTTGAGTGGGGGCTGGCGGCCGACATCAACGCTGCGCGCCCAACGGGTAGCCCAATCCTGCAACGGATTCAGAGCCGACATAAGCGCCCTACCATGCGCGGTCAGGTGGTAACCGGCGTCCGAGTGGCTGACGATGTCAAGCTCGCGGAGTTCCTTCAGTCGCTTGTTCAGCGATGCGGGGTTCATTTCGCTGGCTGCCTGCAGGGCGCGAAAAGTCATGGCACGTCCGCGAAGCTCCCACAGCACCCGCAGCGCGCCCCGTCGGCCGAGCAAGTCCAGGGCGACCATGATCGGACGTCCCGACCTTGATCCTCGTACCGGTGATCCCGGCCGCGGAACCGACATGCTTTACATTTTGTAGCATAGCCGCGTAGAGTTCCAGCAGTGACCCGCTATACAAACTGTAGCGCCCGGATCGCACCGGCACCGGTTCCGTTTCCTGAGGACATCCAGCACGCCGTCGACGCAGTGATGCGCGGTGCGCCACCACTTGTACTGTTCGCTACACTGGCCCGCGACCAACGCTTGTTCTTCAAGCTGTTCAACGCAGGCCTGCTCGACCGCGGCAATCTCACTCTGCGACAACGGGAGATCGTCATCGACCGGGTCACGGCTGCCTGCGGCGCCGAGTACGAGTGGGGCGTACACGTGACCGCGTTCGCCGCCGCGGCTGCGCTGACCGAGGAGCAGATCGTCTCGCTGACCACCGGCGGAGCCGATGATCCTTGCTGGGAACCCGGCGACCGGCCACTGATCCGGCTGTGCGACAGCCTGCACCGCGACTGCGACGTGGACGACGAGTTGTGGGCGCTGCTGACCGCGCAGCACACCGACGAGGCACTGATCGAACTAGTGATGCTCGCCGGGACATACCGCATGATCAGCTACCTGGTCAACGCGCTGCGCCTGCCGCTCGAAACCGGCGCACGTCGTTTCACTTCAAGTGCGGGTACGTGACCTCGGTTTAGAAGCGATAGCGCAACAGCGTGGTGCCGATCAGCCGGGACACCGTCGCGCTGGGTGCCGCCAGGCGCGATATCAGCTGCATGATCAGCGGGAGCTCGTCAACCTCGGCTGCCCGGGTGAGGAATATCTCCTCTGTCAGCTTGAGGTCACCGACCCAGCGTTCGGGTTGGCGCGGGTCGTTGAAACCGGGGTTCGCCACGGCTTTTGCGATGGTAGCCACTCCGGGGGTGTGCTTGAGCGCCCAGATGGCCTGGGTGGTGTAGAGGTTGAATGCCAGCTCCCCGCTGGGGAAGTGGCGGACGAGTCGGTTCAGCAGGGACACGAAGTCGTGCTCGGTGAGGAACGCCACCAGGCCATCGGCGACGATGACGGCCGGTCGGTCCGTCGGGATGTCCTCGAGCCAGTCCGGATCGGCCAGATCCGCGCCGACGTTGTGGGCGTTGGCCGATTGGGGCAACAGTTGCAGCCGCAGGGCGACAACGTTGGGGAAGTCGACGTCATACCAGTCGACGCCCGGTGGCGGGCCGACGCGAAACATCCTGCCGTCCAGGCCGGCGCCCAGATCCACCACGACCGCGTCCGGATTGCGCGCGATAAACCGGCAGACCAGTTCGTCAAACCTTTTGGCCCGAACCGCGATATCGAAGATCCTCGACTTGGGGTCGACGAGCTTGGTGTGCAGCACGGGAAACCTCGCGAGGTCATACCCAACCTTGGTGAGGATCTCGTCGGCCATGGTGTCGCCCAGGAACGGGCGCGGCAGGCGGCTGTCGAGCGCCCTGCCACCCAGCGTGAGGAACAGGCACTCCTGGGCCAGCGTGAACGCCGGAAGCGTGATGCTCGTGGTATTCCTCCTGTGGCGGAGCGGATGGGGTTATCCGGCCTGGCGTACCGAACTCGTGAATCGTATCGACGAGATGGTGATCACTGACATCGACCGGTGTGCGCCTTGCCTGCCGGGATAACGGACGGCAAAGCGCATCCCGATAAGTGGTGAGCGTCGCGGCAAAAGATGGGAAAACCCCCAACTGGGGCGCGCGGAGGAGATAGCATCCGCTCGGCAGAACAAGCCGGGCGTCGGGACGGGAACCCAACCATGCTCTTGCAGCTGGCCGGGGATTCTCGTCGACCCGCTACCACGCTCGCCGCGCCGGCATTACTTCAATACGACCCGAAAATGCAGGCGGACGCAGCGGTGCCCGCGGCGATATCTCCGCGCTGATTCCCAGCCGGAAGACCGGCTGTAAGGAGGCCGATATGGAAGCTCATCAAGGGACGGCATCGACCGATGCCACGGCGACCATCGCTTCACAGCGAGCAGAGATCGAGCGTCTCGAGCAGCAGATAAAGGAGGACCGGTTCGCGGCCGATCTGCGCGCCGCACTGACGACAGCGTCGGCAACCGGCACTATCGCCGCGCCGGTCGGCTACGAGAGCCTCGTGCACATGATCGTCGCCACGGCCGCCGACATCGCGGACGCTGAGGCGGCCGCACTGTTTCTGTTTGACGTTCACCACCACCATCTCGTTCTCGAGGCCGCATTCGGTAAAAAGGTCCACCCTGCCAAGGACTTTCGCAACCCCCCTGGAGAAGGGCTGGTGGGCATGGTGGCGATGACCGGACAACCCACGGCCATCTCCGACGCCGACGAGGAGGTCCTCGAACACGCATACATCACGCAGGCCGTCGGCTTCGGCCCGGAGAGCCTGCTCTGCGTGCCACTGTCCTTCCACGACCGGGTCATCGGTGTCCTGGCCCTGATGGATAAGAAAGAAGACGCGACGTTCAGTGTGGGTGACATGGAGGCCATGGCCATGTTTGCCCACCTGGCCGCTGTCGCTGTTGAGCAGTACCGGACGGAGACGAGGTTGGGGTCGCTGCTGGTCGAACTGGTCCGGGCCGCGGAGGGCTTGCCGGACGACGACCGACCGGGCCTCACCGAACGTGCCCGGTCCTTCACCGGCCATCTGGGGCGGCAGGCCGGCTACCTGCGCGCACTGGAGCTCGCCGAGCTGGTGCAAGAGGTTGCCCACCACGGCGACGCGGCGACCAAGGCGTGCCGGGGCATCCTCAAGAGCTTCGCTGCATTCCTGCGGTCGGCCCACCTTCCAGGCGGCGAGCTTGGAGAAGGGCCATGGTAAGCACCGACCACAGGAAGGCCATCCGTCCGGACCATTCCGCGCCATTCGTTGAGCCGGTAACCGTCGAACCGGTCGACTGGATCGACGTCGTCACTCGGGATTGGGCCTGGGGAGACGGCTCCGGTGCGGGCGTGAAAGTAGCCGTGGTCGACAGCGGCATCGACGCGACCCATCCCGAGGTGGGGCCGGTGCAAGGCTACGTCGCCATCAGCGTGGATGACGATGGACAAATTGTCTACGACACCGAGCCACACATCGATAGCGTCGGCCACGCCACCGCGTGCGCAAGTGTGATCCGGTCGCTGGCCCCGCGGTGCGAGCTGTACAGCGTCAAGGTCCTCGGTACCGGCAACGTCGGTACCGGCCCGGTGTTCGCGGCCGGGTTGCGGTGGGCGCTCAACAACAACATGCACGTCTGCAACCTCAGCCTCGGGACGACGAACCGGGAGTTCTTCGGCCTCTTCCATGAGCTGGCGGATCGGGCCTACTTCGGCAACGTCGCCTTGGTCACGGCGGCCAACAACTTGCCGTTTCCCAGCTTCCCGTCGCTGTACTCATCGGCCATTTCCGTTGCCTCACACTCGATTCAGGATCCCTACACCTTCTACTACAACCCGAACCCGCCTGTTGAGTTCGGTGCGCTCGGCATCGACGTGCGGGTGGCATGGAAGAACCACACACGCATCACGGCGACGGGCAACAGCTACGCCGCACCTCATATCACCGGTCTGGTGGCGAAAATCTTGGGCAAGCACCCAGACCTGACGGTGTTTCAGCTCAAGACGATCCTGCGGCAGCTGGCGGCCAACGTCGATCGGGCGAACGTTGAGCTCCCGCCCCACCTGCTCGGGGAGCGGAGACGAGAAGAAAGCAGCCGCGATGAACGACCGTGATTGCCCGTCGGTGCCCCACCGGCCTCGTTGAGCCGAAGATCTCGTGCCGGCCGTCCAGGATCCAACCACCCTTCGCCATGTCCCGCTCTTCGCCGACATGGCCACACCCGAGCTGGCGGTTCTCAACAAACTGATGCGACAGCACGTATTGCCGGCCGGTGCGAGGATCCTGATGACCGACCAACTCGAAGACACCGCCTACGTCGTGCGAACGGGAGTGGTGAAAATCGTCGTCGAGCAGGCCGACGGCACGGAGTTGATCATCGCCATCCTCGGGCCAGGAGATGTGATCGGCGCGCTCACCATCGGCGAATCCCCCGATGGTGCCCACTCGATTCTGTCGCTCGATCCAACGAATCTCTTCTGGATCGATCGCAAGGAGTTCGAGAAGTGCGTTCGGACCATGCCTGCGCTGAGCGCCAACCTGTCGACCGTCCTGGCGCGGCGGGTGCAGCTGGCCAACGACCGAATCGAAGCGCTGGCGGGCATCGATGTGAGGAGTCGACTCGTCCGCCACCTGCTCATGCTCGCCCGTGACTACGGCGAGCCCGCCGACGAAGCGGACGGGAGCGTCGTACGAATCCCGCTGCGGCTCACGCAGGCGGACCTGGCGCATCTGGTGGGCGCGTCGCGTGCGCGCGTGAACCAAGCGCTCACCGAATTACGCCGTCGGGGGGCCCTGGGGAGCTCCGGAAATCACTGTTTATTGATCAGCAACATGGCGGCGCTGGAAAGCCTGCGATGAGCCGTCGTCCGGTGCACTGGGTGTTATTGCCAGCTGCAACTTTTCGCAACAGTGTTGGCGGCGATTATCGCAGGTGTAAAAGACGTGACAGAAATATGTTGGGGACAATTTTCTCTGGTGTGAACGATTCAATAAGTACCTGTCACGGAAGTGGTAGCCAGCCCGGTCACGGCATGGTCAAATTCTCTGCGCCATGATCGGTCAACGCGTTCGTTGCGCCGATGTAGCTCAATTGGAAGGAGAAACATGGCTATTTTGTGTGGAATTGGCGAATCGGGGATGGCCCTTTACGACATCCCTGACGTTGAACTGGGGAAGTTTGAGATGAAGAGCCGTCCTCTGGACGAGGAGGCTCGCGCCCAACTGTTCCCGAGCAAGGGCGAGCCGAGCAAAGACGACGCCCAGGGCGTAGTCGCGGTCGCCGCGGCGGGTGGAGATGTGCAGGGGTTCGGCACGAACGACATCTGCTACGTCTATGACGCCGCCGGGGACATCGTCTGGTGGTACTGCTAGACAGACCAGTCCAGCAAGCGGAGACGCGCCGGCAGGCGTTGGCGCGTCTTCGCCCCCGGGCATGAAACACAATTTTCGAGGTCGCCATTGAGCACGCCGACTGCACCGGACTGCCTCATTCAGGTCGCGGAACTGCGCCGTGACGGTCTCCTCAACGACGCCGTCGCGCTGGTTGAGGCCGAACTTGCGGAGTTTCGCGCCAAACCGTTCGACACACCGTTCCCCGACCGGGTGCAGCTGGGACTGGCACTGGCGGATCTGTACGTGGCGACCGGGCAGCGCGGGCCCGCCCTGAACCTGCTGCGCACCGAGCGGGCGTTCGCCGACCAAATCAACTGGCTGATTGGCCAATCCGGCTCGCCCGAGCAGGTACGCGCGGCCTCGGCCGGCCGCTACCAGTTGCGCGATCGGGCGGCGCAGGTGGCGCTGCTCGGCCAACCGGCACCGGAGATCGAGGTGGCGGACTGGGTGCTGGGCGGGCCAACGACGCTCGGCGAGCAGCGCGGCAACGTCGTGCTGCTCGAATTCTGGTCACGCTGGTGCCGCCCCTGTCTGGCGATGTTTCCCGTGCTGCGCGAATTGCACGATCGCTACGCCGAGCGTGGGCTGACCATCATCGCATTGACGTGTTACGGCAGGGCAGATCGGGTCCGCGAGCGCGACGCGATCGAGCAGACCATCGCGGACCGGGGCCTGGAGATCGCCGTGGGCATCGCACCTGACGGGCGGATGCAGCAACAGTACGGCGCGGTAGGAATCCCGGCGGTCACGCTGGTCGATCGCACGGGCATCGTCACGCCCGCTCCGCGGGCGTCCGAGAAAGCAAATTTGGAAAGGTCGATCACCGATCTGCTGAATGCCCCGGCTTGATCGTGGCGCCCAGCGTACTGTCATCTCGACGCCGTCGCCGACAAAAATGCCCGGCGACCGATGTTGGCTTTTGCCCTGTGAGCGGATTCGGCGAAATAAACGAATAAAGAGGGTCGAAAAAGAGGTGAATGACAGATGACCGGCAAACCCACTGCGGGCGGTCCTGCCGCCACGGGCACGATGGCGGGCGGGCCCCCTGTCGGTCCCGGCGCTAAGCCCCCCGGCCACCCGGCCGGTGCGGCCGTCATGGGGCCACCCGGCGGCCCCGCGGGTTTGCCGCTGCCATCGATGAGCGCGCGTGCCGCTATTGGTCGCAGCCTGCCCATGCTCCGTGCGGTTCGAGGCACGGTAGCCCTCACGATCGCGCTTGGCTTGGTGGCCACGGCCCTGCCGTTCGTGGCGAGCGCGGCGCAAGGTCCCTTCACGGTGCTGTTCGGACGAGCAGCGGCGTGCGGAGGCCTCGCGGGCATCTGGAGTCTCAAGGGTTCGGTGTTCGATCGTGACCCCAACCCACCCAACGCGTGCGGCGCCGCTCCGCCCTTGCACAGCGCGTCGTGGCTGTCGACGCCGCTGTACTTCGGTGTGCTGCTGGCCATCTGGGCAACGGCACTTGTCCTGACGCAGGTGCTGAGTTTCGGTCGCGCATGGGCTGACGCACAGCTTCAGTGGAAGCTGGTGACCGAAATTCGCCAGCGCGTCCACGATCACATGGAGTCGCTCTCGATGGACTTCTTCACCGGCACGCCCAGCGGCATGTTGATGCAGCGGGTGCAGATGGAGACGACGGGGGTGCAGCAACTGCTGTCGGAGTGTCTCATCCCGCCGTCGATCGACTCGAGCGTTCTGGTGATCGTGCTGGTGTACATGCTGGCGCTGTCGTGGAAGATGACGGTCATCACCCTGATCTTGTCTCCGTTTGCGCTGATGACTCTCACATGGGGCGGTAAGAGACTTCAAACGGCTACGCGACGGATGGTGATGAGTAACCGCCAGCTGAATGGCGAGCTCGGCGAGACGATCACCGGTATCACCGATATCCAGGTCTTCGACGCCGAAAAGCGGCGCAGCGAGCGCTTTTACGACGTGAACAGGGGGGCTGCGAGAAGCTCTTCGCTGATGCTGGTGTGGGCACAGGTGGTCACTGAGAGCACCGGTATCTTCGTCGCATTGAGCACCGTGCTGGTGCTGATTGTGGGTGTGGCACTGAGCAAGTGGATCCTTTTGCCGGCGTCCAGTCTGCTGCAGTTCGTCTTTTTCGTGCCGACGATGTTCGCCCCGGTGCAGCGGCTCATCCAGTCCTACACGAAATACAAGTCGGTACTCCCCCAAGTCGCCTCGACCTATCAGCTGCTCGACACGAAGCCATCCGTGCTGGACCGCCCGGATGCCCAGGTGATGGGCGAAGTCAACGGCAACATCGTGTTCGAGGACGTGGTGTTCGGCTATTCGCCGGATCAGAAAGTCCTCAACGGACTTTCGCTGTCGATCGCCACAGGTGAGACGGTGGCGCTGGTCGGCCCGATCGGCGCCGGCAAATCCACCGTGTTGAATCTGCTTCTTCGCTTTCTGGACCCCGAGGGCGGGCGGATCCTGCTGGACGGCCAGGACGTCAGCGACGTGACGCTCGCCTCGCTGCGTGAGCAGGTCTCCAAGCTCTCACAATTCCCCTTCTACTTGAAGGACACGATCCGCGAGAACGTCCGGCTGGGACGGCAGGACGCGACCGACGCCGAGGTCGAGGCGGCCTGCGAGCAGGCGCTCATCCACTCCGTGATCGTCGACCCCGCCAAGATGCCGAACGGCTACGACACCATCGTCGACGTCCAGGTGCCCTCCGGCGGCCAGAAACGACTGATCGCCCTGGCGCGGTGCCTGCTGCGCAGGCCCAAAGTGCTGCTGCTCGACGAGCCGACCGAGAATCTGGACGCAGATGAGCGAGTGGCGCTCACCCGGGTCATCCGCGAGTACGCCGTCGATCGAACCTGCGTGGTGATCAGCCATGACATGGACTTCACCAAGGCCGTCGCCGACCGCATCGTGGTGCTGGACGGCGGGCGGTTCGCCGAGGAAGGCACCCACGAGGAGCTGATAGCGAAAGGCGGCCTGTACAAGAAGTTGTACGAAGCTCAGAACGTCGACCCGACGCATGTCCGACGGGCCGCCCCACCGTCGGGCACGCGCCACGCGCCACCCGTGGCAGCAGCAGCCGCCGCAATCGGGCTAGCCCCCCATCATGCGGCGGCCATGGAAGTTCTCAGCCACGTCCACAAGTGAGCGTGACGATCAGCGCGGGCGTGCGGCTGCTGGTTCTCACCGCCGCGGTGGCGGTGGCGCTGACCCCCGCTGGAGGGGCCGCGCGGGCCGGTACGCAGGCCCCGCTCATCGGCGGCCCGTATGCGAGGTTGCTGGCCCACTCGGCCGACCTTGGCGCGGCCCGCGACGGTGACGTGCAGCTCGTCGTCGCGCTGCGCGACTCCACCCGCCCCCGCGGGTTGATCGGGTGGGCCGACATCCACGGGCTCTCGGTGCGATGGCAGCCCGGCCAGGACTGGGCGATCGTCGAGGGGGCCGCACACGCGGTGGCCGACGCGTTCGGGGTGGCCGTGCACGACTACCGCAGCGCCGACGGGCACATGTTCTACGCGGCCGCGCGCCAGCCCGATGTTCCGGTGCCGATGCGCACGGAGGTCACCGAGGTGGGCCGGATCCTGGGATACGGCCGCAACAGGGTCGCCAAGCCACCAACCTTTCCGTTGGACGTGCCCAAACCCGGGTTGACGCCCGCTGTGGTGATGACGGCCTACGATGCCACCCCGCTGGCCGCGACGGGCAAGGGCCAAACCATCGCGTTCTTCGAATTCGGCGATTACGACACCGCCGATCTGCAGGCATATGCGACGCGTTTCACGCTGCCCGCATTCAACATGGCGCCACCGGTCGGCGGCATGCCGCCGCATAACGACTCGTCCGGAGAGACGACGATGGATCTGGAGGCCGCCCACGCGGTCGCGCCGGACGCCCGGCTGGTCGTCGTCAACGCCAACACGTACGTTTCCGCCGAGAACTTCCAGTGGTCGCAGATCGGGAACATGTTCGACGCGGTGGACCGCCGGTACCCCGGCGCGGTGTGGAGTTCCTCGATCAGCACCGGGCCCTGCGACTGGCTGCTGGCGCGCGTCGACGCGCAGCCGGCCCGGTCGGCGCTGGCCACCGCGGAGAGTCATGGCACGTCGGCATTCGACGCGGCAGGAGACACCGCAGGGTTGGAATGCAAGGAGGATCTGGCGGGCCACTGGGGAGCCAAGCCGACGCCCGACGACATCGGCCTGGACCCGGTGGCGTCGCTGCCGGAGATGACCGACGTCGGCGGCACCACCCTGTCGACCGACGCGAACGGGGTGTGGGTGTCCGAAGAAACCTGGGTCGACTACGCGATGCAGCAGGGCACCGGCGGGGGCGTATCGGCCGTGTTCGACCGGCCCGCATACCAGCGCAGCCTGTTGGTGCCGGAGGACTCCCAGCTCGGCAAGCACCGGTTGACGCCCGATGTTGCGGCGGTCGCCGACGCGTTGACGGGCATCATGGTCAGGTTCAACAACAACTGGGTAGTCATGGGCGGGACGTCCATCGCGGCGCCGCTGTGGGCGGGGTTTGCCGCATTGATGAATCAGTATCTGCTGGCCAACGGCGGGCATGTGCTGGGAGAGCTGAACCCGTTGCTGTATCGGGCGGCCAGCGGAGCCCGGCAGCCGGCGTTTCACGACGTGACCCTGGGCGGCAATGCCGTCTACACCGCCCGGCCGGGTTACGACCTGGTCACCGGGCTCGGCACCCCTGACATCAACAACCTGGCGCGCAACATTCTCGACATCCAGAAGGCGGGCAGATGACCAGCCAGGGGCTCGCTGACCCGGCGTGGCCGGGCTATGCGGTGCCGTCGCAGTCGTACACCACCCCGCCGGTTCGTCACACCTCCCGGCGCCGCATGCTGGTGATCCTCGGCATCGCCGTGATCGCGATCGCTGCCCTGGTCAGTGTGGTGGCGTGGCTGCTCACCCCGCCCCCGCCGCTGTACAAGTGCCCACCCAACTGCGGGCAGCCGCCGACCCGACCCGTTTCCGAACCCCAAGGCGGGCAACCGCCTCCCCAGGCGCCCACCGTTGTGGCGGGACCGCCGGTATCCACCTACCCACGTTTCAGCCCCAGCGACGGCGGATTCTCGGTCCAGTACCCGAAGAGCGGAGGCCAGGGCCCGATCACAGTGACGGACACGCTGAAACCGAACGGGGTGGAGATCAAGTTCAGCGACCTCGACGGGCAGGCCACCTTATTCGGTCAGCCCGCCAACGGCCAGACCGCACGCGACATCGCCACCGGACTGATCCAGCGGTATTACCCCGGGGCCCAATTCAACTACGAGATCACGCACGCGATGGTGGGCTATCAGCCCGGCTACGGCGAGGTCGACGACTACACCCCGCAAGCACCCACCAGCAGCTACACCAAGATGCGGGTGGTGGTGCTGGTCGCGGTGAAAAACGATCTTGCCCTCGTCGCCACCGCTGCGGGTCCGTATGTCGCGTTCCAGCCGTCCACCAAGGAAAATCCGCGTGGCCCCGGCGTCACCGACCACCCGTCCGGTACCAGCCTCGCGCTCGCAGAGCGGATGGGTCCGTTCATCAACAGCTTCACCTGGAAGGGCGATCCGCTGCGTTCGGTCGTCAAATAACCGGGGCAAGACATCCAGAAGGCAGGCGCACATCGATGACCGCCCAATTCGCCACCGTGTCTGGGGCTTCCTCGTCCGGGACTTCCTCGTGAGCACCGAGCCCGGGTCCCCGGCGGCAGCGCCGATGATCGTCTGTCGGGTGTGTGAAACGGAGGTTCCGACCGGCGCTTTTTGCGGCTTTTGCGGTGCGCACATGTTTGCGCACCCGGGCGCCGGGCCGGATTGGCTGCGGTTGCGGGCCTATACGGCCGCGTCCGGCGAGCACGTGCTGCGATTGTCGGCGGTGAGCACGCTGTTCCCCCACCTGCCGCACCGGTCCCGGGCGGCCTTTCGGGTGGGGCTGGCCGGGCTGACGGTGATGTTGCTGGTGTTGGCGCTGCTGCGCTGGCAAGCGCCGCTGGTCGGGGTCAGCGCGTTGGGGTTTCCACTGCTTTTTCAGCTGTACTTGCAAGAGTGCGATGTCTTCGACGACCTGCCGGTTCGGCTGTTGGCCGCGGCGGCGGCGCTGGGGGCGGCGATCGGGGTGGGATGGGCGCTGTTGACCGGGCCGATCGTCGCGCGGTCGTTCACCGTGGCGATCGGAGTGGGGCCGACCGTGACCGCGGAGCGGTTGCTTCGGGACGGGTTGGCCATCCCGGTGGGCGGGGCGGTGCTGATGTTGCTGCCGGTGGTAGTCGTCCGCCTCACGCGCCCAACCATCCGGGAGTCGTTGGACGGATTCTTGATCGGATCGCTCGGAGCCATCTCCTACATCGCCGCG
>Ga0153922_1000404_pt1 | contig 17729 bp, 17 predicted proteins | sample TSNJ006MetaG_FD_104723 | JGI IMG/M metagenome (GOLD analysis project Ga0153922, IMG submission 104723) | Attine ant fungus gardens microbial communities from New Jersey, USA - TSNJ006 MetaG | ecosystem: Host-associated > Fungi > Mycelium > Unclassified | place: USA: New Jersey, Brendon T. Byrne... | reverse complement strand
GTTTTTTAATTAAGATGAAGATGGCAGGGATGCCTGCAGAAAAGACAAGGCTCCTTGGTCAAGCGGTTAAGACACCGCCCTTTCACGGCGGTAACACGGGTTCGATTCCCGTAGGAGTCATTTAAGTAACAAACTAAGCATGATGCCGATGTGGCTCAATTGGCAGAGCAGCTGATTTGTAATCAGCAGGTTATCGGTTCGAGTCCGATCATCGGCTTTATGGACCTTTAGCTCAGTTGGTTAGAGCAACCGGCTCATAACCGGTCGGTCCTGGGTTCGAGTCCCCGAAGGTCCATTTGTTACAAAAAAAGAATACGGCCCAGTGGCTCAGTTGGTTAGAGCGCCGCCCTGTCACGGCGGAGGTCGAGGGTTCGAGTCCCTTCTGGGTCGTTTTGCAAAAAATGCATAATAAAATTTGGGATCTTAGCTCAGCTGGGAGAGCATCTGCCTTACAAGCAGAGGGTCACAGGTTCGAGCCCTGTAGGTCCCATTTTTATGCCGCAGTGGCGGAACTGGCAGACGCCCAGGACTTAAAATCCTGTGGGATTAACTTCCCGTACCGGTTCGATTCCGGTCTGCGGCATTGATGAAGATAATCTAAACACTTATAAAATAGTGTTTAGATTATCTTTATTTTGTTTGACAAGTTGTACAGTTTGTACAGTGAAAAGATTATATAAGCATTTTAGCCATTTGGCAGGGATCATTTTCCTTAACACGTTGTCCCAGATAATGCTGCGACATAGCCAGTGTAGTATGCAGGAACGGATAGGGATTTGGGTACGGAAGATGACATTGTAAAGGATTGCAGCAGTTTTCAACAGATTAAAAAATCAAACTCAATCAAATTAGTGCAAATTGCACCAAATAAAATTGAGATATTTGTGAATTAGTTTGATTGACTTTGAACGATTTTGAATGTATAATCAATTTAACAAATGAAATTTCATTGATACAAAATTGGAGGAAGATGCATGATTTTTACAGTGACTTTTAATCCGTCGCTGGATTACGTGGTATCGGTAGAGGATTTTCAGTTGGGCCGGACCAATCGGACGGTGTCGGAAGAGATTGTTCCGGGGGGGAAAGGGATTAATGTTTCCACCATGCTGACCCATCTGGGAATCGAAAGCACAGCGCTGGGATTTACCGCAGGCTTTACCGGTGAGGAGATTATCCGGGAAGTGGAGCGAATCGGGGTGAAGGCAGAGTTTATCCGTCTGACCGAAGGGAATTCCCGAATCAATCTCAAGCTGCAGTCGGTTGATGGAACGGAGATCAATGGATGCGGGCCGGTTATCAAGGAAGAGCAGGTAATGGCATTGATGGATCGCCTGAATGTACTGGACGAGGGAGATATCCTGGTACTTGCGGGAAGTATTCCTGCTTCGATGCCGGACAGTATTTATCGGGATATTATGAAGCGGCTGGATGGCAGAGGCGTTAAGACGGTAGTAGATGCGACCAGGGATTTGCTGGTAAAGGTATTAGAGTACCGGCCCTTTCTAGTCAAACCGAATAAGGATGAATTAGAAGAGATTTTCGGTGTTAAGTGCCGGACCAGGGAGGAGATTTTACATTATGCCCGAAAGCTCAAGGAGATGGGAGCGGAGAATGTTCTGGTGTCGATGGGCGCAGCCGGAGCGATCTTAGCGGCAGCTGACGGGAATGTGTATGATGCAAAGGCACCGAAGGGGCGTCTCGTCAACACAGTCGGCTCGGGTGATTCCATGGTCGCCGGGTTCTTAACGGGATGGCTGCGGGAAAAGAAATATGAAGCCGCATTTTATATGGGTGTGGCAGCAGGAAGTGCAAGTGCGTTTTCGAAGCATTTGGCAGCAAGAGAAGATGTAGAAGAGTTATATTGGTGGTTAGTGAAAGGAGACGAGTAGATGAGGATTACAGATTTATTGGATAAGAGAAGTATCAGGCTTGATGGGGCGCCGGCGAATAAGAAGGAAGCGCTTGACCAGATGGTAGAACTGATGGCTATGAGTGGGAAGATCAATGATATTGAAGCATACCGTGAGTTGGTTTATGCCAGAGAAGAAGAGGGTACCACCGGAGTCGGAGAAGGGATAGCGATTCCCCATGGCAAGGGTGATGCGGTAGATGCACCGGGCCTGGCGGCAATGGTGGTTCCGAAGGGAGTGGAATTCGAATCTCTGGATGGTGAAGCGGTAAACCTGATTTTCCTGATCGCAGCACCGAATACAAAGGATAACGTACATTTGGATGTGTTAAGCAAACTGTCAATGCTGATGATGGATGAAACGTTTTCAGAAAATCTGAGAAGTGCAAAATCAGTTGATAAGTTCCTGACTGTAATCGATACGGCGGATGCAGCGAAAAGTGAATCGGCGGAAGTAACCGCTGAAGCAGAAGAAGGTCAATTTAAGGTCTTAGGCGTAACCTCCTGCCCAACAGGGATTGCCCATACTTATATGGCAGCGGAAGGACTGGAGAAAGCGGCGAAAGCGAGAGGATTTCAGATAAAAGTAGAGACCCGGGGATCTGGCGGCGCGAAGAATGTTCTGAGTGACAGTGAGATCCAGGAGGCTGATTGCATTATTGTTGCGGCTGATGCGCAGGTACCGATGGATCGGTTTGACGGGAAAAGAGTAATCGAATGTCCGGTGTCAGACGGAATCAGTAAAGCAAATGAGCTGATGGAGCAGGCCTGGTCCGGAAATATCCCGGTATTTAAAGGGAATGGGGCGGCAAAATCAGCAGCATCAACAAAGAACAAAGGCAGTATCGGACATCAGGTCTATACGCAATTGATGAATGGTGTATCCCATATGCTTCCTTTTGTAGTTGGCGGTGGTATCCTGATCGCACTGGCATTTTTAATTGATGGGTTGAGTGTCGACATGAATTCACTTTCAGCAGAAGCGCGGGCCAACTTTGGTTCCATCACGCCGGTGGCTAAGCTGTTTAAAGATATAGGCGGTGTGGCATTTGGATTTATGCTGCCGGTTTTGGCTGGATTTATCGCCATGGCAATCGGTGATCGACCGGCGCTGGCGGTAGGATTTGTCGGCGGAATGATGGCATCTGCCGGAAAATCGGGATTTCTGGGCGCTCTGGTAGCTGGCTTTGTAGCGGGTTATCTGATCGTGATACTTAGAAAAGCTTGTGATAAACTTCCGCAGGCAATTGAGAAAATAGCACCGGTACTGATCTATCCGGTACTTGGGATATTGATTATCGGGCTGTTTATGAATTTTGCCGTAGAGCCGATTATGGGCGGCATTAATACAGCATTAAATAATGGCTTGACAAGTATGGGTGGTTCCAGCAAGTTGATTTTAGGAGGCATTCTGGCGGCGATGATGGCGATTGACATGGGTGGTCCGTTTAATAAGGCGGCCTATGTATTCGGAACGGCGTCGATAGCATCCGGCAATTTTGATGTTATGGCGGCGGTGATGGTCGGTGGAATGGTGCCGCCGTGTGCAATTGCGTTAGCGACAATTATATTCAAGAATAAGTTTACAAAAGAAGAACGTGACAATGGGCCGATGAACTTTATTATGGGCCTGGCATTTATTACTGAGGGAGCAATCCCATACGCAGCGGCTGACCCGCTGCATGTGCTGCCGGCATGTATGATCGGTTCTGGTGTGGCCGGGGCGTTATCGATGTTATTTAACTGTACCCTGATGGCTCCGCATGGTGGAATATTTGTTGTACCGGTGGTTGGTAATGCCTTACTCTACTTAGTGGCACTGGTTGCGGGAACGCTGGTATCAGCGGTATTACTGGGCACATTTAAGAAAAAAGCAGTAGAATAGGAGAAGAGAAAAATATGCTTACAGAAAAACGTTTTGATATGATTCTGCAATTGCTGAATGAAAAGAAGAGTGTTACGGTAACCGAGTTGATCAAGTATTTAAAGACATCGGAATCCACTGTGCGGAGAGATTTGAATGCGCTCGATCAAGCCGGCCGGCTGGTGAAAGTATTCGGCGGGGCGGTAGCCAAAGAGATGGCAATTGTGTCTGAGGAACCTTCTGTGAAGCAGAAGATGGATGTCAATATGGAGCAGAAGCGGATGATTGCACGTTATGCAGCAACGTTGGTTGAAGCCGGTGATTTTATCTATCTCGATGCGGGTACCACCACCGGACTGATGATTGATTATCTGACCGAGAAGAATATCACTGTGGTAACAAATGCCGTGGATCATGCCAAGCAGCTGGCTGCAAGAGAAATTCGTGTCTTGTTGATCGGCGGCGAATTAAAGAATACAACCGAAGCAATTGTTGGCAATCAGGCGATTCTCAATATCCAGAGTTATCATTTCAGTAAAGGTTTTTTCGGAACCAACAGTGTCAGTAAAAAGGAAGGTTTCACCACTCCGGATTATAATGAAGCACTGGTAAAAAAGACGGCTCTTTCGGCCTGCTATAAAAAATATATCCTGTGTGACTCTTCAAAGTTTGACCGGGTGAGTTCGGTGACATTTGCCCCGATCAATGAGGGAACGGTGCTTACCGAAAAGCCCCCCCGGGGAATGCTTGGGGGAAGTGACAACATTGTGGTGGTCGATGGACTCCCTAAATAAAGAATTAAAAAAACTGCGTCAGCTTCATTGACGCAGTTTTTTATGGATAGTTTGATATTGTTACCTTTTAAGTACGATCGTGAAAGCAATACGGAAGTTGATGTGTGACGCACACTCTGGATGGCTTTATTGGAAAAATATTAAAAAATAGTCAATCCAAGGTAACGGGTGTCGCCAATGAATCAGAAGTCTGCAATGAATCCGAGAGAAGTCGTACATTCATACCATTTACTTCTACGTGACTGTCTACCGGAATCACCAGGCACTGCCGGCCGTCAATCATTCGGGTCTCCACCAGATCAGCGCGGGCAGGATCTACGTGTATGACAATATCCGGAGTCTGAATATCGAACTTTTTTGTACTAGCGATATTTGATGCCAGAAGGGTGGCATTTTCTCCGGCGATAGCGTCATATTCCTGGTCAAAAGAAGTCATTTTTTCTTCTGGGGCGCCGCTCTTTTCCAGTAGATGTTTAATATCTGGCTTTGACAGTTCCAGTGGTTCAGGTGCTTCTTTAGTCTCTTCAATCATTTCATTTAAGTTCTCATGAATATTTTTAACAACTTCATATGCGCAGTCTTCCCCCAGAGTATCGGCGATAATAGCCTGGAAAGCCTCTTTTTGGGTGACGGCTGTTAGAGGGATGCTGCAGCCAAGAAGCTGGTCGATAAAGGCTGGCATCAGGTCTTCAGGTTTTTTTGAATAATATAGTACTTCGTGAATATCTGTGCTGCGGTCATTAAACCCAGGAAATAAAAAACCTTTGGCCGGAGGATCTACCAACCAGTCACGAATACGGTCTTCAATGCTGTTCTTCTGAGAGTTGTAGCAGAGCCCTGCTTTGGAAAGGGCAACCGGGCAGATGCTGCAGAGGATATGTTCATATACTTCGTCAGAGGCATCGAACATTTCCTGACCATCGGCGGATCTTCCCGGAATATCGTAAGCAGCATGAATCAGAAGAATCAGATAATTCTCTCCGAAGTCATAGTGTTCGATAACTTTGTCATAAAATTCTTCTAAAAGCATGTCGTCCAGCAGCTTGCTATTACGTAGTTTCAGCAGAAAATCCTGTGTTCCGCCGTCTGCCTCCTGAGCCAGCGGGAATGCTAAATTAAGCAGATTTTTCCCCAAAGTTCCGGACAGGGTTTGTTTGAAAATATCAAAATATTTAAAGGTTTCTTCTTCCGGAAGAGAGAGAAATGCTTCTTTAAGTTCTAACTTTTTCTCTTTTTCACCATCAATGTAGCAGCCGCAGATACGGGTAATGCAGCAGTTTTCATGGGTAAATTGTTTTCTGATTTCCAATACGTCTTTTTTAATCATAGTATGTAAATTCACTTTCTTCTTTATTCCCGAGAGCAATGAGCCAAGCTCAGAAATGCGAGCATTTCTGAATTTGTCGAATGTCGCGAGGGTCAATGCTCCGCAGCTTGCTGTGGGGTATTTGAATTTGTCGGTAAGAGTTATTTTATCATAGGAAAACAGAATTGACAAATGGAAGCGAAAAAGCTTATAGTAATGATAAAGATGGTCAGGAGAGGGATTGGAAAGAGGTGGAAGGATGTTCTTTGCAACAGGAGATACTCATGGTGAATGGACTCGGTTTAGTTCGAAAAATTTTCCGGAAGGGAAAACACTTAGCAGGGATGATTATGTATTTATCATGGGAGACTTTGGAATCTGGGATGATTCGGCCAGAGAGAAGCATGATTTCGACTGGCTGGCTCAGAAGCCGTTTACGATATGCTTTGTATCCGGGAATCATGAAAATTACGATATGTTAGAGCAGCTTCCGATAGAAGAGTGGAACGGCGGCAAGGTGAATTTTATCCGGGATAATATTATTCATCTGCGCAGAGGGCAGGTATTTACGATTAATGGTGTGAAAATATTTACTTTTGGCGGCGCCAGGAGTCATGACATACAGCAGGGGATTCTGGATCCGGATGATCCTCAGTTTGACAAGAAGAAAAAGATTCTGAATAAGCTTGGCGGGATGTATCGGATTAATCATATAAGCTGGTGGGAGCAGGAAATGCCAGGAGCAAAAGAGCTGGCAGAAGGGATTCGTAATCTGGACAAGCATAGTTGGCAGGTGGATTATATCTTTACCCACTGTGCGGCAACCGATATCCAGAAACAGCTGACCGGTGAGAGTACAGCGTATCAATCGGATTGCCTGACAGATTATCTGGAAATGATTCGCCGTAAGGCGGAGTATAAATGGTGGGTGTTCGGACATTACCACATGAATTGTAGTATGAATGACCGGGATGTGGTATTGTATGAGCAGATAGTTACGATTCCGGATAAATGGGGAAAGGATATAGAATAGAGATATATAAAAGAGCGAAAGGATTATTTGTACTGCTTCAGACGGGGGGAACTCAAAACAAAAATTTCCTTGACAAACGATGCGAAATACCATATAATAATTTTTGTTGCTGCGGGTGTAGTTCAATGGTAGAACACTAGCCTTCCAAGCTAGATACGTGGGTTCGATTCCCATCACCCGCTTGTATAAAATAATTTTATACTGTTTTTTGCGCGAGTGGCTCAGTTGGTGGAGCGCGACCTTGCCAAGGTCGAGGCCGCGGGTTCGAGTCCCGTCTCGCGCTTAGGATTTTAGCCCTAGGATTCCTTCATTATATAAGGTTTTCTGGGGGCTTTTGCTTTTAAGCGGTTGAGTCCATTAAGGTTTTTCAGGGATTCCCTGATTTGGGTTTTTCCATTTTCATCGCAGAAACTGCATTCACCTCAAATATAACCTCTATCTATTTTGTTATTACGATGAAGTGTTAGAATTGTTAAGCCAGAGAACTGAGATCAAGTTTAATCATAAAATGCTATTCACTCGGTGAAATAAAAAAAGAAGTTATAATGCAACAACTTTGTGTAGAACCGCAAAGCCCCCAACACCATGTATTTACTGATGTTGAGGGCCGTTTTGAACATACGTTCCGCAAAACGCAAGATACAAAAATGCTATCATCATTCTGAAATCTGTCAATATTTTAATATGAATTTTCCGTTTTATTGTTCGCCAGATGAACGCCCCTATAGGTACTGCACTATCTTGCTTGGTGCAAGACTTGTAAAAGACACCGCTAAAAGCCAATTAATTTAAGTCAATTTGTTCCCCGTTAATATTAACTTTGGAGATATTATCTAATTCTATTACTTTACCATATAAAAGCCGGCTTTCTACATATCTTCCTTTTACAACATTGGAATCATCTACATAATTACTCGCAGTGGTTAACATCATCGTTTCAGATAGTACTTTATGATTTTCTATAAATATTTTAGTTGTACCATTTTTATATTCTATAGAAAAATCAAAAATGCTGCCATTATCCAATCCTTCTGCCATTAATCCAATAAAAGAAATGACTAACTTTGTATTAGTTTGAAATGTTCTGTGCTTATTTGGAAGTTTTTAGAATTTTTTAAATTTAAATATCCTAAATCCACTTCCGCTATACTTCCATCTTCGTGATAAACTATATCTTCTACTTGACCATCCACGATAGATGCCTCTTTTTCTTCAATATAATCCGAATCGCCAATTACCCATAATTTTATATCTTTTATATTATTCTGCGAGAAAATTATTGGGATGTACACGATATCATCTTGAATAGTACGTTCTATTTCCGCGAGAGCACTACTGGAACGGAAACTAAAATGAATATAATTACTATTTAAAAATTTTTTCAGATCATCACCGGTTTTGTCTTTTCCTTCTACGGTAAGCACCGGCTTTTTCCAGTATGAGTGAGTACAAATCTGCCCTTTCTTTTGGTAAAGACATATTTTCTATTTCATTTAAAGTGACTTCAGATTCTTCTACATTAAAATCGTCAAATATATTCTGTAAAAATTTTTCCATTATCTCTACCTCCAAATTGAACGCTTAATTTTTTTAATGCCCGCTCGTATCGTTTTTCTACTGTCTTTGTTGTATCCCCCACTTTTTAAACTCCAATCTATTTTCTATTTCTAAACGTTTCATCTAATACATTCGAATGGAGGTATAGAGGATTTAACTGCAGCGGCAGATGCTACCGGACTGCGTATTGCATTCAAATGCAGCCAAAACAACGAGATATTAGAGACCCTCGGTATAAAGATTGTTGATACTGCTGGCAATGAATATGCGAGCACAGGTTTTAGTATTGATGATACTGCCAAAATGGTAAATGCTATTCTCCCGTATTCCGCTTTCCAAGAGGAAACTGTACTAAAGCTTGTGATTTCCAATCAAAAAACCGGTGAAACCATTGCTACGCAGAATTGACAAAACAATGATGATAAAACCTAAAATAAATAATGCGCTACCACTTGATATGTTGTAGAATAATGTCAACCAAACAATTTTCCACATATCAGAGGAGGTAGTGCATGGATTCATTATTAAACAGATTCACATCAAGAGTCAATAGTATTTTAACGTTACAGTTCACACGGCGACTATTCCGCGAGGTGTTTCCGTGCATTATGCACGGGAATCCTGGGGTTTTTGCTTTTCCAGTGATTTGAAATGATAGCGATGTCAGTAATGTAATAACAGAGGGAAAAGAGCATGTAAAAGGATTTTGACATATAAATTTAGGCCTTGTAAAAGATATTTGATAGACAAAAGGATGGAAATCTGACATGCTGAATGCGAAGGGAGATAAATGTTATGGAAATAGGAGTGAAGCTAAAAGATGCACGGATGGAAGCAGGATTGACCCAGGAAAATGTTGCGGAAGAAATACAAGTGTCACGGCAGACAATTTCCAATTGGGAAAATGAAAAATCATATCCGGACATTATTAGTGTGATTTACTTAAGCAATCTCTATAACATTAGCCTTGATGAACTATTGAAGGGAGATTCAAAAATGATTGAGCATTTAGAAGAAAGTACAAATGTAGTAAATAGTAATCGGAAATTGTTATTTGCTATTGGTGTAAATGTTTTATTAGTAATTTTATTTATTTTGTTTAACGGAATTATATCCGGAAATAACTATTTAATTGCTGGCTGTGCTTCTGTATGTATCATAAGCACTTGCGTACTATTCTATCAAATTATTAAAAAAATTTAGGGGGTGTTCTATATGACCTGGTATATGCTAGTGCTAATATTTATAGCTTTATTAGGTGCGTTTACACTTGCATATCAGATTTTCAAATTAACTGAGGTGGATGCCAGGAGCAGAGGGCTGAAGCATCCGAAACTTTGGGGGTTATTTTCGCTTAGTGGCAACAATGGCAGCGGCGGTCTTATATTGTATTTGATTGGAAGGAGGAAATATCCATCCACTTTAACTGATGAGGAAAGGGGAATTATAAATACCCGCAAAAAGCGGGCGTGTGTTTCGTTATGTTTTATAGTATTTGGTGCTATTGGTTTGATTATTTCTATCTTTACTTCATTGCCCCAGGGGTTTTAAAATAGCAGAAACTGAATCCTGAACTGTAATCGGCTGTTATATAAAATGATGAGCATAAAAAGGAGTTATCAATTAATAACTCCTTTTTTTATGCCCAGAAACGATCCCAAAAGGGTAGGCTTTTAAGAAAGTGGTTGTAGTACATTACAGATGTTTATAAAATAGCCACAAAATCAAATAATAAAATATGGCTATAATTCATAAAAAAAAAGAAAACGCAAAAAAAGGGACTCAAGACCTTTTTTGATCTGTAAAACTTGGATATAATTGCCTTATGAAGCTCAGAAAATATGTTAAAAGTGATAGGTAAATATAATGGTAAATAAAAGGATTTTCTTAATTGTATTGGATAGTTATGGGATAGGAGAATTGCCGGATGCTGATAAATTCGGGGATAAAGGCTGCAATACTTTAAGAAGTATTGTAAAATCCAAAGAATATGATACGCCAAAGCTGGAAAAGCTAGGGCTATTCAACATTGATGGAGTGACAAATGGAAAAAAGGAAGCAAGTCCTGTTGGGACATATGGGCGTATGGCCGAAGCCTCAAATGGAAAAGATACAACTATCGGACACTGGGAAATTGCCGGAATTGTTTCTGAAAAGCCATTGCCTACGTATCCGGATGGATTTCCGGAAGAAATCCTGGGAGTATTTAAGAAAGTAACTGGCAGAGGAGTGCTTTGTAATAAACCATATTCTGGAACAGACGTGATCAGGGACTACGGCGAACAGCATGTGAAGACTGGCGACTTAATTGTATATACATCTGCAGACAGTGTGTTTCAGATTGCGGCTCACGAGGATGTTGTTCCGATTGAAACTTTGTATCAGTGCTGTGAGGCAGCAAGAGAGATCCTGACGGATGAACATGGCGTAGGACGGGTAATTGCCCGACCTTTAGCAGGGGTAAGTCCCGATTATAAAAGAACGTCAAACCGCCATGACTTTTCGCTTCTGCCTCCCCGGGATACGATGTTGGATATTCTAAAGGATGCGGGTTATGCTACATTTGGAATTGGCAAGATTTATGACATTTTTGCCGGCAAGGGCGTTTCCGATACCCAACGGATCAAGGATAATGTAGATGGTATGGAGAAGACGATCACAATGCTGGATAAAAACTTTCAGGGTATTTGTTTTGTCAATCTGGTAGATTTTGATATGATATATGGCCATCGCAATAACGTGGACGGTTATGCACGGGCAGCAACAACGTTTGACCGTCAGCTGTGCACCTTCATTAAGCAAATGAAAAATGATGATATTCTAATGATTACGGCTGACCACGGATGCGATCCTGGATTCCCGGGCACCGATCATACCAGAGAATATACACCATTTCTCGCGTATGGAAGAGATATAAAAGAAAACATCAACCTGGGAACGCGAAATACATTTTCTGATATTGCAGCAACCATACTGGATATCTTTCAAATTGACAAAAAGACGGATGGAACAAGTTTCAAAGAACAAATGATGCAGTAGGGAGGTAATGAAGTGAATGAGTATAAAGAACTCGTCGAAGCAGCATATGCAGCAAGAGAATTTGCCTACACTCCATATTCTGAATTCCGGGTGGGCGCCGCGCTGCTCGGAAAAAACAAAAAGATTTATCACGGATGCAATATTGAAAATGCGTCCTATACACCGACAAACTGTGCTGAACGGACAGCGTTTTTCAAGGCAGTTTCAGAAGGACAGAAAGAATTTACTGCCATCGCTATTGTCGGCGGCCATACACAAAGTGATACCAGTGACTACTGTGCGCCATGCGGGGTATGCCGGCAGGTAATGCGGGAATTCTGTAATCCGCAAGATTTTAAAGTGATTCTGGCCAGAGGACTTGAGGATTATAAAGTATTTACATTAGAGGAACTGTTCCCGATGGGCTTTGGTCCTGATGATTTGAAAAAGTAACGAGGGAGGAAATGCTTTGGAATACGTAATTGAGATGAATCATATTACTAAGAGATTCGGTAATTTTACCGCCAATGATGATATTACCCTACAAGTAAAAAAAGGCGAAATTCATGCATTGCTCGGTGAGAACGGTGCCGGTAAATCAACACTGATGAGTGTTCTTTTCGGTTTGTATCAGCAGGAGGAAGGGAATATTCGGATCAATGGCAAAGATGTGAATATTAAGAATCCCAACGATGCCAATGATCTGGGCATCGGGATGGTACATCAGCACTTTAAACTGGTTCACAACTTTACAGTACTGGAGAGCATTGTACTGGGTAGAGAAACGACGAATTACGGAGTCCTCAAGATGAGTGAGGCCAGAAAAAAAGTGGTAGAGCTTAGCGAACGTTATAAGTTCAAAATTGATCCGGATGCTTATATCCAGAATATTACTGTGGGCATGCAGCAGAAGGTGGAAATCCTAAAGATGCTGTATTGTGATAATGAAATCCTGATATTTGATGAACCTACAGCAGTACTGACACCTCAGGAGATCAGTGAACTGATGAAGATTATGAAGCAGTTGGTAGCAGAAGGAAAATCGATTATTTTTATTACTCATAAGCTGAATGAAATTAAAGAAGCTGCCAACCGCTGCAGTGTACTGAGAAAAGGAAAATATATTGGTACCATTGAAGTTGCCGATACCTCAAAAGAAGAGATGTCGGAAATGATGGTTGGAAGAAAAGTTAACTTTATCGTTGAGAAGAATGAACAGCATTTGGGTGAACCTGTTTTAGAGGTAAAGAACTTATCCATTAAATCCAAATACACCGGGAAAAACGTGGTGGATCAAGTATCTTTTCAGGTGAAAAAAGGCGAAATTCTTTGTATTGCCGGAATTGATGGAAACGGGCAATCCGAACTGGTATATGGAATTACCGGCATGATGCCTATTGATCAGGGGCAGATTATCATGAATGGCAAAGAGATTACGAATGAATCAATTCGCAAAAAATGTCTGGATGGTATGGCTCATATTCCGGAAGACCGGCATAAAGACGGATTGATTCTGGACTATACCCTGCAGGAAAATCTGGTTCTGCAAAGCTATTATACCGACCGCTTTCAAAGGCGCGGCTTTTTGAAATTTGATGCCATTAAGCTGTATGCCAAAGAACTTATTGAAAGATTCGACATCCGTTCAGGGCAAGGGGAAAACAGCATTGTACGGGGGATGTCAGGAGGCAATCAGCAAAAGGTCATTATCGCAAGAGAGCTTGACCGGAATCCGGAAATTGTTGTAGCTGTTCAGCCGGTCCGGGGCCTGGATGTAGGCGCGATCGAGTATATCCATAAGCAACTGATTGCCCAGAGAGACGCTGGTAAAGGTGTGTTGCTGGTATCGCTGGAGTTAGATGAGGTCATGAATGTCAGTGACCGTATCATCGTCATGTACGAGGGTGAAATTGTGGCTGATGTGAATCCAAAAGAAATAACCGTCCAGGAACTGGGGCTTTATATGGCGGGAACGAAAAGGAGTGTGAACAATGAAGTCAAAGCTTAACAGTGAAGGTACAATTCGCTTTTTATCCTCAATCTTAGCAATTGTTGCCGGTTTGTTGTTTGGACTCATCATCCTGTTGACTAGTAATCCAAGTCAGGCATTAGGCGGCTTTGCGATGATTATTCAAGGAGGGTTTACCGATGGCATCCAAGGGATTGGCCAGACCTTATATATAGCAACGCCGATCATCATGACTGGTTTGTCGGTGGGATTTGCATTTAAGACCGGGCTTTTTAATATCGGGGCAACCGGACAGTTTACCATGGGAGCTCTGGCAGCGGTTCTCGTTGGTGTAAAGTGTACCTTCCTGCCGGCCGGAATCCACTGGCTGGTTGCGGTTTTAGCGGCGATGCTGGCGGGAGCTTTGTGGGGAGCTGTGCCTGGTATCTTGAAAGCTTACCGGAACGTGAATGAGGTAATTGCTTCCATTATGATGAATTACATTGGGATGTACCTGACTAATATGATAATCTTCCGCACCATATATGATGAATTAAAGAATCAGTCAAAGCCGGTTGCAGCTTCGGCAAATCTGCCAAAAGCAGGATTGGATCAATTATTTCCGGGGACCAATATCAATATTGGTATTTTAATAGCTATTTTGTTTGTAGTGATCATTTATATAATTTTGAATAAAACTACATTTGGCTATGAATTAAAGGCATGTGGTCAAAATCCCAGTGCAAGTAAATATGCAGGTATCAATTCAAAAAGAAATGTGGTATTATCCATGGTATTTGCCGGCGGTCTGGCAGGGATTGGCGGAGCACTCTTGTATCTGGCAGGATCGGGTAAATATATACAAGTTCTGGATGTTCTTGCACCAGAAGGGTTTACCGGAATATCAGTAGCGTTACTGGGTCTGTCTAATCCGGTTGGAATCTTGTTTGCCGGATTATTTATCGGATATATTACAGTTGGCGGATATAATATGCAGCTTTTTGATTTTGCACCGGAAGTTATCGATATGATCATTGCCGCAATTATATACTGTGGGGCACTTTCCCTCTTGTTTAAAGGAATACTAAGTAAACTTTTGTCCGGATCGAAAAAGGGAGGGAAGAAGTCATGAGTACGTTATATTTTATTGTACAGCAAACCATGTATTTTGCGATTCCGCTTTTGATCGTAGCGATTGGTGGGATGTATGCGGAACGAAGCGGTGTCATTAATATTGCGCTTGAAGGTATCATGGTTATGGGTGCCTTTGTGGGGATTTTCTTTATCGTTATTATGCAGGACCATATGAGCGGACAGGGGCTGCTGTTGCTGGCAATTTTAGTAGCAGGGGCTGCCGGCGGATTATTTTCCCTGCTTCATGCATTTGCATCCATTAACATGAAGGCAGATCAGACCATCAGTGGTACAGCACTTAACATGTTCGCACCGGCATTTGCCATCTTTGTAGCCCGGATGATTCAAGGGATACAGCAGGTGCAATTTACAGATACATTTCATATTGCAAAGGTGCCGGTATTGGGAAGTATTCCGGTTATCGGTGATATATTCTTTAAAAACTGCTACATTACTACTTATATCGGCTTACTGATCTTTGTGGTGGCGGCTTTTGTCATTAACCGTACAAGGTTTGGGCTTAGACTCAGGGCCTGTGGGGAACATCCCGGGGCAGCGGATTCGGTCGGTGTTAATGTATATAAAATCCGCTATGCCGGTGTTATTATCTCAGGTGTGTTAGCGGGAATAGGGGGACTGGTATTCGTTATACCTACTTCCACGAACTTTAATGCCAGCGTTGCCGGCTATGGATTCCTGGCATTGGCGGTGTTGATATTTGGTCAGTGGCGGTGTAATAAAATTATTAAGGCGGCATTTTTCTTTGGCATCATGAAGACGCTTGCCAGTGCCTACTCAGCAATTCCGATCATCAAATCACTTCCGATACCGAATGAAGTATATAAGATGATACCATATGTGGCTACGCTGGTTGTTCTGGCCTTCCTGTCGAAGAATTCTCAGGCACCAAGAGCAGAAGGAATCCCATATGATAAGGGAAGCAGATAAGTAACCAGTGCACTGAACAGTTACACGGATGAATAGAAAGATGGAGGAATTTGAAACATGAGGATGTATGATCTCATTACAAAAAAGAGAAATGGCAGTGCCCTTACTGATTCAGAGATCACTTATATGATCAGGGAATATGTAGCCGGCAATGTCCCCGATTATCAGATGTCCGCATTTCTGATGGCAGTTTATTTTAGGGGAATGACCGAAGAAGAGACATTGGCGATGACCAATGCCGTGGCACATTCCGGGGATATGGTGGATCTGTCAGCTATTGAAGGTATCAAAGTAGACAAACATTCTACCGGTGGTGTAGGCGATAAGACAACACTTATTATCGCCCCGATCGTAGCAGCGTGTGGTGCAAAGGTAGCGAAAATGTCAGGCAGAGGTTTGGGACATACGGGAGGGACGGTAGATAAATTAGAGTCTATTCCGGGACTTAAGACCTCACTGCCCCAAGAGACATTTTTTGATGTGGTCAATAAAACTGGTTTGAGTGTTATCGGACAATCCGGCAACCTGGCTCCGGCGGATAAAAAGCTTTATGCACTGCGGGATGTTACAGCTACGATCGACAGTATTCCGCTGATCGCAATTTCCATTATGAGCAAAAAGCTGGCTGCAGGAAGCGATTGCATCTTGCTGGATGTAAAGACCGGCAGCGGAGCTTTTATGAAAACCATCGAAGACTCCATTGAACTTGCCCGGGAGATGGTTGCGATCGGGGAAAATGCCGGAAAGAGAACGGTGGCATTGATTACGGATATGGATATTCCACTCGGACATAATATCGGTAACGGTCTGGAGGTAATTGAAGCAGTAGATACGCTGAAAGGGAAAGGGCCTGCTGATCTGACGGAAGTATGTTTAAACCTTGCGGCAAATATGCTGTATCTTGCAGGAAAGGGTGACATGAAAACGTGCATGGATCTGGCCAAAGGGGCTATTCAGGATGGAAGTGCATTAGAACGTCTGATTGCTATGGTAGAGGCACAGGGCGGAGACTCGGCAGTAATTAAAGATACTGAAAAGTTCGCCAAGGCACCATATGCCTATGAAATAAAGGCAAATAAAACAGGGTACATTACATTTATGGATACAGAAAAATGCGGAATTGCCTCTTCCATGCTGGGAGCCGGACGTGAGACCAAGGAAAGTGAAATCGACTTTTCCGCCGGAATCATCTTGCACCACAAAGTAGGTGAGCATGTAAAGGAAGGCCAGGTCATAGCGACGATGTATGCATCTGACGAAGGGTTATTCGAAGCAGCGTCAGCAAAGTATCAGGCAGCAGTTACCATAGGCGGTGAGGAACCTAAGAAGGAACCGCTTATATATGCCAGAGTTACCAGGGAACAAGTAGAAAGATATGCTGCAGTTTAGCTTTTGGCAGACCGGAACAAACATATACTTCATAGAAAAGGAGAAATCATGAACGAAAAAGAAATACTAGGACACGTAGACCACACCCAATTGAAAGCATTTGCTACCTGGGAAGACATCCAGAAGCTTTGTGAGGAGGCGATTGAATACCATACGGCATCCGTATGCATCCCACCATGTTATGTCAGACGGGTCCATGATACGTATGGTAAAAAGATCAACATCTGTACGGTAGTCGGATTCCCGCTGGGATACAGCGTAACAGAAGCTAAAATTGCCGAAACAAAAAAGGCATTGCATGATGGTGCTTCCGAAATCGATATGGTAATCAACATTTCTGATGTAAAGAACGGTAATTATCGGGCAGTTCAGGCTGAAATAGCGACTTTGAAAGAGGTAGTAGGAACAAAAATACTCAAGGTGATCATTGAGACGTGCTATCTGACGGATGAAGAGAAGATTCTGATGTGTAAGGCTGTAACAGCAGCCGGCGCAGATTTTATCAAAACTTCTACAGGATTTGGGACAAATGGTGCGACCCTTTCTGATATTCAGCTTTTCAAAGAGAATATCGGGGAGAATGTAAAGATGAAAGCAGCCGGCGGAGTAAGAAGTATCGCCGATATGGAAGCGTTTATCGAAGCAGGATGTGTCAGAATCGGAACGAGTTCGGCAGTGGAACTGATTAATGGAAATAAAACAAACCAGTATTAAAAAGGAGGAAAAAGAAATGAAAAGAAAAGTATTAAGTATTCTGCTGGCAGCAACTATGGTGTTAAGTATTGCAGGGTGTGGTGCAGCAAAGCCAGACCAAAGTACAGATGGT
>Ga0153922_1000402_pt1 | contig 17774 bp, 19 predicted proteins | sample TSNJ006MetaG_FD_104723 | JGI IMG/M metagenome (GOLD analysis project Ga0153922, IMG submission 104723) | Attine ant fungus gardens microbial communities from New Jersey, USA - TSNJ006 MetaG | ecosystem: Host-associated > Fungi > Mycelium > Unclassified | place: USA: New Jersey, Brendon T. Byrne... | reverse complement strand
GCATTCAATCATCGCAGCGTCGATGAGTTCCACGCCAACGAGGGCCGCGCCGTATTGACTCCTCCTCAAGTTCGGCCAAAGCATGGTTCGAGTAAGGACACTTAGGTGTCTGAAAGTGGAGCTGCCGGGAATCGAACCCGGGTCCTACGGCATGTCCTCAAGGCTTCTCCGTGCGCAGTCCGCTACGCCTTTCTCGGATCTCCCGGTCTCGCGGACTCGCCGGGATGACGATCCCAGTCGCTGTTAGGTGTTCCGACGAGTCCCGCGACCGGACTCACCGGTGGATCCCTCTAGCTGACGCCAGGGTCCGGGTCGAGGGCGTTCCCGGTCTGACGGACTGGCTGTCGCTTACGCAGCGAGAGCGAAGTCGCGCTGATGTGAATCGGCGCTTAATTGGTTGCAACGACGCTTACGGTGGTCTCTTGCCTGCACCGGCACGCTTCCCTTGACTCGATGCGCGAAGTCGAAACCTTTCAGCCCCTTGCATCCCTGCCGACTTTCGGCAGGACAGACCAGTGTACGCGCGCGGGTCAACGATCGCCGAACGCTCGGTGGGGGGCGCGACCTACATCACGAACTTGAGCCGCTTGACGACCTGGTTGCCCAGGTCAACGTCACCGGTGATCGCGATCGCGTTGACGTTCTCTGCCGCGGTGGTGCGCCCGCCGGCCAGACGGGTGAACAGCACCGCGTCGAGGCGGATCGTCGTGGTCGGGTCGCGGTCGAACTCGTCGACTACTTTTGCCCGGCCGTCGACGGCCACCCGCAGTGTGCGGTGCAGCGGTCCGGTGAGGTCGAACGCGACCCGGCTGCCGTCCGGGGCGGAAGCGAGCTTGCCGACGATATAGCCGAGGCTGGACGTAACCTCGGCGAGCGCATACTCGGCGGGCGCGCCAGTGGTTCCAGAGACGCCGACCGCGTAGCGGATGTCAACCTCGTGCATCCAGCAGTCGAAGGTTCGCACCCGCATGAAGCGGCCGTACGTGTCAACGCCGACTGGTGTGGGGCTGGTCTGGTTCCACGCATCGTGGTCGAGGGCCGACAGCGCCTGGCGCCGTTCGGAGGTGACGGACCTGAACTTCTGAAGCATCGTGGCGGGCGGCTCGTCGCGCAGGTGCCTGACCCAGCATTCGTTCATCGCTGCCGCGGCGTTGTGCACGTGGGGCAGCGCGGACACATCGCAGTCCGGATCCGGCGTCGGCACACCCATCAGGACCGACTCGGTACCGATGAGGTGCGAGACGACGTCCTGCACCCGCCAGCCGGGCAGATCCGTCGGCTCGAGCCACTGCCGGCCGGATAACCCGGTGAGGAGTTCGTCGATTTCATCCCAACAGCCGAAGAGTGCAGTGAGCACGTCGCTCTTATCGAGCTGGGTGACCATTGATCGACCCTAAGTCATGCCTTTGGCGCGACGGCCCAGCTCGCGGGTGATCTCGCGCTGCGCGTCGCGGCGGGCCATGTCCTGCCGCTTGTCCCTGGCCTGCTTACCGCGGGCCAGCGCCAGCTCCACCTTCACCTTGCCCGCGGTGAAGTACAGCGACAGCGGCACCAGTGTCAGGTTGCCGTCGCGAATCTTGCCGATCAGCATGTCGATCTCGCGGCGGTGCAGCAGCAGCTTGCGGTTGCGCCGCGGCGCGTGGTTGGTCCAGGTGCCGTGGTGGTACTCGGGGATGTGCATGTTGCGCAGCCACACCTCCCCATCGTCGACAGTGGCGAACGCATCGACGAGCGACGCCTTACCTTCACGCAGGCTCTTCACCTCCGTGCCCGCCAACACGACGCCCGCCTCGAATACATCGAGAATCGAATAGTCATGCCGGGCTTTGCGATTGGTCGCGACGACCTGGCGCGGTGGGCCGCTCTTCTGCGACTCCTTCTTGCTCACCGCTAGCGCCGCACGTAAAGCCGCAAAGTCGCGTAGGCCGTCACACCCGCCATCACCACGCCGACCAGTACCAGATACGGAGTGATGTACAGGATGTCGAGATAGTCGACGCGCGCTATCAGCGGCGGATTGGCCTGATAGAACTGCTTGAGCGCGCTGTCCAAGAAGAACGCCCGCACCAGCATCAACCCGCCGATCGCGAGCGCGACGCCGACCAACGAGGCCAGCATCGCCTCCAACAAGAACGGCAACTGCGTGTACCACCTGCTCGCCCCCACCAGCCGCATGATGCCGATCTCGGTGCGCCGAGTGAACGCCGACACTTGAACCATGTTGGCTATCAACAAGATCGCGCCGATCGCCTGTACCACGGCCACCGCGAACGCCGCGTCGCGCAGGCCGTAGAGCACCGCGAACAGCCGGTCGATCAGGTTCTTCTGGTTCAGCACATCGCGCACCCCGGGCTGGGCGATCATCGACGCCCGGAATTCCTGGTCCTCGTCGGGATTCGCGAGCTTCACGATGAACGACGCCGGAAATGCCTCCTTGCTTGCAACGTCTTTGAACTGCGGGATCCGGCGGATCGCGTCCTGGTACGCCTGGTCGCGGTTGAGGTAACGGACGGACACCACGTCCTTGCGACTCTCAAGGAAATCCCGCAGCGCCTTGCACGGGTTCGCCTCGCAGTTCGGATCGTTGGCCGAAACGTCGGGCGTCAGGAACACCTGCGACTCCACCCGGCTCAGGTAGATGTTGCTGGACTGAACCGCCAGCCGCCAGACCAACAGCGCCCCACCGAGCAAGCCGATCGAAATCGCGGTCGTCAGGATCATCGCGATCGTCATCGTGACGTTGCGACGAAGACCGGTCCAGATTTCGTTGAGCAGGAATCGGAAGCGCACCTAGCGATCCATCCCGTACACGCCGCGCTGCTCGTCACGTACCAGCTTGCCCATGTCGAGTTCGATCACCCGCTGGCGCATCGAGTCGACGATGTGATGGTCGTGGGTGGCCATCACCACGGTCGTCCCGGTCCGGTTGATCCGCTCAAGCAGGTCCACAATGTCGCGGCTCGTGTCGGGATCGAGGTTCCCGGTCGGTTCGTCGGCCAGCAGCACCAGGGGGCGATTCACGAATGCCCGCGCCATCGCCACCCGCTGCTGCTCACCGCCGGACAACTCGTGCGGCAGCCGGTTCGTCTTGCCTGAGAGCCCCACCATGTCCAGCACGTCGGGCACTACCCGCTTGATCACCTCGGTCCGCTTGCCGATCACCTCCAGTGCAAAGGCGACGTTCTCGTAAACCGACTTCTGCTGTAGCAGCCGGAAGTCCTGGAACACACAGCCGATCACCTGGCGCAAATGCGGAATGTTGCGGCCATGGAGATGGTTGACGTGAAACTTCGACACCTGGATTTCACCCTTGGTGGGTTTCTCCTCGGCCAGCAGCAGCCGCATGAACGTCGACTTGCCCGAGCCCGAGGGCCCGATGAGGAATACGAACTCACCCTTCTCGACCTTCAGGTTGATGTCCTCGAGCGCCGGCCGGGCGGACTTCCTGTACTGCTTGCTGACCTTGTCCAGGGTGATCATCACGGCACGCCAGTGTAGCCGTGGTCGAGGTGGGCTCCGCTCAGCGCGACGGGGTCGGCGAGGGCCCCGGACCCGGCACTGCCGACGGTGGCGCGCCGGGTGGTGGCGAAGTGGTGGCCGTCGTCGACGACGTGGCCGACGTGGTCGGCGAACCGCTGGTCGTCGTGCCGGTCGGCGAACCGCTGGTGGTGGTGCTGCTCGGCGTCGTCGATTCCGTCGGGCTGGTGGTCCCCGTGGTGGTGGGAGTCGCCGTCGTGGTGGTGGTCGTGCGCGGCTCCTGCACATTCGGCTCGACATTCGTTCGAGGCACCCAGGTGTAGCTGGGGTCGGGCACGAAGCCGGGCGGAACGACCTCGGTGGCCGGAACCTGAACCGGCTGCGGCGCCGGCTTGTACTCCTGGTAGAGCCACCACACCAGCGCGAACGCCAGGATCAGCGCGAGGGTGGAGGTGCGGACGCGACCCCCCAACAAGTACGCGGGCCAGCCACGGTCTTGCTTCGTCACCGCGACTCTTCCCGGCTTTGCGCCGCCTCCTCGCCGGCGGCCGAGGTGGCCGGCGCCGGGATCGCGGCGACCGTCGGAGGGGTCTCGCCGGACGACACAATTCCGGCGCGGCTCAGCGCCCGCACGACAAGCACCCGCAGCTGTCGGCCGACTTCGAACTGCTTGCCGGGCAGCGTACGGGCGACCATGCGCAGGACGACCTTCTCCGGCTCGATGCTTTCCACGCCCATCAGTGACGGTTCGTCAAGCAGCAGATCCTTCAGCCGAGCGTCCTCCGTCGCGGTGTTGCACACGTCGTGAAGCACGTGGTTCACCTGATTCAAGTCGGCGGCGACCGGCACGGGGATGTCAACGACCGCGCGGGCCCAGTCCTTCGACAGGTTGACCGACTTCACGATCTGCCCGTTCGGGATCGTGAACACCTCCCCGTCGCTCGAGCGCAGCTTCGTGACCCGCAACGTGACGTCTTCCACCGTGCCGGTGGCGTCCTTCGCCACGCCGGTGATCGTGAGCTGAACCAGGTCGCCGAACCCGTACTGCCGCTCCGTGATGATGAAGAACCCGCTGAGCAGGTCCTGCACGATCCGCTGCGCCCCGAAGCCCAGCGCGGCGCCCAACACGGCCGCCGGCGCGACCAGCGACGCGACCGGGACCTGGAGGATGCCGACGACCTCGACCGCGACCACCACATACAGGATCGCGATCGAAACCCACGAGATCACGGACGCGACCGCCTGACGGTGCTTGGTGGCCTCCGAGCGCACCAACGCGTCACTTTCGTGGAAGCCCTCGTCGAGCCGACGCGTGATCCGCCGGGCCGTCCAAGTGAAGAACCGGGCCAGCAACACCGACGCGAGCAACCACATCGCGATTCGCAGGCCCCGGGTGATGATCCATTCGCCGATCTGGCCGCGCCAAAAGCTGTGCCACTGATCGGAAAGGTCCAGAGCCAGATAAGTGTTAGTCGTCATCTCTTCTGTTGCGCCACCGGATTCCCGCCTCGAGGAACCCGTCAATGTCCCCGTCAAGTACCGCGGCCGGATTGCCGACCTCGTAGTCGGTGCGCAGATCCTTGACCATCTGGTAGGGGTGCAGAACGTAGGATCGCATCTGGTTACCCCAGGAAGCGCCGCCGTCGCCCTTCAACGCATCCAGCTCGGCACGCTCTTCTAAACGCTTGCGTTCCAGCAACTTTGCCTGAAGCACGCGCATCGCCGAAACCTTGTTCTGCAGCTGCGACTTCTCGTTCTGGCAGGTGACCACGATACCGGTTGGCAGGTGTGTAAGTCGAACCGCCGAGTCCGTGGTGTTCACCGACTGACCGCCGGGGCCGCTGGATCGGTACACGTCAACGCGCACATCGCTGTCCGGGATGTCGATGTGATCTGTGGTCTCCACCACAGGCAGCACCTCGACTTCGGCGAACGACGTCTGACGACGATTTTGATTGTCGAACGGGCTGATCCGCACCAACCTGTGCGTGCCCTGCTCCACCGACAACGTTCCGTATCCGAACGGGGTGTGCACCGCGAACGTGGTGCTCTTGATGCCCGCCTCCTCGGCATAGGACGTGTCGAACACCTCCACCGGGTACTTGTGCTTCTCGGCCCAGCGGATGTACATGCGCATCAGCATCTCGGCCCAATCGGCGGCGTCGACACCGCCGGCGCCGGAGCGGATCGTGACCAGCGCCTCGCGCTCGTCGTACTCACCGGACAGCAGCGTGCGGACCTCCATCACCTCGATGTCCTCACGCAGCGACTTCAGCTCCTTGTCGGCCTCGGCGAGTTCGTCGCTACTGCCCTCCTCGGTGGCCAACTCGTAGAGCACCGGCAGGTCGTCGAGCCGGCGGCGCAGGTCCGCGACCCGGCGCAGCTCGCCCTGGGTGTGTGACAGCTCACTGGTCACCTTCTGGGCCCGGGTCTGGTCGTCCCAGAGGTGGGGATCGGCGGCCTCGTGCTCCAGCTTCTCGATGCGGGCCCGCAGGCCGTCGAGGTCGATCACCCGCTCGACGCTGGTCAGCGTCGAGTCGAGCTCGGCGAGGTCGGCCTGGCGGTCGGGATCCACGGCTGCCAAGGGTAGCCCGCGTTTAGCATTTGAGCGTTAACCGTCTGGGTACCGGAGAGGCTCGTAGATGCGCCCTTACTACGTGGCGATCGTCGGTTCAGGACCGTCCGGCTACTTTGCGGCCGCGTCGCTGCTGAAGCTTGGCGACGCACCCGAGCCGATCGACATCCACGTCGACATGATCGAGATGCTGCCGACGCCGTGGGGGCTGGTGCGCTCCGGCGTGGCGCCCGATCACCCGAAGATCAAGTCGATCAGCGCACAGTTCGAGAAGACGGCGTCACACCCGCGTTTCCGGTTCTTCGGCAATGTGAGCGTCGGCGAGCATGTGGAGGCCGGCGAACTCGCCGAGCGCTACGACGCCGTCGTGTACGCGGTGGGCGCCCAGTCCGACAAGCCGTTGCGGATCCCCGGCGAAGACCTCACCGGCAGTGTCGCCGCGGTTGAGCTGGTCGGCTGGTACAACGCTCATCCGCACTTCGAGAAGATGTCGCCGGATCTGACCGGCGAGCGCGCGATCGTCGTCGGCAACGGCAACGTGGCGCTGGATGTGGCGCGCGTCCTGGTCACCGATCCGGACGAGCTGCGTACCACCGACATCGCCGATCACGCGCTGGAGCTGCTCGACCCACGCGGGGTCGAGGAAGTGGTCATCATCGGCCGCCGCGGGCCGTTGCAGGCCACCTTCACCACGCTCGAGCTGCGCGAACTCGGCGACCTCAAGGGACTCGAGGGTGTCGACGTGATCGTCGACCCGGCCGACGTGGCCGACATCTCCGACGAGGAGGCCCAAGCCGGGGGCAAAACCCAGCGAAACAACCTCAAGGCGCTGCGGGGTTATGCCGAACGCGAGCCGCGCCCCGGCAATCGGCGGATTGTGTTCAAATTCCTCACGTCCCCGATCGAGATCCGTGGCGACGGCCGGGTGGAGGAAGTCGTCCTCGGCCGCAACGAGCTGCTCGTCGACGAGGATGGGCGCGTCGTCGCGCACGACACCGGGGCGCGGGAGGTGGTATCCGCGCAGTTGGTCGTGCGCGCGGTCGGCTATCGAGGAGTGCCGACGCCGGGTCTGCCGTTCGACGAGCGGACCGGCACGATCCCGCACACCGATGGCCGGATCGAGGGCAGCCGCAACGAGTACGTGGTCGGCTGGATCAAGCGCGGCCCGACCGGGGTGATCGGCAGCAACAAGAGCGACTCCCAGCACACCGTCGACACCCTGGTCGCCGACCTGGCCGGCGCGTCACACCCGGACTTCGGTGACAAGCACGCCGACGACCTGCTCGACTGGCTGCTGTCGCGGCAGCCGAAGCTGGTCACCGACGAGCACTGGCAGCTGATCGATCGGCATGAGCGTTCCACCGGAGAGCCGCACGGCCGGCCGCGGGTGAAACTGGCCAGCGTCGCGGATCTGCTGAGGGTCGGGCACGGCTGAGCGTGGTCAGCGCACCATGTGGTGTCTTGTAATGACGTCTTGATGGTGTCATGATGACACCATGGATTTGCAGCCCTATGTCGACGCGGTCCGGCACGAACTGACCATCGCCGCCCGCGCCGGCGGCGACGAAGCCGCCGAGCTGGCCGACCGGCTCACCGCGCCGCTCGAGTCGGCGCTGAGGCTCGCGCTGCTGGACGCCTTGGCCGGTGCGGCGGCTGAGATAACCCGCGAGCTCGCACCGCGTTCAGTCGACCTGCGGCTGCGGGGCCGCGACCCAGAATTCACCGTGGCCCCGCCGCCCCACGAGCCCGCCGAGCAGGCTTCAGCCGCTGAGCCGCTCGGCGCCGACGACGGCGGGACCTGGCGGGTGACATTGCGCCTGCCGGAGGGCCTGCGGCCTCCCGTCGAGGCCGCCGCCCGCCGCGACGGCATCTCGCTCAACACCTGGCTCGTGCGGGCCGCCGCGGCTGCCGCCGGGCCGGCAACCGGCCGACGCGTCACCGGCTGGGTCCGCTGATACACCAAGGGAAAGAACACGATGCACACCTTCGACACCCCCGAGCCGATCACGGCTCACATCGAATCCGCCGCAGGGCACGTCCGGCTGAGCGCGAGCGACCGCAGCGACACCGTCGTTGAGGTGCGGCCCTGCAACGACTCCCGGGCCGCCGACGTCCGCGCCGCCGAGCGGACCCGGGTCGACTTCGCGCACGGCACCCTGAACGTGTCGGTGGGCCGGTGGGGACCGTTCGGCGCCCGCACCGGAGCCGTCGAGATCACCGTCGAACTGCCGTCGCAATCCCGGCTCGACATCTCGGTCGCGTCCGCTCACGTGCACGCCAGCGGCGACTACGCCGACTGCCGCCTCGCCTCGGCCAGCGGAGACTTAAGCGCGGCGCTCGTCGACGGAAATCTCCGGGCGGACAGCGCATCCGGGCGGATCGCGGTCGACACGGCCAACGGCACCGGCTCGATATCCACCGCCTCGGGCGACGCAACGATCGGCGCACTGGACGGAAATCTGACGTTTCAGGCCGCCAGTGGCCGGCTCGGGGTCGACCGGTTCCGCGGATCGCTCACGGCCCGGACCGCGTCGGGAGGCATTGCGGTCGCGACGGCCAGTCACGGCGAGATCTCGGCGCAGACCGCCAGTGGCGACGTCGAGGTCGGGGTGGCGGCGGGTACCGCCGCCCGACTCGACATCATCACCGGGTCCGGCGTCGTCACCAACGAGATGCGGCCGTCCGACGGCCCGGCCGACGGGGACGACACCCTCGTGATCGACGTCCGCACCGGGTCCGGCGACGTCGCGGTTCGTCGCTCGGCCACCGGTCCGTCACGCGTTCAACGAACTCCCAGCAGGCTCTAATGGTTCGGGCCGGGGTGTCGGAGGGGTCGAAAGCTTGGTCGCAGCTATCGTGGGCGGCGCCCGCAGGCTGTCTTCGATCCAAGGTGCACAATGGCCGACCCGTTGGGGTTGTCAATCGGAACGACCAACTTGGTCGGGGCGCGAATCGGAAGCCCACCGCTGACCCGTCGCGCCGTGCTGACGCTGTTGGCTGGCCACGCACACCAAGTCGGTGTGCCGTCGGGGACCCCCGACCCCGACGCGATCACAATCGCAGGGTTCGTCGAGCGCGTCGGCGACCCGATTCCCCTCGTCGCCGCTGACGGATCCCGACACCTCGCCGATCGGCTCATCGTCCAGGCGCTGGCCGCCATAGTCGACGCCGGCGACGCCGGCGGCGCTGCGATCTCCGACATCACGATCGCACGACCTGCGCATTGGGGCCCCGCCGCGCTGTCGGCGTTGAGCGGGGCGTTGCGGGCGGAGCCCGTCTTCGCGCCCGGCGGGGTTCCCGTGCCGGTGATCGCAGACGCGACGGCGGCGCTCACGGCGATGGCCGTTGACCCCGGCCTGCCCGCTGATGGCATCGTCGGACTCATCGACCTCGGTGCGTCGGGGACGAGTTTCACGTTGGCCGACGCCGCAGCGGGGTTCACGCCCGTCACCGCGACGCTGCGCTACCCCGAATTCTCGGGCGACCACATCGATCAATTGCTCATGACACACATCGCCGACGGGCTGGCGGCTACGGAGGAACTCGATCCGGCAGCAACCGCGGCCGTCGGTTCGCTCGGCAGGTTCCGTGACTTGTGCCGCGACGCGAAGGAGCGGTTGTCGACCGAGTCGGCAACCGAGTTCGATGTCGAGCTTTCGAGGCAATGCAGCACAATTCGGCTGACCCGATCCGACCTCGAGAACCAGCTCGCAGAACCACTGACGGGCATGCTCGCCGCTTTTCAAGAGTTGTTGCACCGCAACGGCATCGAGCCCACCGATCTTGCCGCGGTGGCGACCGTCGGTGGGGTGGCGAGCATTCCACTGATCACCCAACGCCTCTCCGAGGAGTTGGGCACGCCGGTCGTGACGACACCGCGACCCGAGCTGAACGCCGCCGCGGGCGCGGCGATGCTGAGTGCCCGGGCGACAAGCCCCGACGCGCCGAGCACGATGCCCGGCGAGGCGTTCCAGACCGAACCCGTCGAGCCCGTCTCGACGCCGGTCCGCGCATTGGCGTGGTCGGAAGACGACCGGCTCGACAACGAGCCGGTGCCCTACACCGGCGAGGATTACAACACCCTCACCGAGACCAGCGCCATCCGGCGACCGGTGCAGTTCCTACCGCCGGCAGCGCCGGTGATCGACCGACCGATCCGGTGGTACCGCCGCCCACTGGCGGTCGCCGGAGTGGCAGCGCTCCTGCCGCTCGTCGCTGTCGGCGCGGTCGCCTATGTGCTGACCGGAAACCAACGAGGCACGTCCGACACCCGCCCGCCCACCGCCGTCGTTTCCCCTCCACCCAGCAGCGCGCCGCCCCCACCGATCGCCTCCCCCGTACCCAACCTCCTCGAGCGAACCGGCACCCCCGCGCCGCAGCCTCCGCCGCCGCCACCACCGCCTCCTCCTCCGCCGCCACCACCGCCGGAGACCCACACCGCACCGCCGGAGACCCACACCGCACCGCCGGAGACCCACACGGTCACCACGGTGGTCCCGGCGCCCACCACGATCACAACGACCATCCGGGCCACCACGACGACCATTCCGACCCCGACGGCTACGACCACGCCCGCCACCACCGTCACCACGACGCCGCCGACGATGACCACCACCACGACGACGAACCCGATGACGACGACGTACTTGAATGTGCCGTTCCTGCCCGTGCCGATACCGATTCAGGTGCCGGCGACTTCGACGCAGCAGTATCCGGGCCAGCAGTACCCGTATCCGGGGCAGCAGTACCCGGGCCAGCAGTACCCGGCCCAGCAGTACCCGGGGCAGTACCCCTACCCGGGGCAGCCGTATCCGGGGCAGTAGTCGTGGAAAGCCGCTGCTACGCCGGCGACTCCGGAGGCGCGGGGCGCCAGTTGTCGGGGTTCTTCGACGAATACACCACGGGGATCAGCTCACCCACGCGCGGCCAGCTATCGACATCGACGGCGTAGCGCTGATAGACCACATGCTCGTTGACCGACGGGCCGTTGATCACACCGGTGACCGTGACGAACTGCTCGCCTGTGACATCGGGCCGGGGGCTCACCCCGGTGATCAACAGCGTGCCCTCCAGGGCGCCGGCCGGCGGCCGGCGTCGCATCAGCCACGGTGCCGCCAGCACCGCCAGCGCCCCGAGCAGCACGACCAGCGACACGATTTCCCACACACCCCCATGGTAGGACTGCTGCCATGACCGAAACGCCGGATGACGTGGCGCTGGCGTTGGCACTGGCCGACCGGTCGGACGCGCTCACCATGCCCCGATTCGGGGCGGTCGACCTGCACGTCGAGGCCAAACCGGACCTCACACCCGTCACCGACGCGGACCGATCGACCGAAGCCGAGCTGCGCCGGGTTCTTTCGGACGCGCGCCCCGGCGACCCGGTAGTCGGTGAAGAGTACGGCGGTGCAACCGAATTCGTCGGCCGGCAGTGGGTTATCGACCCGATTGACGGCACCAAGAACTTCGTCAGGGGCGTGCCGGTCTGGGCAACGCTGATCGCCCTGCTCGAGGACGGGGTGCCGATGGTCGGCGTGGTCAGCGCCCCCGCGCTGCAGCGGCGATGGTGGGCCGCCGCGGGACGCGGCGCGCACGTGACCGTCGCGGGTGCGCCCCCGCGGCGCCTGCGCGTGTCCGCGGTCGGCGACCTGACCGCCGCCAGCCTGTCGTTCTCCAGCCTGTCCGGGTGGGCGGCGCTGGGGTTGCGGGACAGGTTCGTCGAACTCACCGACGCGGTGTGGCGAGTCCGGGCCTACGGCGACTTCTTCTCCTACTGCCTGGTGGCCGAGGGCGCCGTCGACATCGCCGCCGAACCCGAAGTGTCCGTGTGGGATCTGGCGCCGCTGGACATTCTGGTGCGCGAGGCCGGGGGGGTCTTCACCGGCCTCGACGGTGTGGCCGGCCCGCACGGCGGGAGCGCCGTCGCGACGAACGGAAGGCTGCACGGGGCGGTGCTGACCCGACTCTTTCGCGAGTAGCCTGGCCGTCGGAGGACGCGATGGGTGATCCGTTCACCGTGAGCACCAAACACTGGCACCGCCTGGCCGACGGCAGGATTCAGTGCGACGTCTGCCCGCGCGCATGCCGGCTGCACGAAGGTCAGCGCGGACTGTGCTTCGTGCGAGCGCGTGCCGACGACCAGATCGTGCTGACGTCGTATGGCCGGTCGAGCGGGTTCTGCGTGGACCCCATCGAGAAGAAACCACTCAATCACTTTCTGCCGGGCTCGGCGGTGCTGTCGTTCGGCACCGCGGGCTGCAATCTCGCATGCAAGTTCTGCCAGAACTGGGATATCTCGAAGTCGCGAGAGACCGACACGCTCGGCGCCCGCGCGACGCCGGAGGACCTGGCCCTGGTGGCTGACGAATTGGGTTGCCGCAGTGTTGCTTTCACGTACAACGACCCGACGATCTTCTGGGAGTACGCCGCCGACGTCGCCGACGCCTGCCACGCGCGCGGCATCAAGGCGGTGTCGGTGACGGCCGGCTACATGTGCGCGGCGCCGCGGGCGGAGTTCTACCGGCACATCGACGCCGCGAACGTCGACCTGAAGTCATTCACCGAAGACTTCTACCGCAAGGTGTGCGTCGGGCATCTGCGCGACGTGCTCGACACGTTGGTGTACCTGCGGCACGACACCGACGTGTGGTTCGAGATCACCACGCTGCTGATCCCGGGCCGCAACGACACTGACGCCGAGATCGCAGCGGAGTCCGCCTGGATCCGCGACAACCTGGGCGTCGACGTGCCGGTGCATTTCACCGCGTTCCATCCGGACTACAAGATGCTCGACACTCCGCGCACCCCGCCCGAGACGCTGACGCGGGCCCGCCGGCTGGCCCTGGCCGAGGGACTGCGCTACGTCTACACCGGCAACGTGCACGACACCGCCGGTGGGACCACGACGTGCCCCGGTTGCGGCGCCGATACCGTCGTGCGCGACTGGTATTCGATCCGGCGCTACACGCTGGCCGACGACGGGTGTTGTCGCGGCTGCGGCACCCGGTTGCCGGGCGTCTACGACGGGCCCGTTGGGCGGTGGGGTGCCCGCCGCCTGCCGATACGGATTGCGTGAACAACTGTTCGCGCAGTGTGAATTGGCTAACAGTGATCGCTATCTTACTCTGAAGTAAGATACGGTTATCCGGCACTGCCACCAATGACGAGGCTGCTGATATGACTAAAGAAATCCCTGCAGTTCCTTCCCGGAGTCCTTCCCGGAGCGGGTCGCCGCGACGCGAGAGCGCCGTCGGGCTGCAACGGCACAGGCGTACTGCGACAGCCATCGGGCTCGCGCTGATCACGCCGATCCTCGGGCAGGAATTCCTTGACCGGCACCGGCTGCGGGACCCGCTCAACCGGGTGCTGCGCTACGGCATCAAGCAGGCGTTCTCCGTCTCAGGTGCCGGCACCCGCCAGTTCAAGCGCGTCCAGGATTTGCGCAGCGGGCCGACGCGCCTGAAGGCCAGCGGCAGGAACTACTTCGACCTGACCCCCGACGAGGACCAGAAGCTGATCGTCGAGACCGTCAGCGAATTCGCCGAGGAGGTCTTGCGGCCCGCGGCGCGCGACGCTGACGCCGCCGCCGGTTATCCCGTAGACCTCATCAGCAGGGCCGCGGAGCTGGGCGTGACGGCGATCAACATCCCCGAGGATTTCGACGGGATCGCCGCTCACCGCTCCACGGTCACCAACGCACTGGTGGCCGAGGCACTGGCCTACGGCGACATGGGGCTGGCACTGCCGATCCTCGCACCGGGCGGGGTCGCGACCGCCCTGACGAATTGGGGCAGCGCCGACCAACAGGCCACCTATCTGAGAGAGTTCGCCGGTGACAACGTGCCCCAGGCGTGCGTCGCCATCGCCGAACCGCAGGCACTGTTCGACCCGACCATGCTGAAGACGACCGCGGTGCGCACCCCCAGCGGCTACCGGCTGCACGGCGTGAAATCCCTCGTTCCCGCCGCGTCGACCGCCGAGCTGTTCATCGTCGGCGCCCAACTGAACGGCAGGCCCGCGCTTTTCATCGTCGAGTCGTCGTCGCAGGGGCTGACCGTGAAGGCCGACCCCAGCATGGGCATCCGGGCGGCGGCGCTGGGACAGGTCGAACTCGACAACGTCACCGTGCCGCTCAACGCGCGACTCGGCGAGGAAGAGGCTGGTGACGCCGACTCCGCCCAAATCTCCGCCCAGATCTACTCGGAGGCCGTCGCGCTAGCCCGGCTGGGCTGGGCGTCGCTGGCCGTCGGCACCGCGCATGCGGTACTCGACTACGTGGTGCCATACGTGAAGGAGCGGCAGGCGTTCGGTGAGCCGATCGCGCATCGCCAGTCGGTGGCGTTCATGTGCGCCAACATCGCGATCGAACTCGACGGGCTGCGGCTGATCGCGTGGCGCGGCGCCTCACGCGCCGAGCAGGGCCTGCCGTTTGCGCGTGAGGCGGCCCTGGCCAAGCGGCTCGGCGCCGACAAGGGCATGCAGATCGGCCTGGACGGCGTGCAACTGCTCGGCGGCCACGGCTACACCAAGGAACATCCCGTCGAACGGTGGTACCGCGACCTCCGTGCGATCGGCGTCGCCGAAGGCGTCTTGGTTATCTAACTGTCATCTGAGTCGGTTACGAACGGAAGTCACGTCATGGCAATCAATCTGGAAATGCCGCACAAGCTGCAGGCGGTGATCGAGAAGGCGCACGAGGGCGCTGCCGAGATGCTGCGGCCCATCTCGCGCAAGTACGACCTCGCCGAGCACGCCTACCCCGTCGAGCTCGACACGCTGGCCAACCTGTTCGAGGGCATCTCGGAGGCAAAGGCTTTCGCGTTCGCCGGCGCTGAGGCGTTCCGCGATGGCGAGGGCAAGGACGAGAACCACAACGGCGCCAACATGTCTGCGTTGGTGAACGCGATCGAGATCGGCTGGGGCGACGTGGCGCTGCTGTTGTCGGTGCCGTACCAGGGGCTGGGCAACGCGGCCATCTCCGGGGTGGCCACCGACGAGCAGTTGCAACGGCTCGGCAAGGTATGGGCCGCGATGGCGATCACCGAGCCGGGCTTCGGATCCGATTCCGCCGCGGTGTCCACGACAGCCCGCCTGGACGGGGACGAGTACGTCATCAACGGCGAGAAGATCTTCGTCACCGCGGGATCGCGGGCCAGCCACATCGTGGTGTGGGCGACGCTGGACAAGTCGTTGGGCCGCGCGGCGATCAAGTCGTTCATCGTGCCGCGCGAACATCCCGGTGTGACCGTCGAGCGGCTCGAGCACAAGCTCGGCATCAAGGCCTCCGACACCGCGGTGATCCGCTTCGACAACGCCCGCATCCCGAAGGACAACCTTCTGGGCAGCCCGGAGATTCAGGTGCAGAAGGGCTTCGCCGGCGTGATGGAGACGTTCGACAACACGCGCCCGATCGTGTCGGCGATGGCCGTCGGCATCGCGCGGGCCGCGCTGGAGGAGTTACGCAGGATCCTCACCGGGGCCGGGGTCGAGATCTCCTACGACAAGCCCTCGCACGCCCAGAGCGCTGCCGCCGCCGAGTTCTTGCGCATGGAGGCCGACTGGGAGGCCGCCTACCTGTTGACGGTGCGGTCCGCGTGGCAGGCCGACAACGACATTCCGAACAGCAAGGAAGCCTCGATGGGCAAGGCCAAGGCGGCGCGGGTGGCTAGCGACATCACGCTCAAGGCCGTCGAAATGGCCGGCACCGTCGGCTATTCCGAGCAGACCCTGCTGGAGAAGTGGGCCCGCGACAGCAAGATCCTCGACATCTTCGAAGGCACCCAGCAGATCCAGCAGCTGGTGGTGGCCCGCCGGCTGCTCGGGCTGTCGTCGTCGGAGCTGAAGTAGACGCTTCATGAGCGACACCGCGCAGCGTCACGCTCGGGCAGCGATTTCAACGTGAGCAGCTGCTTTCGCATCATGACCACATCGCCGGCCGCCGCGATGCGCCCAATCACTCCCGGCCTGTCGAACAAGACGCGCACGTGAAGCCGCGTGCCGCGCCGCTGCGGGGAGACCGCGTACGTCACCGCCACCCGTTTCATCCTCAGCGTGATGTGTTCGGCGTCGACAAAAGAGTGCAAGGTGAACAACGTCATGAACCGCTGGCCCACCTCGAGATCACACAATCCGGGGGTGCGCTGGCGCGGGCTGCGGCGGCCGAAGTTGTCGAGGACGTCATAGCTGTACGGCGCCACGCGCAGTTGACACAACCACGCGAACACCGTCGCCAACGGCGCGTCGATGCTGATCGCCCGGTCGGCACGCGTGCACGCACCGGCGGCCAGCGCGTCGCACGGCAGCACCGCGGCGATTTCCGATGCGGTCGCGCCCCAGTTCAGCCCGAACGTCGTCATGTCGCGACTCCTGCTCGCGCCTTGGCGGCGATCTGCTTGAGCAGTCGCCGGACCGCGACCCGGTGCCAACCGGTGCCGATGACGAGTGCCCGGTAAACCTTGCCGTGCACGCCCGGAAAGTCGGCCCACGAGTGGGCCGCCAGCCGGGTACGGCCGGACCCCTGGTCGTCCAGCTCGAAGACCAGCCGGTAGACCGCGAACGGGTGCCGACCGGTCAATGCCAGCCGGTGCATCGGCACCGTTTCCTCCAATGCGAAAAACGGGGCTCGCACCGTGGAGGCATCGTGCGGGTTATCGCACCACAGCATCAGCAGCGCCGACCACGTGTCGGCACGGTTCACGTCGACGGTTATGACATGCTCGTCGATATAGGGCAGACATTCCATATAGAAGGATCGTACTAGAACGTGGCGCCACCGCGGAAGCACGAAACCGACGCGATCCTCGACGCGGCACGCGCACTGGTCCTCGCCGACGGACCGCGCGCGGCCAGCGTCGCGGCGATTGCGAAGGCCAGCGGCGCACCGACCGGCACGTTGTATCACCGCTTCGGCAACCGCAACGGCATCCTGGCCGCCGCCTGGCTGCGCGCGCTCGAGCGGTTCCAGTCGCGGGCGCTCGCCGCGGCAGCTGATAGTCCGCTGGAGACGGCGGTCGCGATGGCCGTGTCCTTCGTGCAGTTTGCGCGGGAACTTCCGGGCGACGCCCGGTTACTGCTCGCGCTGCGACCGAGTGACTTGCTGGACGGCGAACCGGAGACGGGGTTTGTCGAGACGCTTGCCGCGATGAACGCACCTCTCCTCGCCCGCGTCAACGACCTCGCCGGCCAGCTGTACGGAAAGACCGACGAAAGGACTGTCGAGGCGGTCACCAGAGCGGTCGCGGATCTGCCGTACGGGGTCCTGCGTCGCCACGCCTACGACGACCCGATGCCGTCGTGGCTTGAAGCCGATGTCGCCGCGGCCGTGCGCGCGCTGCTCGGTGCGTACGACTGAGGGTCGCTACGTTCGGGCGATTCGGCGGGCTCGTCAAGCGGCCCGCAGCGTCACCACCCGATTGTTAATGCTGTCAACGACATACACGGTGCCGGTGCTGTCAACTGCGACGGCGCTTGGATGGCTGAGCCCGGTGAAGGGCAGCAAGGTGGGGGTGGTGGAGCCCGCGGCCAAAGCCAGCACCCGGTTGTTGACGCCGTCGGCGACGTACACCGTGCCCTTGCTGTCCACCGCCACATTCGGCTGGAAGAGGCCGGTGAAGGGCAGCACGGTTTGGGTGGTGGATCCCGCGGGCAATGAAACCACCCGATTATTGCCGGCATCGGCGACGTAGACGGTGCCAGTGCTGTCGACGGCCACACCCCACGGACT
>Ga0153922_1000400_pt1 | contig 17801 bp, 15 predicted proteins | sample TSNJ006MetaG_FD_104723 | JGI IMG/M metagenome (GOLD analysis project Ga0153922, IMG submission 104723) | Attine ant fungus gardens microbial communities from New Jersey, USA - TSNJ006 MetaG | ecosystem: Host-associated > Fungi > Mycelium > Unclassified | place: USA: New Jersey, Brendon T. Byrne... | reverse complement strand
GGATAAGTATTATGTGTCATTGAGTAAGTATCATTCTGGAAAGTCAGATTCCTTTTTTGTGGTATTATCTTTGGTGTAAGTAATAAACCTACTGACAAGAATAGAATCATTCCATAAATCACTATCCAAAGGATAGTCGGCACAAATGATAATTTAGTCGCTGTACCCAAGAGAGACAATGCGCTGTTCACTGCTTTAAGGACATTACTGATTTTCAGCAATAATAAAAATGCTATGATTGTATTCATCACAGCTCCGACTATTCCCATAATAGAAACTACCCTTGGTCTGGAAAACAAAAATATTGCAGCTCCTTCTAAACAAGGCAGTACCATTAAAAGAACAAAAAACCATGTATATGGTGCTATGTATTCTTCTAAAGCCGTTGTCATTATACCAATCCCATTAAGAAAATCGGAACTTTTAAAGCCAATGCGAATTATATCTGCAACGGACACTTTTACTTTATATATCTCTATCAATGGGATAAAAAGCGTAATAAGTGAAACTAAAAATAGCCCGCCAATAGTATACTTTATGATTTTTTGTTTTTTCATAACGACCCCTTCATTTTAATAGTAACAGCCATGTACTTTCTGCCACTCATTGATTTTATTTACATTTGCTTTTTCTATATCATTCAGATGTGCCACCATTTCAGTTGCAGCCGTATAAGGACAATATGGTTTCGCCTGCTGGTACCAGTCCAGACTATTGAATTTTTGAAATGCTTCTTTGGCTGTATCGCTCTTATTCGGATTGAATGTAAAACCATATCTGGCTAAAATCTCATTGATTGCCATCTGAGAATTAGAATGCTCTTGTACCGTTGTGTCTGCTTCTAGGATTTTCAAGTCCGTATCCGTCAGCAGTTGTGTACGACTGTATGGAAAAATGAAGTCACTGGCATCTGCTTCAATATTCTGGATTATTTTAATCTTATCTTCCGTAAAATTATTTTTTAGTATTGGTGCCTCTGATGAACCCACACTGATATCTTCCTGGGTAAGCAGTACTTCATGCGCGCCTGCTGCATAAGATGCAACCGAATATTGTGCCAACTCTATTTTTACCCCTTCCTGCGTCATCCAGTAAGATGCCTCATTAATTGTATTCCTGATTTTTTCTTCTGTAACATCTTCAACTTTTCCGGATAGCATCTGATCAAATTTTCGAACAGCACATTCCCTTGCTTCATCATCCGAACAGTGCAGCAATTCTCCAATACTTAATGCTTTTCCGGTTAGCAATTCATACGATTCTCCTTCTGTGTGTTGATATGGATGCGGACCACAGGCATAAAGATAATCATAGAAAGCCACTGAAACAATATCTCCTTCTTGATATATCTGTTCACATGTTACAGTATATTCTGGTCTTTCCGAATATCCATATTCAATCTGTTGCCGTGCAGTTTCATCTATAGCACCTTGTTCAGCATTTACTTTCTCTTGTGCTTCTTGTAAAAAAATAGAATTTACAATATCCACCCCTTCAGAGGGGAGATTACAGGTTATCACCGGGTATTCAACTGTAACATATTCTCCACCATACAATGTTTCCACTTTAATCTGATATTCTCTCTCTGGTTTCTCTTCTTCCGTTTTCTCCTCACTCGTTTCCTCTAATAGAAGTGTCTGGATCCTTTCCTTTTGTTCGACAGTCTGCTTAGAATTAACCTGATTTTCTTCTGCTGTTTCTATCACATTCAATGCATTGTCATAATCGCCCTGCTCAATATACAAATCTGATAATCGGATATATGCCCCTTCTGCTTTTGGCTCAATCTCAATGGCCTTCTGATAAGCCAGTATTGCATCTTTATAATTCAACTCCTTTAAATACTTATCCCCTAAAGAAATTTGATCCTCATAATCAGATTTCCCCATCATAAAACACGCTACCATTACCCCGATAAAAACCATCACCAGAATACCTATTAACGCCAAAATTGGTACATACTTATTCTTATTCGATGTTTTTCCTGTTTTTGTCCCACACTGCCCGCAAAACTCAGCATCATCAAAAACAGGAGCTCCACATTTATGACAAAACATACTGTTCACCTCTTATATGTATCTATGTTTCATGTAATCCCAAAAACCATTTGTCATTTCATCATTCCCCTATCTGCTATCCCGCGACAGACTTCTGGCATCCACATGCTTATACTCTTTCTACTGCTGCTACAGTTTACTTGGATTCAAATGCATGATAGGTCTCTAATTGTTCTTTTGTATTATTGACAATCTGTAAAATTTCCTCACATTCTCTCATCAGACAATAGGATTGTTCGTTTGCCAGCCACTGCACTTCCTCTTGCTCCCATTGCTCATAGGATATTGGGTTTCCATTAATACTGCATATTAGTTCTCCGGAAATAGTATCCTCCCATAATGCTTCCCTTACAATCTCCATCTTTCCATCAATATATCCATGATAGTAGTTAAAACAAAATGAGTCAGTGCTTCCTGTTACCAAATATGTTTGCCCATTATATTCCGTTAATCTAACTATTTTTACACCTCCATCGGTTCCAAACAACTCTCCTTCATCAAGTTTAACAATTTTATTCTCTTTCTGCCCCCATATTTCAAATGTATATTCACGGATCATATAGGCTTCATCGCTAGTCTCTACTTCGTATACCAACAAAAGTAATACTACCAGAACAAAACAAAATACAGAAATAATAATCAATAATTTCTTTATTTACATGTTGCATCCTTTGATTTTTGTTCATATAGTAATTCCTTATTGAGGGAAATTATGGGGAGATACTTTTTTGCATCATCAAATCCATCATGTCGTACACTCCTCTTGAAAATTTTAGTTTAATTTGTGGATTTAATTCTTGTAAGAGTTAATAAATCGATATCTTCCTTATCACCAAAATTATCTTCTATAACTGCTTTCCCTGTAGTTAAATCAATCTCAATTGAACCAATGAGAACATTAGCTGTATTAGGATTATTTTGACTTCTCAAAACAAATCTCACATTTGTAGATGTACCGTCAATTCTATCATGAAGATAAATTCCCGGATTGTTTTTATCAAAAAATGCATTACTTAGATTAACTGCATCTTCTTCAGATAATGGGAGGTTTGTACCAGTTTTCTCCAGCGTCAAAGTGGTATCTGCGCTTTCAAATTTATCAAAGACAATAATATCCAGAGTTGTTTCATTATCAATTCCAATCTGCATTAACTGATAATTCTGCACCTCATACAATTCCACCTCTTTAAGTCGTGGTACCCATAATTGATTGTCCCGATATCCCAGCACTAAATTTGCACGGCAGGATATCTCATCAATATAACTTACATTCCCATCTATAATACCATAAATCTGAGCGTTTTCACTTCCCCCACTGGTAAATGTATTATCCTTATGCCGCTCAATATCTTCCGACGAACAGATTAATAAAAATTTCTCATTTTGCTCATTCAAATTTAAAATTTTATAATAACTATTATCCAATCCTTGATCCTTTAAAAATTTCATATAAATAGCTTCTGCAGTTTCGAAATTTGAATTCACATAGTCAATATTTTTTTCTGTTATACCGCTAATTGATTGGGATGTAGAATCGTTCCGCCAATCCATTAGCACTTCATGTTGAAATTGCGCTGTATACTCTATACGACAAAGTTTTATAATACTTGGTTCAACATCCATTGTTGGATAATCCATACCGATTTTATTTATATTTAATCCCGTCTCTCTTATCTTCTCCATAAATTCCAGCACACCTTTACGACCTTCATCATCAGTTGTCATTTCCGGATCCATATACAAATACTCATCTATCGAAGAACCTTCAATCTCTATTGTTTCAAATTTTGTCTCAAATTTATTATTTGTATAAGTACACCCGAAAAGCAGCCACCGATAACCATCTGAAAAATACTGCGAAAACTCATGACCCTCAAAATAGATATTCCAACCCCCATCAATTTCTTTGAGATAAAAATCAATTTTTTTAGGAATTGCATGAAAATTATACCTGTTTTGTAAATCATATTTATCAACTGCAATTTGATCCTGACAACTCCAGTTCTCTCCATTCTGCTCCAGCATATAAAAGGATAACGTATTATATGCATAAACATCAACAGGATCCGGATGATAGTTCCTGACAGCAACCAAAATCTCCTCCTGCTCATCCCCATCAAAATCTTTTTTTATAACCGATAGAATATTATCACAATCCACGGGAGATGTTATAACAGTAATCCCATACGTCCCTTCTCTTTTCTCAAAGCTGCGCTCAAATTGAGTTCCACCGACATATTCCATCCCCAAAACACGTTTGGCAATGGCAATAATATCATCATTATTAACTATATTTTCTTCTTCATCTGGTAAAGTTTCATTTTCGTCAACTTTCTCTGAATACATTTTTTCCTTCTCTTCAATCAGCTCCTGCTGTTCTTGAATTGCTTCTGATTGTTCTTCAAAAGGTGCTTTTCCAATATAATCACCTAACACCTTTTTAGCATTAACGTAATCATGGTTGCTAATATAAACATTCGATAATTGTATGTAGGCATTCTCTTTTTTCGGCATGATATTGATTGCTTCAGAGTAGGCCGCAATTGCATCCTCATAGTTTAACTCTTGCAGATAGTTGTCCCCCAAGGAAAGAAATTTACGATATTTATCTTCTTTCTGACTTACTAACAAAAGTAGAACTGTCAAAACAGTAATTAAAAGACATATAATGATGATAACCATTATTTTAATTGTTTTCTTCTTCATACTCTCCCCCTATCCACATTCATTAAATTCCTATATTTCTCTTTTGCCAATCTACTGATCCACTATCGTCAAAGCTGTTTATTGTGCATAAGGCTGTTGAAATCACGAGTTCGCGAAATATGCGTCAAACCCAGCAGAGATTCCTTTTACAAACTTTATCTGCATTACCGGGTCTGCCATGACCGCGTCATCAGAAATAGCTATCAAAACCGTTCTGATAGACCATTTTTTTGATCCATTATTACTCTCATGATGGGTTGTACACAGTTTCCTTTAACCAATATTAAAAATCAGCTTTTCATCTGCCAGATGAATAACATCTCCATCTCTCAAAGTTTTATCTTCTACTACCTTCATACCATTTAAAAAGGTCGAGTTGCTGGATCCTGTATCACTCAAATAGTACTGTCCGTTTTCCTGTAGGATCGTAGCATGTCGGCGGCTTATTCTAAGGTTTCCTTTCACTACATAATCTGCATATGTCTCCTCCGTTCCAAGTTTGAAAGGGGTATGATCAATATGAATGATTTCACCTGTAGAATCTCTACGCAGATAAACGGATGGTACAGCTTCGTTATTTCCTTCCATAACCATCACCGTAGCATCTTCATCACTTCTTTCCCGAATCATCACCGTAGCATCCTCATCACGCCCTTCCCAGATATCAGAAGTCACTACACCTGACACCGCTTCCGTCACAATCTGGGTACCGCATAAAACACAGAATATTTCACCCTCATCCGCTGCCTGCCCACAGTTTGGACAACAGTTTATCTGCTCGGATTTAGCTTCTTTTACTTCTGCTCCAACTGCGCTTCCACAATATCTGCAGAATACAGCATGTTCATTATTCTCCCTGCTGCAGGAGGGGCATGTGATTTTTCCAGACTGTTTCAATGGCTCCTGCAAACCCTCCTCTGGGCGATATACACGTTGTTCCTCTACTGAGGGCATACTTTCTTCTACATAGAATATGTTTTCATTCACATAGTCATCTTGCTCGGGTCTATCACTATTCCCTTTATTATATTCCCGTGCCATTGCGTTGACGTTCTGAATGATGATATTCATTGATACATAAAAACCGATTCCACATAATAAAGAACCAAATAGTAACCACAATAAAACGGTAGTTCCGTTTTCTTCAAAATGCAGACCATAGCGTGGGGCATTTTCCGCCAGACGATTACCAAGTGTATAATACCAATACCATGTATAAATCCCACACGTAATAAACGACAACACAATAAATTTCAATAAACCGCCTGTATTTTTATTATCTGAATTACACATGGTATTGGTATCTCTTGCTATCGTGTATATAAAATAATAAGAATAAAAACCACAGGTAATAATACTCAATAAAATATATAGCCAGATACTTCTGTCTTCTTTTATCATATGTAACTCCTCCTACTCAACTGGCTTTCCACATTTTCCGCAGAATCTGGCTCCGGGTTTTAATTCACTAAAACATCCCGCACAAAAAGCCTGTTCCACCTTTTTTTCTTCCACCGGCGCTGCCGCAATAGGCTCATCATTTTCAGGCTCAATCATCGATCCGCAATTATAGCAAAATTTTGCACCTTCAATCACAATGCGGGCTCCGCAATTTGCACAGGAATTTTCCTTTTCATCTATGTATGTCGCTTTTAGCTCATTTAAGATAACTGCTTCTGCTTCCAAGGTATCCGCTGTTTGTTTAGCCGCTTCCAGTACTTCCTCTAATTCTGCAATCTCAGGTCTTTCCTGCAGTTCATAAAATTGTCTTCCAAGTAACGCAAAAACCTCCTGACAATTTCCTTCACATACCTTTACCTTCTCCTCCTGCAGTTGAATTCTCTCTTCAAATTCTTTTTTATTAAACATTGCTTTCCCTCCTCTATATTCAAGAACGTTTCAAGATAAACTATTATTTTTTTATATGCTTTATAATATGATCTATCCATCGATAACCTTTTAAAAAAATATTTTGATCCAATTCTATCGTAATTACTTCATTTTTAAAGACAAACATACGCAGAAAATATACCAGAAAAAACAAAACTCCCAGACACATCAGCACTATTTTTGACCAGGACCAGGAACGGATTCCTTCTAAATAAATAATTCCAAGCAGCATGGGGCCTAACCAAAAAAGTGGATGGTAGTAAAAAGCTCCTGTAATGTCCCCGCACAGTACTCTGCACCATGCTCTTGTAATTCCACACGCGGGACAAGATACCCCGGTCAAAAACTTTATGGGACATCCGAATAACAGCACCATACCCCATATATAAGTAATACACTCAGGAAAGACACTATCTTATTTTTATACATATCTTTTAATTGCATTTTATATCTCCAACCTTTTTACTTCAACATACTTAACACCCCTCTGTTAGGTTTAAGTACTTTAAAGGAAAATCGAGGATATGATATTTTAGACTGCTCCAACTCATCCATCACCCTATGTTCACATCGCGCAGCACTCTCACATACTAAAAGTCTTCCTGCATATCCATTGTTTCTTCCCTCGTTTCCAAAGAAAATGTTTTCTCGTCCACTCCACATTCATCCAAGTACGACTGAAAAAAGTCCTGAATTACCTCTTGAATCTTCTCTTCTGATGTGGGGCGAAGTAAAAGCGATGTGGGCATAAGTGATGGTTTTAAATAAGTCATTGGGGATATGCTTGTATCCGCAATCAACATTACTTTTGTTTCTTTGTAATCTTTTCGTACCGCTTCCAATTCCTCAACAATTCCTGTCTTGGTGATATCAACGCATGCCAAATCCAGAATGGTATATTGATAAATATGTTCCTTAAGTTTTTCTGCATGCTCTAAAAACTCCCACGTCCACTGGTCGTCTGTAACATATGCTGCACATGACTTCATATGTTCTTTAAGCTGATTCAGTTCACTCTCCTGCGAATCATAAGTTAAACAAGTAATCATAAGTTATCTCCTTACCAGCGGAATCAAAACTCTTTGTACATCCGTTTCACCGTCAGTAGGCAAGAGTCCTGTCCCCGGTTTCATAGTCTGCCCCTGCTCTGCATACGAAATATAAGCAAACTGGAATATCCTCTGGACTGCTGATACATTACCACCCAAATGAATTCCAGTTTTAAAGCGAAGCATATTTTCATACAGGCGAATCCCTACCATTTTAGGTATTTCTTCAACACTCAGACAAGAAAAGAAGTAAATGTGATGCAAAGAGCCTTTTTCAGTAATATTCTCCATGAAGCCTTTCATATCACCTACTCCATCGGCCGGATGCAGCACTTGATCCACAAACACTGACAGATCATCAATAAAAATAAAATATGGTTTTCTTTGTTGCATCTGTTCAAATATTTCTTCCCCTTCCATTCCCTGCAGCCGCAATTCTTTCTTTAAACTGTTTCGCTCTTTGAATTCCGGAAGCAAATCTTTGAAAAAATCAAATAATTGGCTGCTACTATCTACATATCTTGCCTCATGCTGCTCTGCAATCTGTTTCAGACCGCCCGAAAAATCTATAACGGTCAGATTTCCCCCTTGCAGACTGGCAGTATTAATTAATACCTTTAACAGATTGGTCTTTCCGCTTCTGGATCTTCCGGTAATTGTATAGCAATATGTTTTACTCAGATCCACTCCATATATTGCTGCATTTTTAAGATTGTATCCCATCGGCAGATACTTGGTATCTGCTGATTGCTTTTGCATCGCCGGCAAGTCTAAAAACTCTTTCAACAGAGGTTTTTCCGGTATGCGCGGGACTGCTCTGGCAACAGTTCCCTGCCACACTTGATTCATCTGACTGCAGATATTTTTAATCGCTTCTGTCCTTGCATAATCATCTTTCGCTCTTAGTGACAAAGCAGTCTGGAATTCCAGTATTGCCCCTCCTATTCTGGCAAGCCCCCGGCCCTTTATATCTGCCTCCGGCATAATATCAAAATGGAGTGTCTTCAATGCTTCCGCATACTGATATTTATCTTTCATCTCCAGACAAAGAACGGTTCGAATATTGTCTCCTATCCGGCTTTGAATCTCAGCCCCACCGAAACCGGCAGCGGTAATGACCAGATAGATACCATATGAAATACCATCTCTGGAAAGTCGTATCAAAATATCTTCATACCCATTATTTGTTTTTTCTTTAAAGTTTGCATATTGATCGATGGCAATTACAATTGCCGGAATCTGGTTGTCATGTGTCTGGACATACTGGGTATAATTCCCCCCCTGAAATAAACGCTGCCGTTCATCAATAATCTCTTTTATCATCTCAAAGAATTTTGACAGCGGATCCAGATCATTCTCATAAACAATCCCACCTACATGAGCAAGTCCTTCAAAAGCACTCAACATTCCACTGCTGAAATCCAGACCGTAAATATTAACCTGTTCCGGTGTATATTTGTTTACTAATGAGAATAAAAAGCTCTGAAGGAAGATACTTTTTCTTTAAAAGCTTCCTGGCTGTAGATTGATATTATATATGACACATGACCCTCCTGCACTTCCGATCACTGATTAATTCCATGATTTTTTTCGTACTTTACAATAAACTTCACATTTTCAAACTCTACAGAACTTAAATATCCATCCTTAAATTGGTCTGCCCGAATGGATGGACTATACCAGCTTTTACCCCGGAAATAATTATCCAAATCTGTTGATTCAAACATTCTTCCATGACGTGCGTAAATTTCATTTCTGGCAAGTTTTATCTCCCATGCTGACAATATATCCAAGTCACTGGATGTAAGATAACGGCTGCTGCTGTCTGCAATAATGTAGTCACCGTTGGTATTATATGCCGAACTTTCCGCTTGAGAAGGAATCTCCGTAGGGATTGAAGTTGCCTCCACGGCCGGTTTCTGGGTTTGATTTTCTGACGGTGTGCTGCTTTTAATCTCTACTTCTTCCTCAAACAACCCTCCTGTACTTTCACCTTCTGCTTCTGTAACCTCAGTATTGTTCACCGACGGAGCTATGTAAATATCATCGGCACTCTGCTTATTCATATTAACTAAAGTGACAACTCCCCAGATAATTCCGCCTATCAAAACTACAATGATTCCGCCCAATGCCAACGTCAGTGGAACACTGATCTGTTTCTCACTTTTTGGCTGTACCGGATTATTAAAATGATTTTCTGAAAACTGTTGATATTGGGGCTCTTTAACCATCTCATAATCATTTCGAAAAGCCGCTCCCACACTTTGACTGCTGCTAACTGTATTTGCATTCTGCCCTTGAGATGAACCACCACTTCCCAAATTTAATAACTGCGTTTCATTCTCTATTTCTATTGGTGCTCCGCATTCACCACAAAAAACTGCACCCGGTTCTATTTTTTGCCCGCATTGTTCACAAAACATTGTTTCTCCTCCCTCTAGTGCATCGAAGAATAAATATTAAGCATTTGCATTTTATTTACACTATTTATGAAGTGCTGCACTAATTCATTCTAAAATCCATACTTTTCGTATAATTTTTGCTTCAAAACTTTTTTTCTGTGATTATAAATCCCCATTGAAACTAATACTATCACCATACTTAAAACCATTAGTATAATCCCACTAAAAAACAATATATCTCCAAATGTCATATTCCACACCTCTAGCTGTTACAATTCAGCCTTCGGCTGAATCGTAACCTATAGCCATCCCTTTTCATAAAGTTCCTGTATCTTTGTTTCTAACAACTGCATCGACTCGTCACTCATTCCATTTGTTGGGTTATAGCGTTTTACTGCCTGCTCATAATAGCTCTTTGTCTGCTGATAATCTCTATTAGATTCCAACAATGTACTTTGTATCACCATTTCCAGCAACGCCAACCGCATATATACCCGATAGTCGTCCGGATAAAGCTGCTCCATCTGCATCAAAATCTCTTTGCAGGTTTCATAATCATTCGCATACTGATAGAGGATCGCCATATTCATATAATTACTAAAAGTTGCATGATCTCCTTCAATCAAAAGCTTATAGCATTTAATTGCTTTCTTTATGTAATCTATTGTATCGTCCGCATCCGGATAACCCTGTATATATTTCAAACAGGTAAGCCCCAGTTCTCTAAGTATTGATGGAAGCCTCAAATCATCTACCACATTTGTTGCCTCTGTAAGAACTTCTGCCGCTTTCTCAACATTTCCCTGTTCGCGGTAAACTCTCGCACACAGAATATATGCTCTGGATATCAGATAACTATCATTGCTTAATGAGATTGCCTGGTCAAAATTTTGTACAGCTTCCTCCATATTTCCCCTTGCAAAAGCAATTTCCGCCTGTACCAGATAAATATGATCTTCGCCCATATTTCTTTCTATTGCCTGAACAAGTATCGATTCTGCAGTATCCACATCGCCTCTCCTGGCACATGCAATTGCATAATCACGAAAATATTCGGGATTACTTTGATCCGATGCTATGGTCTTCTCATAAAAAGATACTGCATTTTTATAATCTTCTTCTTCAAAATAGCAATTTGCAATGAGATATAAAAGATCGGCCTTTTCCTTTAAGTTTTTCCCCAGAACCGCTGTATATTTTTTATCATTCAGCAGATCAATACATTTATCAATCAATACGTTGTAATCGTCTTCATAATCCTTCGTTTCTATAATTGCATCATACTTTTCTATAAAAGCTTCTTCAGTTCGCTCGCCCGCACCTACAACAGTACAAGCCGCCCCTATAACAAATAAAAATGTACAGATTCCATATATCAGATTTCTGCTAAACTTCAGTTTTCGGTAATCGGCATCTCTGGTCTTCATATGGAAGATATCTCCCAGCATTTCCGCTGCACTTTGATACCGATCTTCTCTTTTGTCCTGCATGGCCTTGGCAATGATATGAATAAGCTGGGGACTATAAGATGTTGACAGTTCTGCCAATCCCAAGGATTCCTCAGGATACGAAGAAACACTAATTCCCGTCAGCAAATGATAAACCGTTGCACCAAGACTGTAAATATCAGAACGAACATCCACATGAACAGCCAGATAGTTCCCACCCGAAAAGTAAAGCTTGCTCTTGTATAATTGCTCCGGTGAAGCATATCGCTGACTGTAACCGGAAATCCTCTTTCCACTTTCCTGCCCAAAAGAAATATTAAAATCAATCAGACATGCATTGCCTTTTGATGTAATCATAATATTGGACGGTTTAATGTCACTATGAATAATCGGTGGACTCTGAGAATGTAAATACTCCAGTGCTTCACATAACTGCCTCATCCACAGAATAATCTGCCGTTCTTCAAAATGCACTTTCTTATTAATGTAATAAGAAAGATCGTTACCGTCAATATAATCAATGACCGTATATACCTGCGATCCTAATTGAACAAAGTCATACACTTGGGGCAGATACATATGATGCAGGCTTTTTAAAATATCTGCTTCTCTTCGTTCATTAACCCGCCCTACATAGTTATCCTTTATCTTCTTTATAATGACTTTTTTTTGAAGCCGTAAATGAAACGCCAAATAGATAATCCCCGAACCGCCCTGACCTATTTCATCTAAAACCTCGTACGTTTCATTTAATATTTCTCCCCGTCTAAACATACCACTCACCTGTTTGCACCAATTACTGTTCTTCTTTCTTCACCTTATCTAATTGTTCCAGCATATAACGGCGAAATTTGAATTCTTCTTCATCTTGCATTCCCACATAATATATCGTTTCAATATCTTCATTATTGAAAAAATACATTTCTTTAGAATTAATCATTCCTTCCGGATATAAGCATCCTGAATAGTCAAACACTTTTTTATCAACCGTCCGCACCTGTATACGTCCACAGATCATCAATCTCTTCTTTGCCTCTTTCAATAATACCACAGAACCTATTGGTAAAAAATCCTTCATCATATATCCTCCTGAATATCATCAATTAATATTTTATTAAAATGGCCACCAATCTTTCGGCAGCTTAACATCCGACCAGTTAATTTCCGGTAATTCAAATTCACTCCAGTCTACAGCCAACGACAATTCTCCGCCAAACAAAACAGCCAATGATGCTGAACATTCAATGCCATCCGTTGTCAGAGCAGCATCTCCCTTGGCAGATAATGCTCCCGCCTTTCCTTTTGCTTTTGCTTTGACTTTTATTCCGAACAGATCGAATCCGCCTTCAACCTCTCCCTGGACAGCGCAAACTTCTGCGCCTGCACTTACCTTTGCTCCATAGGAAACTGATCCATCTTGATTTTGGATTTTTCCTATTGCAGCATCTAACTTTGCTTCTCCATGGCCCACAGCAAATTCGGCATTTCCATAGACATTCATATCATCTGTCTCATATCTTACTGAAGCATCACCCGCTAAAATACTACCGGAAGCCTCCAGATAAAGTGCCAGTTGCGGATCAAACTCTCCATCTTTAAATAAAGCTGTACTCATCTTTGGCATATTCCAGCGATTCCAAAAACTGCGAAAGCGTGATCAACATTTCACCTATGCTCTTACAGTCTATATCAAACCCCTTGACAAATTCATCATGTGCTGCTCCTTCCCAAGTATTATTTAATTCCTTTATACTGGTTTCCATGAAATCCTTGTCTTGCTTTAATTTCACCCGAAGTTGATGCAATTGCACTAAATCAGCAGATAGTTGACCGATATCTATTTCAATTTCTTGAATCATTTTTCATCCTACCATCCTCTCTTTGTTTTTTTCTTAAACCTATCTTATCAATTGAATTCCCTTATATGTACGATTCCTGATAAACTGCATGTTTGTTCGGACCAACGACTAAATACATGCACCATTCTCCAATATTTGCTATTATCCTGTGCTTTCTATTGCAATTATAATACAGATAAACCATAAATACCACAATATTTTCAAGCTGTAGCGTATTTTCATTTCCTAGTGATTACTCTTATAAGAACCACATTATCTGTTTTTGCTGTTCTTTATTGACGCTCCCGCCATAGCGGAGCACACCTGTTCAAATGCCTATGGCCGGTCCCATCGGTGTAATAACAATAATTTTGGCATCAGAAACTTGTTTAAGGTCTTTTATGAATTCATCTTTTTCCAAATCCAAAAATAAACGCTCTGAAAAAACTCAAAATAAATAAACATAGACATTACGTATATCAATAGTAGCCATAAAACATATCCCTCTTCTTTTTCGACTAAGAATATTATAGCAATTAACAAAAGACTTTTGGTACTATGTTTTATAGTACCTTAACTGCTCAATAATACTCCTACGCTTGCGAAGCGTTTACTTTGCTTCGGACTTTTTCGCGTAAACCACAGAAAAAAAGAGATAGCACTTGACTACCCCTTTCCTCTATATTGACCTAATATGTCGTTTTTCAATGCCGAGAACCGACAATAAAGATCCATATATTCATCTATTCTCTGCCAAAACTAACCCCGACCTGCCTAACATTCTTAGTATCAAAATTAAATTCATATACTACACTCCTAGCATCTCCAAAAACAGATAATCACGATACTAAGTTTCTTTTTCATTTTACCTCACAATAAATAATTCATCATTTTCTTAAATATGCAGACATAACATAACCGATCTGATCTGTATCACTCACTCTCACCCGACAGAACTTGGCATTGGACACTTCTAAAATCACCATTTCTGTTTCTGGCATCAATTTTGCAATTTCTGTTCCTGAAGTGCTTGGCTGATTACGCAAAGTCAAAAACTCATTTACCGCAGCATAGCAGATTTGTCCCGCCTCATAGGTATCAGCTGTTCCACTACCACTTCTCTTTCCAGCTCTGACAAATGAATGCACATCCGAGGTCAGATACTCTGTATTAACCCAGCCTTCCAAACCGCTGTCCATCACATATACATCCGCCATACCGTTGGACTCTTCAAGAATGTACATTGCTGTATAAGGTGCTAAATATGCAATCGGATCTGCATTGGTACTGGACGCATTTCGCAGAGTCATTGTCTCGTATACATCTGCATAATATATTGTCAAATCCGAATAGGTATCCTGTTGCTTACCTGCTCTTTGCATAATTGCCCCAGAAGGGGTCAAATATTCTTTATTGGCATAACCGATGATATGGTTATCTATTGTAGTTACCTTTACCATCATGCTATTTGTATCTTCAATAATCTGCATTCTTGTGTACGGTGGTAATAAGCATAATGCGGGTGCTGAAGTGGAAGGTGCTTCTCTTAGAGTAAGGTATTCGTATACATCTGCCTGATAGATAATACCGTCTACAGATGCAGCTTCACTTTGATCTGTAGCTTCTGTCACCTGTTCCTGATTCAGTATAATCGTTTCCTGTGCGGGTGTACCAGATACCTCACCTTCTACTTTTGTTGTTTCCAAAGGCTGCTGCTCATCCGCAACTGCTTCCTCTTGTACTGTTTCACTCTTTGCTGCTGGCTGCTGACTGCCTTTGTTTTTATCAAAGATTGTCTTTCCCGCCCAGAAACCACCTGCCATGAGGATTACCCCTGCTGTTATTCCAACCATTAACCTCGGTATCTTTGACTGTCTTGGTTTATCAATAACCTGTGGATTCTCCTGCCTATCCAAATTATGCAGATACTGTCCGGCAACCGCATTATGGTATTCCGTATTTATACTAGGGGCTTTTTGAACCCCTACGATTTGATTCATATTCATTTTTAATGTTACGCCATCCTGTACCGCTAGCAATGCCTGTTTCATCTCAGTCGGACTGCCATACCGGTCAGACGGAGAATAACTGCAGGATTTCAGAATTACAGATGTCATCTGAGGGCTTGCCTCACAGGGAGGCGGCAGCTTTTCTCCACTCATCCTTCGTACCAGCGCCGCTTCCTTGTCCTGATAGGTCAGCTGCTGTTTTTTTGGATCTAAAAAAGGAATCCGATTGTTATTCAGCAATTTGTAAAGTACAATGCCTAACGAATAAGTATCAATATTAGAACCGTATGACCGACCATTGTAAATTTCAGGTGCCATATAAAAATAGGTTCCTTTTTGAGATAAACCCCCGGCAATTCTTTCAAGTTTTCTTGCTATACCAAAATCGCCCAGTTTATACTGACCGAATTTAGAAATAAAGATATTCTCCGGTTTGATATCACGATGGATAATATTAAGTTTCGTACAACATTCTAATGCCGAGCAAATATCAATCCCCATTTGAATAACTTCGTTTTCATCCAGCTTCTTTTCTGCCGCATAAGTCATGAAATTTGCAGAAAGTTCCATGCGAATACAAATATCCCACTTAATTTCATCATCGTATTCGATGACCTGATAATCATCAACACTGATAATGTGGGCAGTCCCTTTCAATGACTCTAATATTTTTACTTCATTTATGCATTCATCGACAATTTTCTGGAAATATGTTCTTGCCGACTCTTTAGTAACATGCTCAGAACACACTGAGGATACCTCTGACTGGTTCTGCGGAATGGTAATCACTTTAATTGCAGAGTAAAATATAGTATCCCGTTCAGTTCTTTTGGCTTTATAAACCTTACCAAATGAACCTTCCCCTAATTGCTCTATGACCTCCCATTCCGGCCAAATGGATATCGTTTGATTTATTTTCATCTCATTCCCTGCTCCTTACTTCATCTAATAGCTTATGCTGCATATTGTCTCTATACTTATTCTGCATATCGTTCTGCAAGCGCCGGTAATATCTGCTTATTAGCATTCCATATTGCCGCAAATTCCGATATTAGGACCGGACTATCACTTAATCCATTTTCTATGGTAACAGATGGGATCCCCTTTTCTAATACGAAATAGTCGCTGCATCCAGCGGCATCCTGTGTGTTCTGAACCGTTGAATTCATACTGTATCCCGTTAAGCCGGAAACCAAAGATGCCAATTGTTTATCTGCTTCGTAAACAGCACCCTGACTACCATAATCCCAATATACAAGATTCCCGGAGGAATGATAGGAAATGGTACATACCGTAGGATGGCTTTTTGCAACATTGATAATTGCTTGTACTTCTGGCTCTGACCCTGAAAATTCCCCCTTATAATAATCAGATGAAGGCGCCTGTGCCCCTACATACCCATTCCAGCCTGAAGGAAAGTTTCGGTTTAAGTCAACTCCTCTTGCGTTTGCTTTCCATCTTTCCCAATAGAGGTCACTTGCTTCCGTAGTTTTCCCCGAAACCAGATCATTTTCATGGCACTCTGTCAAAACAGCTCTAAGAGATTCATTTTGAATGCCCTTCATCCCTTGCTGACTAATTGTAACTCCATCGGGATTTGTCATCGGCAATATATGAAAGCACACCTGCTCCAAAAGCTGTTTATAACTTTTTCCATTGTAACTTCCTGTATCATAATTCTGCAAAATATATTCTAATTGTTCCATAACAAGCAAGGTATTGATATATTCCCGTCCATGTATGGATGCCTGAACAACTATATGAACTGGGCTTTCACTATTGCCAATTACCGCCTCCATTATTTTTCGGTTGTCCGCAGTTAATCCAACTTCTTTTACGTTTAATAAACCTGCATATGCTGCCCCAAGTTTTGTCAGATCCGTAACCATCTGCTCATAGGTATATACAGCCAATTCTACTGACACTATTTTTTCTATCGGCTCTGGCTCTGCTAATGCCATTTCCTTTTCACCTGATTTTTGAAAATTTGCTGCTTCACTATCTTCACTCTTTTGTTCTAAAGTTACAGGATCTTCTGACCTGGACGGATTCTCTTCATCTGAATCAAAAATCACATACATCAACATCCCCAGCAGGAAAAAGACCACTAAGAAGGCACAGCGCATCAATATCTTTATAATCTTACTGCTCTTGATCATATAATATCTCCAACCACTTATCTGCTCTTTTTAATAATTTTAGTAATTATCTTTTATCTTTATCTACAAAACTCAATGCAATAATACTTAGTGTACCATACACGACAATAAACAGTACTAAAAGTCCCCAATGCGTAAGTAAATTCCTTGCTGTTGCTTCATACTCTTCCATATATGTTGCAAAAAGACTGTTGGCTAATCCATTTATTCCAGATGAATTACAAATCGCAGCCAGTCCCCATC
>Ga0153922_1000395_pt1 | contig 17887 bp, 6 predicted proteins | sample TSNJ006MetaG_FD_104723 | JGI IMG/M metagenome (GOLD analysis project Ga0153922, IMG submission 104723) | Attine ant fungus gardens microbial communities from New Jersey, USA - TSNJ006 MetaG | ecosystem: Host-associated > Fungi > Mycelium > Unclassified | place: USA: New Jersey, Brendon T. Byrne... | reverse complement strand
TGCCCGCGGCTGACTGACAATGCGACGGTGCACACCCAACCGGCGCAACTCGCGGCCCACCCGGCGCGCATCGGCGAGCGCTTCGTGGTGCAGGTAGGTGTCGAATGCGGCAGTCAGCTGATCCAGCGCCTTGTCAGGGCGGTCGGTGCGTGCGAGTTCAGCGCCGGCGTCCTCGGCAGCCGCGGCGTAAAGAAGCGGCCGCGACGACGAGTGCAGCACGTCCGCGGCAGCCACCAGTGCCTGGGCATCACGTTCGAGTATCCCGCGGGCATATCCGGCCACCCCGGTGAACAACGGGATCGCCGGGTGCTCACGCTCGAGCAGGTCCGTGGCCTGCAGGACACGTGCGCGCAGTCCGGCATCACCGGCGGCCGACGCAACCCGCGCACCCAGGATCACCTGATCTAAGACCTGGGGCCAGAGTGGTGATTCGAACAGCGTGATGTCGCCGAGCCAGCGCATCGCGTCATGGACGTCGTCGCGCTGCCACGCCGCCAGCGCCAGAATGTACGTCGCTCCCCGACCGACGACAGATGGGCCAGTGGAGTAGGCGTCGCGCGCGTCATTAACCATCTGCTGCAACAACGTTCGGTCATCCGTGCGGACCGCCACTTCGGCCAGAATCACCATGCGCAGCATATTCAGCTCGGTGGCGCCGGTCCGCTCGGGTGGAGGCAGGGATTCGGTCGCGGCGCGCGCGGCAGACAACCGGCCCGCAGTTACGTGGACAACCCCGTCCCACGTGGCCCAGATATTAAGGGCCATCGTGTTGCCTTCCCGGCGGGCTTGCTCTATTCCTGCGGCAACCTCCGCCGCGGCGTCGTCCAACCGGCCGACCACTGCCAGCAGGTACGCGTAGTGGATTGCGGCCAAGTCACGGGCTGCGGTCGCATCACTGGTGCGGGCGAGCACGCAAAGCTCCCCGAGGCGGCGTACCGAGCGGCCCGCGTGCCCCGTCCCATCGTCGAGCAAGGCGAGGGTGAGGTCGGCCATGATCGTGGCCTCCAGATCACCGGTCGATGCCGCGGCCGCGGCCGCCTCGTTGGCCGCCGCGCGCCGTTGCCCACGTTGGTCGTGCAACACCAGGTTGTAGGCCAGCCACGCCAGATGCCGCGCCCGGGTGACCTCGCTGATGCCGCCCAGCTGCAGCGCTCGGCGATTCTCCTCAACGCGCCGCTGCGTGCTGTGCTTGTTGAGCGTCGGGAGGCGCAAACGAATCTCGGCCTCCTCAGCGGGCGACGCCGTCTCCGAGAGCGCCGCAACGGCCAACTCTTCGGCCTCCTCATAGCGGCTGGCCCGGTTGAGCAACCCCACCGTTTCGGCGACCAGTAGCCCGCGCTCGGCGTCATCGGCGGGCAGCAAGTCCAACGCGCGCTTGCTCAAATCCGCGGCCGCACTGGCATCACTGTGGCCAACTGATTGCGCGGCCGCCCGCAGCGCGCTGATCGCCTCCCTATCTCCGGGCTCGGCACTGCGCGCCAGCTGCGTGGCCACCTCGGCCGGCGCCGCGCCCATACCCAGCATGACCGCCGCCGATTGGCGCTCCATCGCGCGCCGCAGCGACTGCGGTAACGACTGCCGGGTGGCCTCGCGCAGCAAGTCGTGCCGAAACCTCAGCTGCTCCTCGTCTTCGACGAGCAGATTCGCGCGTACCGCCTCCGCGACCGCCGACATCAACGACGCCGGCTGGCGTTCCAGCATCGCGGCCAGCAGGCCAGCCGAAAACCGGTCCGGCAGCACCGCGGCCACCCGCACCACCTCGCCAGCACCGCTGGAGAGCAGGTCGAGTCGCTGCTGCATACTCGCGCCCAGACGTCGCGGCAGCGCGTGTCCGGTGGCAACCGCACGCCCGCCGCTCACAGTGAGCCGGCCCTCCTCGCCCAGACCCCCGACCAGCTCCCTGACCAGGAAGGGATTTCCATGGGCCTTGGCGGCCAGATTCAGCAGCGACTCATCGGCGTTCGCCCGCACGACGTCGCAGACCATGTCGGCGACCGCGCTCGCCGACATGGCGGCCACCCGCAGGAATGTGGCATTCGCCCGTTGCAGCACCGACAAGGTCTCCTGCACCCCCGGCCCGCCGGCCCCGGTACGGGCGGTCAAAACCCACAGCACCGCCACCTCCGGCCGCGCGGTGGCCAGCGAGCGCAGCGCCAACAGCGTGGCGTTATCGGCCCAGTGGATGTCCTCCAGCACAATCGCCAGCGGAGTCTGTGCCGCTGCCGCATGAATCGCGTCGGCCAGATCGTGCACCACCCAGTAGCGCAGATCGGCCGAGCCGCCCAGCCGGCGCAGCGCGTCGGCGTCTCCGACCGGGGGATCGGCGCGCAGGGTGGCCATGAACAGCGAGAAAAACGGCACCGTCTGCTGATACTCGAACGCCTCACCGAACAAGGTACGTACCCCACACTTGTCGGCCAGCGCCATCACCTCGGTCAGCAGGCGACTCTTGCCGATGCCCGGCGGTCCCTCGATGACCAGCGCGCCCCCGCGTCCCTGCACCAGTGCCGTCACCGACGCGCCGATCACCTTCAGCTGGTCCGCCCGCCCCCGAATCGGCGGAGTCACGAGCCGCTGGCCGCCGACATCAAACAGGCCGGTTGAAGGCCCCACGGGGTGTCCTGTCTACCGTTTGCTGATTGCCACTGCAGTGCACGTCATTGTAGGCATCCGCCCATCCACGCCGAATACACTTCGAAGCTGCGCGGCGTGCACGCCATCTTGCGCAGTCCGTCGGTGCTGATAGCTGAACATCAGCCCCGGCGACCACGAATGGTGGGTGATCGCGCGGGCTTGCAGGACCGCAAGTCCATCGGTGCGCGGGTAAAGCGCTTTCGCCACTCCAGCGACCTGTTCCTGCACCTCGTCGTCTTGCATGGCAGGAAGATTAAGCCTAGGGCCGGGCCACGCTATAGTGCCCCCGAAACGAAGACGCTTGCGATCATTGTCCAGGAGAGCACTGGCTCTCCACTGCACGGTCTGGCGAAAGGACGACGACCCCGTACCACCTACTCTTCACCACGGGCCGCGGCGACGTACTCGCTATAACTCGAGGCCGTCGTCAAGCGATTGGTATTAGAGCGGTCGGCGCCGGATCAGTCGGGGAGGACGCGCTCGAGTTGGCTGCGCGAGCTGATGCCGAGCTTGGTGAAGACCTTCTTCAGGTGGTACTGGACCGTGCGCCCGCTGATGAACATGCTGGCAGCGATCTCCGGATTGGATAGGCCGTCGCGCGCCATCCGGGCGATTTGAGCTTCCTGCGCGGTGAGCTGCTCATCGCCGGCGGCGACGGTGCGCTTGCGGGCGGTCGCGCCGGTGGCCTCTAGTTCGCGTCTGGCCCGTTCAGCGAACGCTTCCATCCCCATCGCCTCGAGCATGTCGTGGGCGATGCGAAGCTGTGCCCGAGCGTCGACGCGGCGACGCTCCCCACGCAGCCATTCGCCGTACAACAGATGCGCGCGGGCGAGGTCAACCCGCATACGGCTACGGCCGAGCCGCTCGATCGATTCGCGATAGCAGCGCTCGGCGGTGTCACCGTCACTCAGGAGCGCACGTAAACGAGCTTCGACGCCGAGCGCCCAGTCGGTGCCGCAGGCATTGGTGGCCACGGCGAGGTGGGCGAGCGCGTCGGCGGCCATCTCGGTGCGCCCGCTGCGCGCGGCCGCCTCGATGAGTTCGACCGCCGGCCACGCCGGGCTGCCAGCCCAGAGCCCGGTCCGCGGCCTGATCATTTCCTTGAGATCATCGGTGGAGTGCTGCACTGTTTCCACTGCCGCCTCGTAGTTACCGAGCCCGTTGTTCAGCACCGCGCTCAGCCACTCGATGACGGTGATCCCGAAGCCTTCACCTCGCAGGCGGATGTCCCGGTTGATCGCTTCGATCAGGGTCGCCGTTTCGGCTTGTCTACCGGCGAACGCGGCCAGGCCAAGGGCCGCGTAGGGGACCCGGTTGCTGCCGGTCGCCGCTATGGCCGTTCGGAGCTGCTGGATCATCGAGGCTGCGGCGGCGAGCTCACCGGCAAACAACAGCATGAATGTGCGCGAATTGAGGGCCCCGGGTAGCTCGCTGAGCGCCCCGGCACTACGAATAAGCCGCACATGCCGGTCGGAGAGCACATCCCAGCTGTGCTCATCCCAGATGTAACGGGCCACGTGGCCGCTCATCCAGTGCAAGGGCAGCTCGTCGTCCATCGGCAGGCCGGTGTCGAAGAGGTTCAGCGCCTTGCGCAGAATCGGTAGTCCGGCTTCGAATCCCTTGGTGTAGTGCGCGACCAGGCCATCCAGAAGAAGATCCGATACGCGCGGCGCGTGCGGCGGCGGCGCGGCCGCGGCGGCGCGTGCCAGCTCAAGCATGCCCCCGCCGAGCGCGAGGCGGCCGGCAAAGATGCTTGCCGCCATTGCCTGCAGGTAGGTCGCCCGCGAAAGCCCTGCATCGATCGGCTCGAGCCGGTGGGCCGCCTTCAATAGCAAGGGCGGGGCATCGCTGCCCCGATTCTTGAGGAACGCGAGCTCACCCTCAATCAAATCGATACGGGCTTGCTGGAAGTCGCTTAGCGGCCCAGTCTCCGCGATAGCGAGCAGGTCCCGTGCCGCGTCGAACGCGCCGGCCGTGACTTTGGCCGACGCGGCGGCCAGCGCCCGCTCGGCGCCGCGGGCGGGGTCGGGCGTCAACTTGGTGGCGCGCTCGAGGAACGCGGCCGCCGCAGCCCAGCCGCCACGCGCTTGGGCCCGGCCCGCCGACTGCTCTAATTCGGCCGCGACCTCTTCATCGGGACCGGGCGCGGCATTGGCCCGATGCCATGCGCGCCGGTCGGGATCTCGTTGCACGTCGGTGACAGCGGCCAGCGCCGCGTGCACTTCTCTTCGCTCCTGTGGCGACGCCGACCCGTAGACCACCGAGCGCACCAGGGGATGACGAAACCGCACTTGAGAACCGAGCTCGACCAGGCCCGCCTCCACCGCCGGTTCGGCCGCCCCGGCGCCAATACCGAACCGCGCGGCGGCTCGCCACAGCAGCGCCGGATCGCCCAGCGGCTCGGCCGCCGCAATGAGCAACAGGCGCCGGGTCGGGGCCGGCAGGGCGTCAACGCGTCGCCGAAAGCTCTCCTCGACACCGCCCGACAACCCAACCGCGCCAGGAAGCCCAAACCCGCCCGCGACCTCCCGGGGCAATTCCAGCAACGCCAGCGGGTTGCCCTTGGTCTCGGCGATGATCCGATCGCGCACCCGGGCATCCAGCGGCCCGGTCAGCGCGGCATCCAACAACGCACGCGCGTCCGCTTCCCCGAGCGCTTCGACCACGCACTCCGGCAGTCCCGCCAGCTCGCCGCTGGGGGTCCGCGCGGCGAAGACGAGCCCAACCGATTCCGCCCCCAACCGCCGACCCACAAAACCCAGCACCTGCGCGGAGGCGCGATCGAGCCACTGTTCGTCATCGACCAAACACGCCAGCGGCCGCTGCCCGGCGACATCGGAGAGCAGGCTCAGCACGGCCAGGCCGACCAGAAACCGGTCGGGCGCCGGCCCTGAACTCATGCCTAACGCAGTCCGCAGCGCATCGGCCTGCGGCTCCGGTAGACGCTGGATGTTACCCAGCATGGGTGCACATAACTGGTGCAGTGCGGCGAACGGCAGCTCCATCTCCGACTGCACACCCGTGACGCGCGCTATCCGACAGTCCGCCGCCTGTTCGGCCAGGTAGTCCAGCAGCGCCGTCTTGCCCACACCCGGTTCGCCGCGCACCACGAGTGCGCGGCTCTCACCGGCGCGGACAGCCTCGACCAGCTGGTCGAGCATTCCGCGCTCGGCGTGCCGGTTCGTCAGCTTCGTCACGCGTCCCGCACCCTGAGATCCGTCGTCACAGCTGTGCGCTAACTTTACCGATCCGGCCCATGCTGAAGGAATCCCCGCTCGATTGATCCCGACGACCCGCACGAATTGCAGCTCGTGCACTCGACGACGCGACGGAGTCGGCAATGGCAATGGCGATGCACAGAAAAAGATTGCCGAAGGCGCCGAAGGAACAGAAGGCACCTAATCCGATCACGGGGTACCACCAGCTATCTCAGCGGCAATTCGCGGCGGGGAGCCAATCGTGTACACGATTATTACGCCACTCTGGCGCGCGGGAATGGCGTGCTAGCGCGAACCGGCGACGGGTGCTAGCGCTGACGATTGAGAGAACGCACGCGGCGAGACTGGAGTGATGGACGACACCACCGCGACAGACTGGCTGCTCCCCCAACGACCACTGCGGCTCGTCAGCCAAGTGCTCCTCCAAGTAGGGCGGTTCATGTCCTTGCCGCTAGACACACCGCGGACCCCGCGGACTGTCGTAAGGGACCACGCAGACCGACCAACGGTGGGACAACGCCCATCTGAGGGCGTGACCGCCTCGCCGTTGGCCGCGGAACTGACGGATTCCCTGGAGTCCTGTGTGTGCGGGCACCTACCACACTCTGGCGTGGAGTGCGACGGCGGTTGTGGTTGCACCACATTCGAGCCGGATGAAGGAAGGGGATGGGTTGAGGTTCGCCATATTCTCAAGGCCTCCGCAATACAGCCACAGGGACCGTACCCGTTCGGGAAGGCTAGCTACTAGTGCCCGAAGAACGGTTGGTCCAGTTGCGACGCACGAAACGATGCGCGACCAAAGTATTCCGATCACGAGGTACGGCATCGTCGCGAACGAGTAATCACACCTGCCATGACGGATGGTGCAGGGGGACGGTCGCGCTCAGCGATGTGCCGACACCAGGGTGACTGGACACCACCAGCTGACCGCCGAGCGCTTCGACGCGGTCTTTGAGACCGATGAGACCAGAACCTCTACGGGAGTCGGCGCCCCCCACGCCGTCGTCTCGAACCTCCAACCGCAGGTTGTGCCCGTCGGCGCTCGCCGTCACGATCACTTCCGAAGCCCGCGCGTGCTTGGCGGCATTGGTCAACGCCTCGGCCACCACATAATAGGCGGCGACCTCTACCGACTCCGGCAATCGCCGCTGCACCCCGATTTCGACAGTCACCGGCAGCGTCGAGCGACGTGCCAGCGTGTTTATCGCCGGCGCGAGTCCTTTCCTGGACAGAATGGCGGGGTGAAGTCCCTGTGAGATCTCGCGCAGCTCCTCCGTAAGGCCGGTCAGGCCAGATTTGATCTGCGACAGCTCCTCCTTGAGCCCGTCGAGCTCAGTAGGCACCGAGTCCTCAGCCATGCGTAGCTGCAACCCCAAGGAGACGGCGCGCTGCTGAGCGCCGTCGTGCAGGTTGCGCTCGAGCCGACGTCTGGTCTCATCGGCGGCCGCGACAATGCGGCCGCGGGATTTCATGAGCTCGTCGCGGGCCGCGCCGGCGGCGATGGCGGTGGCGACCAGCTCGGCGAACTCAGCGATGCGCTCCTCGGTGTCTGCAGGTAGCGGCTCTGGGCGAGTGGATCCGACGATGGCCAGTCCCCACACCCGCTGGCCCACGGTGATCGGGGCGCCAATCCGCGAGTGCACGCCCAGCCCTCGCAACCGTGCCGCAATCGAGCCGGCGGCTTGCTCGTAGCTGTCCATCCTCGCGGGGCGGCCCGTCCGCAAGACGGTCCCCGAGACGTTTTGGCCTTCGAACGTCCTGTGCTCACCACGCGGAACGCTTGGCGCCCCTGGGTCGGCGTAGGAGGCGACGACGACGCTCCCGGCACCATCGTCGTCGTAGCGGTGCACCTCCGCGTTTTCGACATTTAGGCAGCGGGCCATCTCCTCGGCGACTGCCGCAAACACCTCCGACGGACCGACGCCGCGCGCAACCAGCGTCGCCACCCGCCGCAGCGCCGACTGCTGTGTTGCCAGCACCGCGAGGCTGTCGCGGCTGGCTTGCAGTTCGTCGCGGGTGGCAGCGTTGGCGATCGCGGTAGCGACAATTTCAGCAAAGTCGTTTATGCGCGCCTCTGTGTCAGGGGGCATCGGACCCGGCTTGATCGAGCCGACGGCCGCCAGGCCCCACAAGCGCCCGTCGACGATCACCGGAACACCGACCGCCGCGCGCACACCCAGTTGCCGCACGCGTGCGGCGATCGAGCCGTCGGCGGCCTCGTAGGCGTCCATGCGCGCCGGTCGGCCTGTGCGAAGCACCTCAGATGCGAGGTTGTCGCCCTGTACCGGCGTGCGCGTGCCCACGGGCCACTTCGCGCGCAACGCGGGGTCGGCGGCGGCGGCGAGCAGGGTGATCTCGCCTGTTGTCTCAAACCGCCACAGTCCGGCGGTCAACTCCTGCAAGGTTCGGCGCATCTCTTCGGTCACCGCGGCGAAAACTTCCGACGGTTCGACTCCGCGGGCGACCTGGGTCGCCACCCGCCGCAGCGCCGCCTGGTCATCTGCGATGCGGCGGAACTCCGCGTACACCTGAGCGTTGTCGAGGGAGACGGCGAGTTGTCCCGCGACGAGCTGCACAACGTCGAGGCGCTCGGCGGTGAACCCGCCGCGCATGAGACGGTTTTCCAGGACCAGCACCGCCTCTAGCCTGCCCCGGCTGACGATGGGTACGGCCAGCACCGAGCAACAGGCGACGTCGCTGAAATACGGGTCGCGGGCGAACCTGTCGTCATGCGTCGCATCGTCAACGACCAGGGGTTCGCGGGTCCGTTGGACGTAGCGCAACACCGACATTGGCGCCGCGTCGGCGACGCCGGGTGCGGGCACGAGCCAGGTTTGTCGGTCCTCGCTCCACAGCAGCAGACGGACACCGGTGGCCCCGGTCATCGCGCTGAGCACCTCCGCCACGCGGGCGTGCAACCCATCGATGTGGGTCTCCGAGCTCAGCGCCTGCGACGCCGACAGGATGCCCTGCATGTCGATGATTCCGGTGGTAACCGTCGATCCGCGCTTGGACGGATCCCCGAGCTGATCGTCACGTTGGTCGGTGGTCGCGCCGGTGGGCGGCTGTAAGACCGGATACGCCCAGTACAGCTGGTCGACCTTGGCCATCGCACGCCACGCGAGGTAGTGCTGGTGGGCCTCGGCGAGAAGGTCGCGGCCGGCTTGTTGCACGCCGTGGGCGAGGTATAGGCGCGCCGCGCGTTCGGCGATCAGGGCCCGATGCCATGGTCGCTGACGCTGGCCGGCTTCGCGCCGCGCCGCGTCGAAGGCGCTGATCGCGGCCCGAAAATCGCCGAGCGCCCAGGCGCGTTCCGCCTCGACCCAGCGCAGCAGGTGCAAGAAATTTGCTGGTGCATCGGCCGCGCGGACGGCCAGCCACCGCGTCACGTCGTCGAGCTCCGACAGGAACGTGGCGCGCTGGTCGCCATCTGTCTCGCGTACCCGCCCGGCAAGGGCCAGCGCGCGCAGCACGCGCGCCACGGCGCCCACGTAATGGCCGAGCACCTGCGCCAACAGCGGCATCGCCGCAGCGGTGTGCCGCTCGAGACTGGCCTGATCGCCGAAGATGGCGGCACCGACGGCGCCCGTGATGTGGGCGAAGAAGAGACCCTGCGGGTTGCCGGCGTATCTCTCGAAGGGAACTTCCTCGTGGCCTGCGGCGGTGTGCTCGCCGCGCAGTAGACCGCCCAGCCACCGGTAACTGTCGAAACATTGGATGGTTTGTTCGGCGCCGATCCGCCGCGCGAAGGCCAGCCCGGCATCGACCTCGGCGATAAAGCTATCCAGTGACGGCGCACAGTCGAGCAGGCCGGCTACGATCGACTGCCAGGCATATCCCGCGTTTGCGAGATCACCACCCGCGATAAGCCCTTCCTTGGCCTGCTGACCGGCATTCACACAGTTCTCGACTGGCTCGAACCACGAACACAGAACCGAGAACAAAAAACGTGCATGGGACGTGTCCGGCTCGTATCCACGGGCCTCACCGAACGCCAGAATCCGCCGGACCGCGCGATACGCGGCGGCGTAGTCCCCGCGCTGCGTCACGGTGGCGAATGCGGCGGTGCTGGCCGGACCCACCAGCGTCGGGCCCGGGCCGTGATCGAGCCAGATCCGAAACGACTCGAGGCTGAGCCAGGCGTTTGAGGCGTGATCGCCGACGAAGTAGATGCACGGCAGGATCGCATTCATCAGCCGTGTGGTGGCGACGAGCATCGGGTCACTAAGGGTGGGTCGAGCCAGGTCTTCGGCGGCGTCGGTGCGGTCCAGCCACCGATAGAGATGATCGAACTGATCGTTGAGTTCGGTGGCGAGCCGGTCGGCGGCGGGGACGGTGATACCCAGCTCACGCAGCGACTCCAGGCCGAAGCTGATCGCATCGGTGAGTCGGCCCCGCTGGGTGAAGCTGAGAACCTGCACGACGGTCGCGTCAGCGCGCTCGGTCGGGTTCGTACACAAATCCGCTATGACGTGGTACATCTCGTCCGCCTCGTCGAATCGCCCGAGGCTGTAGAGGGCGGCATGGCGGCCGGTGTGCAGCTGCACGAGCGTGGCCGTCTCCCCCGGGTCGACCAGCCGCAGCGCCGCGGACAGGAGCGCGTCCACCAGGGAGTAGTCGCCAGTCAACATGGCCTGGCCGGCGGCACGGTGCAGCAGGCCCACCACCTCACGCCGTTCCGCTGGATCGTCGACCGCCTCGGTCACCGGCAGATACTGCTCGGCTGCGACCGCGAACAATTCCGGCATGCGGGCAAGTCGGCGCGCCATCGCCAGCTGCAGGGCGTCTCGCGTCTGGGGCTCCAACCCACTCAGGACCACCTCGCGGGTCCGGTCGTGGCGGAAGCGCACTGCTTCACGCACCCCGGGTTCGACCACCAGAAGTCCATCCGCGAGGGCCGGCGCCAGCATCTGGTCCACGACGTTGTGCGCCTCGCCGGTGGCCTTCTGAAGGGTGTCGAGCTCTGCTCGCCCCCCAAGACAAGCCATCGCCTGAACGATCGCCTGGGACGATGCCGGCATGTCAGCCACCCGAGCCGCCACCAGGCCGGCAACCTCGGACTGACCCAGATGCGTGCGGACGTCCTCGCCGTCCCACCGCCACCCCGCGGCCGTAGCCATCAACACGGCGTCGCGACGCAGCCCGTTGAGCAGCTCCACGATCTCGAACGGATTGCCCCGGGTGTGCGGTTCGATTAAGTCGGCAAGGGCCGCTGCCTTTTCCCCGTCCAGGCGCAGCATTTCAGCGACCATGGTGACGGCGTCCGATGCCGGCAGGTTCTCCAGGGACACCCGGCGTACGCCCGCCTGGTGTCCCCACCGCGACACCATCGGCGCCAGCGGACGTGCCGCGTCGATACCGTCGTCGCGGTAGGCGCCCACCAGCAGCAAGCCCTCGACCGGCTCCTGACTCAACACGAGATCGATGACGCCGAGTACGGTGCCGCTCGCCCACTGAAGGTCGTCGAGAAACACCACCAGCGGCCGAGCGCGTGACGCGACCGCCCGCAGCACCTCCACCTGCGCGCGTTGTGTCCGCACTGGCGCGGTCAGCGGATTCCCCGCATTGGGCCGCACCGCCAGCAGTGCAGCGAATTCGGGCAGGGTCGCCGCGAGCAGACCGGCGTTCGCGCTAAGGGCCACCAAGATCCGTTGACGAAACTGTGCCAATTCGTCTTCCGGCTCGGCCAGCAGCAGTCGGCCGAGCGCCCGAAGCGCCTGGTGGATCGGGTCGAATTCCAGATCTCGCCGATACTGGTCGGACTTGCCCGCCACGAACCAGCCCTCGCTGCCGGTCACCGCGGGCCGCAAATCGTCGACCAGCGCCGTCTTGCCGACTCCCGGCCCACCGCTGATCAGAACCCCACCACACCGGCCCGCCAATGCGTCGTCAAAGGCCGCCCGCAGCGCGGCGACCTCCGTGTCGCGGCCCACCAACCGCGACGGCGGTGAAAGCCGGATCGGAAAGTCATGGTCGCCGACTCGGAGCACCTGCCCTTCCGGGATCGGCTCACCATCCCGCAGCCGCTCGAGATCGTAGATCAATCCGTCGGCTGTCTGGTAGCGGTTGTCCGGCTCCTTCTCCAGCAGATGCAGGATGATCGCGGACAGCAGCGGGGGCACATCAGAATTCAGCTCATGCGGCGCCACCGGCACGCGCGCCAAGTGGTCATGAGTGAGCCGCAGCGGGTCGCCGGACCCGAATGGCGGCTCACCCGTCGCGAGCTCAAACAGTGTGGCGCCCAACGCGTACAGGTCGGCGCGCTGATCCACCGCCCGGCCGGTACGTCCCGTCTGCTCAGGTGCCAGATATGCGAGTGTCCCGACAATCCGGGTGTGGTGGGTGAACTCCGGGCGAATCTCTGCCAGCGACGTCGCCAAGGCGAAGCCCACGATGCACGGCGCCCCGCCGTCAGATATCACGATGTTCGCCGGAGTGATGTCGCGGTGCATCACGCCTCGGCGATGCATTTCCGCCACCGTGTGTGCCAACCGCAGCGCGAGGTCGATCAGCTGATCGTTGGCCAGCGGCTTCGCCGACTCCGCGAGGTTCGCGATGCCGGCGTCCTCCAGCAGAATGGACCCGGGGTCTCGCGGCGCCTCGACCAGCTGCACGACGCCGGGCACGCCGCGCAACCTCTCCAGCATCGCCTGCTCATGCTGCACCCGCTGCTGGGTGTCAGCGCCCAGCAGCTCCTTGCAGATGACCATGCGGTCACCGGAGAACCGTCGGGTGATACGCGTTCGGTCGCTTACGTGTACTACCTCGGGCTGCATCGTCGGACCTCGGTCCGACAGCTCACCGCCCGCCACCATCCGCCACCTCCCGCGCGGTCGGACGCACCTCAGAGCGTGCCGCACACACGTGATAAGGGCCCGGCGGGCCTGTTGAGCGCATGAACACCTCTACCTGTGTTCCTTATAATCTGCCTTACCGCGCCGCAGGTCCACTATCCGCCCCACGTCCGCCCCCAAGCAGGTCACAAGGTGTCGTCGAGCTGCCCGAGCCTGTCGGTCAACTGCAGGTTTTCGGAGTAATCGACGGGACACGAGATGACCGAAACACCGTCATCGCCCAGCGCCGCCTTCAGCGTCGGCAACAGCTCGTCGGCACTGCTGATCCGATATCCCTTGGCGCCAAAGCTTTCGGCGTAGGCGACGACATCGGGATTGGTGAAACGGACGTAGTAATGATCACCCAGCTCGAGGTCCATCTTCCATTCGATCAGCCCGTAGCCGCCGTCCTCCCAGATCAACACCACCAGCGGGATACGCTCCCGCACGGCGGTCTCGATCTCCTGCGAATTCATCAGGAAAGCGCCATCGCCCACCGCGGCCAGCACCCTCGCGTCGGGACGAGCCAATTTCACACCTAGCGCCCCGGGCAACGCAAACGCCATGGTGGACAAGCCATTAGAGATCAGGCACGTATTGCGCTCATAGGTCGGATACAGCCGGGCCATCCACATCTTCACCGCACCGGTATCCACCAGCACCACATCGCCGCGGCCCAACGCCGCCCGCGTATCGGCGACGATCCGCTGCGGTGCCAGCGGAAACCGCGAATCCCTCTGCCCGCGCGCGAATTCCTCGGCCAGAAGCTCACACCCGGGCGCCGTGAAGTCACCGGAGAAGCGATGCCCGGCCAGGGCATCTGTTAGCGCGTCCAACGACGCGCTGATATCGCCGTGGATTCCCACCTCCACCGGGTAGTGCGCATCGACCTCGGCCGGAAACCGATGGATATGGATGATCTTCTTGTCCGCGCCCGGATTGATGCGCACCGGGTCGAACTCCTGCAGCTCGTAGCCAACCGCGACGATGACGTCGGCAGCATCGAACCCAAAGTTGACGTAGTCGTGGCGCATGAACCCGATCGTGCCCATGCTGTTGGGATGATCGTCGGGCATCACCCCCTTGCCATGAAACGTGTTGGCTACCCGCACCCCGAGTTCCTCAGAGAACCGGATCAGGGCCGCGCTCGCATCGCCGCGGGCAGCCCCGTGCCCGGCCAACACCACCGGCCGCCGCGCCGCACGCAACACCGCGACCGCCCGAGCCACCTGGCCCGGTGATGGAGCGTCTGGCCGAACCACATTGCGCGGCAGCGGCGCCAGCTCGTAGTCCGTGTCGTCGGCATCTATATGTTCGGGCACGGCCAGATACACCGCGCCCGGGCGCTCGGTTTCGGCGACCTTGAACGCCTTGCGAAACATCTCAGGTACCGCCCGCGCGGTGGGTACCCCGTCGGCCCAGCGTGTGATGGGACGAAACATCGACACCAGATTGACGTACTGGTGCGACTCCTTGTATTCGCGGTCCTGACCCACCTGGGCCGAGATCGCGACCATCGGGGTGCTGTTGGTGGTGGCATCGGCAACCCCGAGTTGCATGTTGATCGCACCCGGGCCCAACGTGGTCGACACCACCGCCGCCCGCCCGGTGACCCGCCCGTACATCTCCGCCATGAACGCCGCCCCCTGCTCGTGACGGGTCAGCACATAACGCATCTTCGACGCGGCGAGCGCCTGAACAAACCGGATGTTCTCCTCCCCCGGTATCCCGAAAACCACCGACACACCCTCTGACTCCAGACACCTGACCATCAGCTGCGCGGCCGTGCTCATGGGCATCTCCCTCCGACCCAACTCCCGAAAAACGGCTTGTGTTGGCACGACGACGATCGTCGCCATCCTCCGAAGCATCCGCCAGGGACCCACGCCCGCGCTACCTGACGGATCCCCGCTCATCGCTGAAGCGATCCCGGCGCGCAACGAGTCGGCAAAACCCATGACAGCAATCCCAGGCAATCTAAGCGTCAAGATGGGCCAGTCCTCTTTTCCAGAACTGATCCCCACGCAACCACCCCGACTCGAGGCGAGAACAACGGGCAGAACACGCCGCGGTAGCAGAACACGTTCCCGCGCAGCATCCAGTATTTGCCGGCTCGCACGGTGGTGCACAATTTTGCCCGGCGTGGTCGTCCATCGACGTCCGAGCCGCCGATTTGGTGGGCGGGTAGCTGGTGCCGACGAGGATGTCAATCTCGCCCGATTGTGCAGCGGTGGGCGGGGATGGGTAGCAGTCTTCCTTTATGTGCCATCGGCTACCAACAGGAACGAGCGTGCAATGGTCACGCGAACCGGGAACACGGTGACCGCGGAGGTACACATGATCACGGTCATTTCTGGCGCAGCGTGAGGCTGGTGCAGCTGCCGCGGCCCCGGGAATCGCTGCCGGTGACCCAGGGGTTGGCTTCGGTCAGCTCTACTCCGACGACGCCGATCCGGCACGGTGACCATGCAAACGCCGGTCATTCAGGTCGCCACCGGCGCAGGGTGTCGGTCGAGGGCCCGCCGGGCACTTCGAACCAACTGACCGGCGATTTCCGCACATCCGGTTACGTGGCAGCCATCTAGCGCCTTAGCTAACTCTCGTGCTAGGCTCTGGCTAATTTCGAGTTGAACGTCAATATTCACTTCTTACCGGTGTGTACGGGGGAAGGACCTACCCGCGATGCGTCAGCTGGGACGATTCGTCGCCTCGCTCACAGAAACTAGCGGTAGGGTTACTACCTGCCCTGCAGCTGGGCCGGCATATCGGTCGGGAACCACTGCAGCCCGCGGCTCTACGATGGTTCCGCTTAGTATCGACCCGAAGAGGTGCGACTCCCGTAATTTGCATCAGCAACAAAGCGGCGTATCGCCAGCAACTAGACAGATTATGTACGTCGTCATCATTAGAACCTGCGTCACGGTGACACCGGAGACGCACCTCGTGGACGCTGCGCCAGCCACTATCTGTGGCCTCAGGTTGGTGGAAATACCCCGGTCGGGAGTCCACCGGAGCGCCAAGGATCCCGGGGTGCATGTCAGTGCGCTCGATCTCGGGTCGGCTGGAAACGGAACCGCACGAATTCGAGAAAGCGTCATGCCAGGCGCTCCGGGCGCCTGGATCTCGGTCGAGAGGCCGTTCTTGCGTGATGGGGAGCGCTTCGATGGGGCTTGCTGATCGTGTGTTTCCGCTGACGCGGGGACAGCTGGATATATGGCTTGCGCAGGAAACGGGTCGCTTCGGTGCGAAGTGGCAGATCGGCATGCTTGGGCGAATCGAGGGCACGATCGAGCCTGGTTTGCTTGAGCGGGCGATCCGTCAAGTGGTGCACGAGGCCGAACCACTTAGAGCTGCTTTTTTCGAGGTGGATGGCCAGGTTTTCCAAAAGGCGGTTGATTACCCGGACGTTGAGCTTGCTCGCTATGATCTCGTCGGCTCGCAGGATCCTGTACAGGACGCTCATCGGCTGGCATCATCGATCCAACGCACGCTGATGCCGCTTAGTGGCCCGCTTTTCAAATTTGCGTTGTTGCAGACGCGGGTAGATGAATTTTATTGGTTCGTGTGCTGCCATCATATAGTGGTAGACGGAATCGGCATTGCTCTTATTTGTCATCGGGTCGCAGCTGTCTATTCTGCAATTGCTTCCGGCGCGTCGGTTCCGCCTGCTTTTTTTGGGTCGTTGAGTGATCTGATTGATTGCGAGTTAGAATACGAAGCGTCCAACGATTACCTCGATGATCAGGCCTATTGGACTAGGAACCTTCCGCCGGAAAGCGAATCGCGTTATCGGTTGCCGCAAGCCGCGGGTGGGCGTGATCGGGATGAGTCTTCCACGCTGGTCCAATTGGACCCTTTCGTCGTTGCCGGGATCCGCCAGTTGTCGCAGGCGTTGGGGGTGCGTCGAGCGTCGGTGATTACTGCGGCGTGCGCGCTTTTGGTGCGTGGGTGCGACGTTGAGGGTTCGGAGGTGGTGCTCGATTTTCCGGTAAGTAGGCGTGTGGGTCCGCAGGCACACACGGTGCCGGGAATGATTTCCGGGGTGGTCCCACTGGTGTTGAAAGCGTCGCCGGGGTCTGCGGTTGCTGGTTTTTGTGAACATGTCGACACTCGAATGCGAGAAGCGCTGCAGCATCAGCGGTTCCCGGTGCACGTTGTTGAGAACACGGCGCGTCTCCGCGACTCCGGGCAGGCGTCGAATCGAGTAGTTGTTAATTTCATTCCGACTACACGTTTAGCGGATTTTGCTGGTGCGGCGGGATCGGGGGCGGTGACCCATTCTGGCCTCGAGGATCAGCTTGAGCTGTGGTTTATTAGGGCCGATGATCAGCTTTTTCTCAACACGGCTGGTCCTGGGCAATTGTTTTCGAATTGTGATGTTCGCGATTTAGCAGAGCGGTTGGAGCGGGTGTTGGTGGCGATGACCGCCGATCCGACACGGCGGCTCTCGGCGATGGATCTGCTCGACGAGCCTGAGCATGCCCGGCTGGATGGGTGGGGCAACCGGGCGGTGTTGACCCAGCCGGCGGCCGCGCCGATGTCGATTCCGGTGTTGTTCGCCGCGCAGGTGGCCCATACCCCGGATGCGGTGGCGCTGGTATGCGAGGGCCTGTCGATGACGTACCGGGAGCTTGATGAGGCCGCTAACCGGTTGGCGCACCTGTTGGCCGGCCATGGCGCGGGCCCGGGTGAGTGTGTGGCGCTGCTGTTTTCCCGTTCCGCTGAGGCGATCGTGGCGATTTTGGCGGTGCTCAAAACCGGGGCGGCGTACCTGCCGATCGATCCTGAGCATCCACTGGCGCGGATCGGGTTCATGGTTGCCGATGCCGCGCCGGTGGCGGTGATCACCACCACTGGGCTGCTCGGCCGGCTAGAGGGTCATGGGGTGATGGTCATTGACGTCACCGACCCCGCTATCGACGCTCATCCCAGCACGGCGTTGCCGGCCCCCGCGCCGGATGATATCGCCCACATCATCTACACGTCGGGCACGACCGGTGTCCCCAAGGGGGTGGCGGTCACCCAGTACAACGTGGTTCAGCTGTTCGACTCACTCGACACCGGCTTGGAACTGACGCCGGGACAGGTGTGGACGCAGTTTCATTCGTATGCCTTCGACTTCTCGGTGTGGGAGATCTGGGGCGCGCTTTTGCACGGGGGGCGGCTGGTGGTGGTGCCCGAGTCGGTGACCCGCTCACCGGA
>Ga0153922_1000394_pt1 | contig 17896 bp, 15 predicted proteins | sample TSNJ006MetaG_FD_104723 | JGI IMG/M metagenome (GOLD analysis project Ga0153922, IMG submission 104723) | Attine ant fungus gardens microbial communities from New Jersey, USA - TSNJ006 MetaG | ecosystem: Host-associated > Fungi > Mycelium > Unclassified | place: USA: New Jersey, Brendon T. Byrne... | reverse complement strand
CGAGCTGCTAAAGATACTTACCCTGATGGGCTGGGAATTTGCGGGCAAAAGCCTGCTTTCCAAAGCGGGCTTTTGTATCCACCTGAAATGCGTTTTCTTCAGAAAACGGATTGAATGTGGATAGTCCCGTAAATTCCCAGCCCATCAGGGTTAGTATCTTGCGGCGAGTGCTCTGGTTTTGCAAATAACGCAGCACCTCGTCTCACACAGCGGCGTCCTGGCTGCCAATAATCTAACCATTAAACTTTTCAAATCCACATGGTGAACCGTTACGTGCATTGTTACTATCCAGCAGAATGGGTTATCGCCGAATGAGATTTAAGTTGCATAACATACACTTTTAAAATATGCACCTCCCTCATTGTATGAACTACACCAAAGGAAGCGGTATCATCAAATTCATTCCCGGTGATATCTGGTATGGGTAATACAATTGATTAACAACCGCAATATCTTCCCATGAAATCCCAAATTTCTCACCAATTCGGTAAAGGCTGTCACCCGGACGTATCGTGTAATACAGGAAACACGTCTGCGGTATCAACAGGCTATCCCCTATATACAACCGATAGGGCGCTTCGATGCCATTGGCAATGGCAATGGCCTGCCATGGAACACCCAGTTTTTGCCCGATACTATACAGATTATCACCAGTCTGCACCGTATAATCAATCACCGTACCACTTGATGGAATTATCAGTATCTGGCCAGCCATCAAATTGTATGGTGAGACAATATCATTCGCTGATGCAATCTCCTGCCATGAAGTACCGAACTTTTGCCCAATACTGTATAAGCTTTCTCCCGGCTGCACTGTATAGCTGAATTGACACCCTGAAGGCGTCGGGGGCGGTACTGACTCCGTTGGCGGCTGGGGCTGACCTGGTGCCATAAGCTGAAAATACCGGCCAATCACCGCCGCCTCCGCTGCTGCAATTCTTCGCAATGCATTATCATCAGACAGAGTCAAACAATCTCTCATATTCGTGTGGAAACCATGTTCAATTAAAAATGCATTCTCAGCTCCGACCGCTACAGCAGCCCGCAGAACCCCTAAGTAATCATATCCCGGTGTAGTCTCAGACTCCCGGGCAACTGAACCACGGAAAGAATTCCCCATGGCCTCTGCTGCTGCTTCGCCAATTGCTGTTGCAAACGATTCCGTCAGCGGCTGGCGCACCGAAAAAAACGATGTGACCCCAGAAGCTGTCGGATCATCGGACGCATCCGAATGCAGCGAAATGAATAAATCCGCACCAGCCCCCATCTGTCCCCTTTGCTGCAGTGTAGGATTCTGTTCGTTAGTCGTACGGGTATACTTTACCGTTGCCCCCATATCCTGAAGCTCTTGCCCCAGGAACTCTGCCAGTTTGAGCATGGTATTTCCTTCGTAATAATCCGGGCAAACCCCTTTGTTATATCCACCATAGTGCCCCGGGTCAATTACAATTGTTGCCATAACTACCCCTTTCATAAACATATAAAAAAAGCATTTATAATATTATATGCACCGATGTGGCAAATGGATAAGTCACCGCTTAAAGCTTCGAGGCTAACACAAACTTTACATACAAAAATGAGCCTCTTCTTCACGAAAGGAATAGACTCATTTTAATATTTAATAACTATTTTTTCAAAATCTCCAAGAACACTTCATCCGATGTTGCCTCAAATAACGCTTCTGCCTTCTCCTCATCCATCAATATCTCTGCAAGTTCACCCAGCAAATCAACATGGGCATCGGCATCCAGCGCTGCCAGCGTAATGACCAGCTTAATGGGATCCATTCCATCCGCTCCAAAATTAACCGGCGGATTTAAAGTAGTAAAGGTCAACCCCATTTCATTTACCCCGAATTCCGGCCGTGAATGAGCAAGTGCTATATGTTTGCCAATTACAATATATGGACCATTTTCTTTTACCACCCGAATCATCGCGTCTATATAGCTTTGCTCTATGGCACCTTTGTTAAGAAGCCGCTTTGACGTCTTAATAATGGCATCTTCCCAGTCTTCTGCCTGGACTTGTGTCTGAATGTCAGCAACGGTTATCTTATCTATTAACATAACATTTCTCCTTGTCTAAAATTCTGCCAGCAGCTTATCCACATCTACCTCCGCCAAGCTGTCTGCCCGATGGTAGAAGTCTTGGAATTCACTATATCGGGTTACATCATTTGGCACGATCAACGTACGCATCTTGGCATTTACTCCTGCTATCAGGCCATTGCGCGAATCTTCGACAACCAATACCTGAGTCGGTTTTACATTCAGCTTTTCTACTGCCGTTAAAAACAAATCAGGATATGGTTTTACTCTTTTTACATCCTCGGCAGTAACCAATTCATCGAACTGATCAATCAGCCCCAGCCGGGTCAGGTGTTTTACCGGCTTTAACCTTGCCGCCGAGGTAGCAAGAGCCAGCTTCAGATCCCTTGACTTTACCGCTTCGATAAATTCCACTACCCCTTCCTTTGGCGGCAGTATATCGCTTTGCTCCACGAAAGAACTGATTGTATCCTCAGCAAATTGTTTTCGGTCGATGACTATATTCTTCTTCTTTAGCTCGTCAAATAAATCATCCGAGTTGGACCCCACGCAGCTAAGAAACTCCTGAACTGAAAGCTCATAGCTTCTATTCTTCCGAAACCAATCTGCAAAGATGCGGTACCACACTACTTCTGTATCGATGATAACGCCATCAAAATCCATTATCACTGCTTTTAGCAAAGATTTTCTCCTATTTCCATCATTTTGACTTGTTCACTTTTATAAACTGTGCTGCCCGGCTGCTTGCGAATGACGCAGTGCACTATTTCAGTTTCTGTTCACAGGTAGTATTCCGCGCCGCCTTGATATCATCTATCAGCCGCTGGTACTCGGAGGCATTCAGATAATCCGTAATCTCCACGCAGTACACATCCGGCTGTTTTTGTTTTACCCGGTCCATCAGCGTCTGGTGAGACACGATAACCTGACACTCGGTCGGCAGATTGCTTACTGCGATGTGGAATACCTTGATATCTTCGATGCCGGCCGCTTTTAATTTCTTCTGCAGGATGCCTGCACCCATGGCGCTGGAACCAAGTCCTGCATCACAAGCATAAGCGATTTTAGTCACATTTGCAAGATTAACTGCTGCATCATCGCCCTCAAACACTGATGAGATTCTGCTTTTTTTGCCTTTCATCTTTTCCATTTCCTGAACTGATTCTTTCAGCTGACTGTCACTGTTCTTCGCCCGCTTCACCAACGGAATGGAGATTAAAAAGGTTACTGCAGCGGCAGCGGCGATTGAGATGATAATACCAATCCGATCACCGGCTGCCGACATCATCAGGATAGATATAATACTGCCCGGCGATGCAACTCCCACCAATCCTACACCAAACATGGTAAATAAAGCAGTTCCGGTAATTCCACCGGCAATCAATGCAATTACCAAAGACGGATTCATCAATACAAACGGAAAGTAAATCTCATGAATACCGCCGAAAAAGTGAATTACACCGGCGCCATAAGCTGTTGCTTTAGAATTACCTTTGCCAAAGAACATATAGGCAAGCAAGACACCCAGTCCCGGTCCGGGATTGGATTCCAACAGGAACAGCACTGATTTGCCCGCATCGGCAATCTGAGTGGTTGCCAGCGGACTTAGGATTCCCTGTCCAATGGCATTGTTCAAAAAGAGTACTTTGGCCGGTTCGATAAAAACCGCTGTCAGTGGCAGCAGATGGCTGTCAATCAGGAGATTTACCCCGCCCGCCAGTACTCCGGTCAGCGACGTAATCGCCGGAGCCACTAACAGATAAGCAAGCACTGCCAGAGTCGCGCCGATGATTCCGGAAGAAAAGTTGTTCACCAGGAGTTCAAATCCAGTCGGCACCTTGCCTTCAATCTTTTCATCAAACTTTTTAAGCAACAGCGCCGCTACCGGTCCCATTATCATTGCCCCGATAAACATGGTGATATCCGCACCCAGGATAACTCCCATGGTTGCCACCGTTCCACTAACGCCGCCGCGGTAACCGTGAATTGCATAACCGCCGGCAAAGGCAATCAAAAGTGGAAGCAGATAGTTCAACATTGGTACAATAAAGCTTCGTAACATCTCATTATCGATGGCAATACCTACGGCCGTCAATATCCCCCATGCCATAAATGCGCCTAAGTTTGGTATAACCATACCACTTAACTTGCTGCCAAAATTTTGTACTTTTACTTTGATAGACATCCCCATACCTCCTCACGAGTATTTTTTACAAATCCACTTCTTTCCCTTGTGCTATCGACCGCTCAATGGCATCTACCACCCGTAATGAATCCAATGCTTCCTTAGGCGTAATGATCGATTTTGTTCCATTTGTTACATTATTGATAAAAGCCATAACCTCCTCTGCCAGATCCCCGCAAACTTCCCCATTTACATAATACCAATGTCGGGAATCCGGGTATAAGGTCTTCTTATCTGTGATAAAGCGAACACCATGGTCGCAGGAATCCACGTATGCCACGCCCTTGGTACCAACCAGTTCCAACTTGTCATCGATGATTGTTGGTGAACTTTCCGGCAGCACCCAGCAAGCTTCCAGGCATGCAATTGCACCGTTTTCATACGTGACGATGGCATAGATAACATCATTCATCCCATTTTCCTTCAGCAAGACACTGCGGTTCTTGGCAAATACCTTGATTGGTTCACATCCCATATACCAGTTAATGTAATCAATGTCATGAATCATAACATGCATGCTCAAATCTGATGCCCCCACATATCTCCTGGGACCTACAATCGGGCTGTTGCGGCGGCAGTAGAGGTGAATGATATCTCCCAACTCCCCGTCATCAAGAGCCTTTTTAATCATGTTGAAGCGGGGATCATAGCGAAGCAAAAAGCCGACTGAAAATACTTTGTCATAATCCCTGGTAATCTCATACATCGCCTTCCCATCTTCCAGTTCTTTGGCCAGCGGTTTTTCAAGCAGGATATGCTTGTTATTGGCTACAGCTATTTCAACCGCTTCCCGATGCATATTGTCCGGAAGTACGATACTGACTGCATCAATTTCAGGATCTGCCAGCAGCTCTTTAAAATCTTTATACCCCTTGCAGCCAAATTCCTGTTCTGCCTGAGCCCGTCTCTCATCATCATATTCACAGATTGCGACCAGATCAGCCTGGGGTAATTTCTGATAAATCTGTGCATGATAGCTTCCCATCTGTCCTACCCCAATAACGCCTACTTTAATTGTCTTATCCATCTTCTTCATTTCTCCTTTTTTGCAGTGATTTCCAGTTAGCTACTTACGTGCTGTCACCCCGCAGCTTTACTTCCATTTCACCCACACTTATGTGTTGCGGTCAAAAATGGCATACACTGTAGCGTCATACGCTTCTTCTCTTTTCTTCCGGTCCTCTCTGATGTAGCTGGCATACAGAATATCAATAATCAGCAAAACCGGAAATTGCGGCGAAATAATATTTCCATATTCCAGGTTCTTCTTCACTGACACCAGTACGACTTCATCAAACAGATCTTTAAATGCACTATTCTTCTTTGACGTTATCAATATTGTAACAGCTGACTTTTCCTTTGCTTTTTCCATTGCCGTCAGAACTTCTTTTGTAGCTCCGCTGATGGTAATCCCCAAGACTACGCAGTCACTGTTTATCCGCACCGAGTTCATCGCTAACAAATGTGTATCGGTAATCGACTCAACATCCAGCCCCATTCGCATAAAACGCATCTTGAATTCCTGGGCCGCCAAGCCGGAGCTCCCCATACCATAGATATAAATCCGTTTCTTAGCGGAAAATAATTGGGTAATCCGCTTTATCTGCCGGCTGTCAATCAAATTATAGCTTTTGCCCAGCAGCTCCTCGTAGGTATTAAGTGCCTCCTTGATGTAGTCTTCAACAATCTCCTTGCCTTCGGTAAAGGTCTTCTGATACTGGAAGATGAATTCCCGGTAGCCCGGAAAACCAATCTTCTTGGCAAATCTGGAGAGCGCCGCCTCAGAGACAAACAGCCGGGCTGAGACCTCTTTCGCCGAAAAGTCCATCTTGTCTCTATTATTGATAAAGAAATAGGCAATTGTCTTTTCGACGTTGGTAAAATTATCAATATTAGATTCAATAAGCGGAATTACACTTTTTTCATACTCTTTCATACATGACACCTCGCTTAATGTTTCATGCAAAAATTATAATAAGCACCCAGCATTCCGGCCCGGTTGCCCAGACTTGCAAATCGTAACTGTGTCTTTTCACTTACGGATGGAATCAGATACCGCTCCATGTTCCTGCGGATGCGTTCATATAGATACTCCTTTTGCCCGGTTATTCCACCGCCAAGAATCACGGCTTCGGGATTGATCACATAACAGATATTCGCAATTCCATAACCCAGCATGTCGCACATCTTTTCAATCGCATGGATACAATCATGGTCACCTGCCTTCGCCATTTCGAATATCTTTATCCCATCCAGCTCTTCGGGACTGCATTTTTTTTGCTTTGCAACATTGCACACCAGCGCTCTGCTGGAAGCCAGCTCTTCAAACTGTGTACCAAACATATTCATATAGCCCACCTCACCGGCACTGTTACCGGCACCATGGAAAACCTTACCGTCAATCATAATACAGCAGCTGATTCCGGTTCCTATCGTCAGACAGACACTGACCCGGCTGCCTTTTGCCGCACCGGCACATTGCTCTGCCAATCCGGCACAGACAACATCATTTTCCACTTCACAGGGAATGTCAAATTCTTTTTCCAGAATATCCTTCACCCGGGTTCCGGTGTAGTTGGGAATGTTCTTATTAGCATAAATAATCGTACCTGTTTTTGTATCTACCATCCCAGCCGTGGAAATACCGATTCCGCATAAAGTGTTTTCCTTTCCATAGTCTTTGATGACACCGATGACTTTTTCGATGATATGAGCGCCACCCAGGGCAGCCTCACTTGGTGTTTCACCGCCGTCAATTATGCTGCCTTGCTCATCAATCAATCCATACTTTATCATGGTTCCACCGATATCAAATACAACATACTTTTTCATAAGATTCCCTCAATCGATTTAACTGCTTTGGCATATTTCCGGGTTATTAACTGGGGTCTGGTAATGGCACTTCCAACAACTACACAATAGCATCCCAATTCAATGACTCTTCTGGCATTTTCAGGGGTCTCAATATTTCCTTCTGCGACTACCTTCCCCTTTACATTGGCAAGGATATTTTTCAGAATCTCAAAGTCATTGCCGTCAATTGGGGTATCCTTGCTTGCTGGTGTATATCCCACCAGCGTGGAACCGATAAAATCAAAGCCCAGCATATCCGCATGGATTGCCTCAGCAACGGTTGAACAATCCGCAAGCATCAGCTGGTCCGGGTATTTTCTCTTAATCTGGTCATAAAAATCATCCAAGGTTATATTACCCGGTCTTATCCTATCGGTTGCATCAACAGCAATAATATCCGGCTTCACTTCTATAAGTTCGTCTATCTCCCTCATGGTTGGAGTAATATATACATCGCTCCCTGCATAAGTTCTTTTAATAATTCCGATCAGCGGAAGATCCACACTTTTCTTAATTTCCCTAATGTCTTCGGCAGAGTTTGCCCGGATTCCACACGCACCTCCTTCTTTCGCCGCTCTTGCCATCCTTGCCATGATAAAAGATGAATGCAGCGGTTCCTCCTCAAGTGCCTGACAAGATACAATAAGTTTTCCTTCCATATTGGCAATCTTCTTATCCATCTATGCCCTCCTATTTTCTTTGTTTCCTCGTGAATGTGTATCGCTTACAATTACTATATCTCTTTCTGAAATAATTTTCAATGACATGGGTTGCTTCTGAAATTACTTTCATTTTTTTTAACATTTTCGCTATTTCATGGGGTGTTTTTTATTTTAATTTGACACATTTCCCAAATATCACTGAAATTACTTTCTGTTTTATATACCCTCTAAAATCAATAATATTACAACAGTACAGCCCTCCGCTTTTATACGCAAAAAAATGTCCCATCAGCCAATCTATGACCTTTGGGACACCTCCGACGCAGCAATCAGATACTTTGCCACATAATCTGTATTTTGTAGTTCTTCTTGACTGAGGACAGCCTCAATGTGCCCCTCACTCCACATTATACCATTTTAAAATTCCTGAATTCCGGGATAGCGTGCAGTACCGGATACAACACAAGGGCAAGCACCAGGCCAGATACTCCCTGTACCAGATTAGCCGGAACACTCGCCAAAGCACCCATGACCCCATAAAAGAATATCTCATAACAATAATATCCGCCGGCAACCAGCACCATATCGATAACTCCGCCAACACCTACAGCGATATAGCGGGTCCGTTCAGCGGTGCCAAGCCGTTTATAAACAATACCGCATAAAAATGCGATAACACCCTTAACTAAAAGAGTGATCGGGGCATAAACAATATATCCGCCTAATAAATCTGCCATCGCCGATCCCAAAGCTGCCGCCACTGCTCCATAAACCGGACCCAGCATCACACCTGACAAAATGACAATGGCATCTCCCGGATGGATATAACCACCGGTACCGGGTGTTGGTATTTTAATTGCAAAAGTAGCAGCACAAGTCAAAGCAGCGAATAGTGCTGCATAAACCATTTTCTTTACATTTGAGTTCATAATACTTCCTTCCTTTCATTTTCTATAAACTATACTACAAACATTTTGGCATGTTTGGAATATCCATTTATAAAAAATTTAAGCAGACCAGTTTTAAAGCCACAAAAGAGATATCAAAAGTCCTCCTTCTGATACCTCTTCAACCTAAAAAACTAAACCATTACTTTACTGCGTCCTTTAGAACCCGGATATCTTCTTTCATAATTTTAAAATAATCCTCATTCAGGTGCCGCATAGGAAGCAATTCATATAGATTCTCCAGAATAATCCATCCTTCATAATTCTGCTGTTTCAAAAAAGCAATAGAATCATAGAAATCAGCTACTCCAGTTCCCAGGACAGCATTGGCAATACAGCCCTTAGTGCTGTCTTTTACATGCAATTGCCTGGTCATATGGGGGTAAATGCCCTGCAGGATATCAACTTGCCGGTACTTGGTAAAATAGGTATAGTTATCGCTGTCATAAAATAACGAGAAGTTGGAACGATTCACCATATCCACCAGCTGAATTTGTTTTTCCACCGACAACGGATTTTCGCTGGCAATTTCAATCCCTTTATCCCCGGCATAGTCGCAGATGTACCGGTAGCGCTTAGCTGTATGTTCCAGATCCTCCTCGGTCGCGGCAAAACTGGCATTAAAGTTCGAGAAGAAAACCATCGGTATTTTCATATACGCGGCCGCGTCTACAGCTTTCGTTACCCATTCATTTACCGCTGGATAAAGCGGATTATCCTCCCGCGCAAAAAAAGGTACATTATCTCCGTCACTGCATCCAATATTCGGGTATTCCAGGCAATAATCCTGCTGTGCTTCTAAATATAAATCCTGCAATTTCCTTTGTGATAAAGGCCAGCCATGTTCATAGGAGCCAAATTCCAGGGACATTCCGTCCAGTCCCATCTCGGAAACCAGCTCTGCCGCAAACACACCGGTACCCGGCACACAAAAGTTACAAATTCCCAATTTCACGTTCATCATTTACCCATCCTTCATAAAATAAACTTTACTGATATTATCTCAGATAATCTTTGCGATAATACCTTTACGCTTTCGCCTGGGCTAATCTTCTTGACTTTGCCTCCTGCTGTCCGCGAACAACATCGATAAATACCGCCGTAATTACCACCAGTCCCAGAATCATCTGCTGCACATCTGATTTTGCACCCAATAAGTTCAATCCATTATTCAATACCGCAATCAAAAGTGCTCCGATCAATGTCCCGCCAATGCTTCCCCGACCACCATTAAAAGATGCACCGCCGATAACACAGGCCGCAATTGCATTCATCTCATATCCATCACCAGCGTTGGGATATGCCAGACTTACACGACCAACCAGAACAATACCTGCCAGTGCAGCTAAAACACCGGATAAAACGTATGTAAGATTAAGCAATGGTTTTACCTTGATACCCGATAGCCTGGATGCTTCACGATTACCGCCGATTGAATAAATATAACGTCCGGTAGCCGTCCGGTTCAAGAACAGCATGGCAATGATCGCAACAATAATTACTAAAATAAAACAAATGGGAAAACCACCAATGCTGTCGTACCCAAGGAACATAACTCCATCCGGAAAGCCGCCCATCGATGCCGAACCCGTAATCCAAAGGCAGAAGCCTCTGATAAGCAACTGAGTACCCAGGGTCGAAACAAATGGATGGGGCAGATTCAACTTTGTAAAAAGAAGTCCATTGATCAAACCAACTACTACTCCACACAGTATTCCTGCCAGCAATAAAAGAGGTGTATTTGTAATTCCACCATTTACCATTATCCCCATCATACATCCCGACAGTGCGATCACTGCACCAACCGATAAATCAATACCACCCGTCAGCAGCACAAACAGCATGCCAAACGCAACAAGTGTATTGATGGATGCTTGCCGCAATATATTTAAAAGGTTCGACGCGGTAAAAAATTTACCAATGCAAACAGAAAATAAAAGCGACAAAAGGATTAGTGCAATCAATGGCCCCAATATATTTGATAATTTGTTATTTTTTAAACCTATTTTTTGTTTCATATCTACACAACCTCCCATGCAGCTTTCATAATGCTTTCCTGATTAAATTCCATATCCTGCCTCTTAATTTCACCGGTTATCCGCCCACTTCTCATGACAATGACGCGGTCACACATGCCTAATATCTCTGGCAATTCGGAAGAAATCATGATCACACATTTTCCCTCTGCAACCAGAGTATTCATAATGTTATAAACCTCAATTTTGGCACCAACATCAATCCCTCGCGTCGGCTCATCAAAAATGAAGATTTCAGCGTCAGTGTTGATCCACTTGCCGATTACCACCTTTTGCTGGTTTCCACCGCTTAACTCACCGGCTTTTTTCTGGATGGTGTCAGTTTTAATCCTTAACTTCTCAACTGTCTCCTCCGCTTGTTTATCAAGCTTATGGTCATCCACAAACATTCCTTTTTTCAGTTCCGCCATGTTGACCAGGGCAATATTTTTCCCAATACTTTCATCCAGCACAAGCCCCTGATTCTTCCGATCTTCGGTTAAGAAGGCAAGCTTCTTTGATATCGCCTGCATCGGGTCTTTGATGCTGCACTTCTTTCCATCAATCAGCACTTCACCACTGTCAACCTCATCGGCGCCAAAAACCCCTCGGAAAACTTCTGTTCTGCCTGCACCAACCAGACCGGAAAAACCTAGTATTTCGCCCCTTCTGGCCTGGAAGCTAACGTTATTATAGACCCCTTTGCGGCTCAGGTTTTTCACCTCTAATACGGCATCTTTAATAACCGCATCCTGTTTTGGATACAGATTGTCAAGACTTCTTCCAACCATGTAAGTAATCAGATCGTCCTTGGTCAACTCTGTAGTCTTTTTCGTAACGATGTGTTTTCCGTCACGCATGACCGTAACAACATCACATAAATCAAAGATTTCCTCCAGCTTATGGGATACAAACACAATCGCCAGTCCTTTTTCTTTCAGTAATCTTACCGTATTAAATAATTCTTCCGAATCCTTCTCACCCAAACTGGAAGTCGGCTCATCCAGAATCAATACTTTTGCATCCTGCATAATTGATTTTCCGATTTCAATCATCTGCAGTTGTCCCATTCCCATATTTCCGCAAATTTTATTTGGATCAATCTGCTGCTTCATGGAGGCCATAATTTCTACCGTCCTTTGATTCATATCGGAATAGTCCAGGAACAGCGAACCGGCTTTTTTCTTCATATTGCCCAGGAACATATTATCGGTGACACTTAGTTCCGGAACAATGTTTAATTCCTGGTATACACAGGCAATCCCTGCCTGCTTCGCTTCCAAAGGACCGGAAAACTGAACTTCGTTTCCTTCAAAAATAATGGTCCCGGAATCCGGCTTATTTACCCCGGTCAGGGTCTTGATAAGGGTTGATTTTCCTGCTCCGTTTTCACCGATCAGGCCATGTATCTCGCCCTTTTTTAAGGTTAGTGATACCTGATCCAGGGCACGGACACCTGGGAAATTCTTTACAATATCTTTTAATTCAACAGCATTTTCTTTCAATGTTATTCACCTACAATCCCCAAAAATAAGGGTTCTTCAAATAAATTGAAGAACCCACATGCTACCTGCTGCATTCTCTAATTTATTTCAGATGTAACTATTCAGTACTTTCACATGCCTATTGATAGTTACTTCAGATATTCATCGCAGTTGCTGCTGTCAATTATCTCAACATCTACAGGAATTTGTCTGTCATAGGTTTCCCCTTTAATGGCACCGACACCACACATTACACTTTCGTAACCCATCTCATATGGCTGCTGAGCGATAGTCATCTCGACGCTGCCTTCTTTGATCATCTTAATTGCTACCTGGAAGCCATTAAAACTACAAACTTTCACCTCGCCGACCAGGCCATTCTGCTTTAATGCCTGAACCGCACCGGCACCGGCATCATCATCGGTTACCATCACTGCGTCAATACCGTCTTTTCCATATTTCTGAATCCAGTCTTCTACCTGAGCTCCGGTTAAGTCAGCGGAGTTATCACAATACTGGAGATCCAGTACCGTACATCCGGCTGCTTCCATCGCCTCTTTGTAACCCGAAGATCTCTTTTCGTGATTATCATCACCCTGCATACCGGTAGCAATTACTACTTTCGCACCTTCCGGCAGACGGGAAGCAAATTCAGTTGCGCCTTCATATGCTGCATCATAGTTTGCCGTACCCACATATGTTACCGGGTTCTCAAAGTTAGGGCTGTCAGTATCCACAAGAACCACCTTGATTCCTTTATCGGTAGCATCTTTCAATACATTCAGCACAGAATCTGCAATGTTAGGATCTACTAATAAAATGTCTACTCCCTGGGAAATAAAGTTTTCAATCATTTGTACCTGCTGTGCCGCGTCTGTAATATCATCTGGTGCAACACAGTCAATTTTTGCACCGATTTCTTCAGCTGCCGCCTTCGCCCCATCGATAACCTGATTCTGGAATTCATCATATAGTTTCATAACAACGCCGATACTTAAATTCGATGTATCTGCTTCTGCATCGCCCTGATCATCGGATACATCTTCCGTTACCGCAGCTTCTGCCGTACCCTCATCTGATTCGGTGCTGCCTGTGCTGCTTGTGCTATTATCCTGACCACATGCTGCCATAGTAAACATCATTACCAGTGCCAAAAAAATTGCTGTCATTTTCTTGATTTGCTTCATATCTCTTCCTCCTTGTTTAAAACATTAGCCTTCAAATTGGCTCCCCTGGTTTTGTTTGTTTTTTACAAATACCAGGTTTGTTTTCGCAAAACAATGTGCACATTTACTTTGTAGCCCCAGAATAACATAAGTTCATATTGACGCGTTAGGACGAACTAAAACATTAGTTGTATAATTTGGAACACATTTATGCAATTTTCAAGGTTCGCTTTATACAAGACATCAAAAAGTCTTTATACTGTCAACAATCCATTAGCTTTCAAAGCGGAGTAAGTCCCCCGCCTAAGAGGCGGAGGACTTACTTGAGAGGTTAAATAGCTGTTCTCCGAAAGGTTCTTGGGGAATCTCCCATGACCTTTTTAAACAGCCGGTTATAGTAACTGGCATCATAAATCCCCACCCGGGCAGCAGCTTCGGCAAAGTTCAATCCTTCCTGCTCCCGGAATTCCAACGACTTCACAATGCGCATCCGGTTAAAATATTCAATTGGACTCATGCCCATAATATCTTTAAATACCTTACGGAAATATCCTTCACTCCAATATGCCTTTTTCGCCAGTTCCTGAAGGTCAATCTTTTCCGAAAGATGTTCTTCCATATATTCAACAACTTCATATATATAGTCCCGCTTAACGTTCCGATAATTATTGATCAGGTCCAGCCGCTTTTTCTGAATCCGCTGAAAGGTAACCAAAATCTGCTGCAGATAGGCTGATTTCATAAATTCCAGGCCAACATCCTGGTCCTCCTGCTCTTTCATCATCCGCTGAAGCAGGTACTCAATCTCTTTACGCTCATCGATATCAAGGTGAATTACACCCTGTTTAAACAGATTTGCTTCCCGACTGTGACGCTCATTATCCAATAATGAGCTTTGCAGCGATACATAGTTCACAACATCGTTCCATCGTTTTTTCCATATCCCATCACCAGCTGTCTTTTCTTGTGAACCCAGGCAGGTTTCTTGGAATTCCCCGGAAAAAAATTGACAATTAATGAGCTGTACTGGCGACTGTATATCATATCCGTGCATTTCTTCCGGCTCAATCATATAGACATCTCCTGGAATTAAAGGAATCTGGATCCCACGGTATTCATGCACACAGCACCCATTGGTAATCAAAGCAAACTCATAGTATTTGTGGCAATGCATATCTACTGGAATCACATGATTCCAAACCTTCACCGCAATCTGAGTCCTGTCTTGCTGAGGAAATTCCAGATAACCATCCTCCATACACTGCAGTCCACACCATCCATGATCTTCATGGGGTTTTACTTTCTTCATTTTTTCACCCACTTTCCTTATTATATCATGATTAATAAGTGCATAACTCAATCTAGTGTAGCCAACATTAATTAACTATATGTTTTGCGCAGGATAAATTTTCAGCCTGCAAGGCGGAGGAATGAGTCGTAGCGGTGCTACGGCGATTGACGACAACGCCGCAGATGGAAATTTAGACAAGTAAAACATATAGTTAATTAATGTTGGTTACACTAGTGCACTGGGACAATTTGAAACATTAGTTGGACATTTCGACACTGAATCATAATTCAATTTTCAGTACTCAAAAAGGGACTGTCGGGAAATAGAACAACATAAGAATCGGGACCATATAACCAGCGCACTGCCCCTCGCTTCTACCAGGGCACTCTCAACTAATATTTTTCCAATACTTCCTGGATTGCCATTGCTTATCTTCAAGGATGCTTAACGCTTTCTGCAATCTCTTCTTCAGCTCAATATAATTCATAAACCTATCCTCTCCAGTTCCGAACCACCGTTATTATCTCTATTATAAATGATTATTCCGCTTTGGTAAACAGGTCAAAAGTAACAGAATCACCGAAAAATTTTTGTATTATTTTGGCTGCGAAGACGCGAAGCAAATTTATCGGGGAGGTATAACTCGTATGAGTTATACCTCCCCGATCCTCAGACAATCCTATTTCCCGATTGCCCCTTTTCATCTATAGATGTAGTATTCTGTTCACTCCGTAACAAGCAACTCGCTTCGCGATGCACGGCAATTAAGCTGTTTCCAAACTCTTCGCAATAGCAAGACGTTTTGCTTTTGCATCCATCTGACCACGAAGCACGTCAATATATACCGCAACGATGATCACTGCACCGATCACGATCTGCTGCAGGTCGGAAGATACACCCAGAAGGTCACACCCATTACGAATGACCGCGATCATAAATGCGCCAACCAGAGTCCCCCAAACATTACCTTTACCACCGGCAAACGAAGCCCCACCAATGATACAGGAAGCGATCGCATCCAGATCACCTTCCAGCGATGCCAGCGGCACTGCCGAATTCAAACGTCCAATATAAACAACACCAGCAACCGCACAGAAAAATCCCGATGCTGCATAACAGAAAATCTGGACATTATCCGTATTGATACCCGCAAGCCTGGCCGCTTCCTTATTACCACCGAAAGAATAGATCTTCCTTCCAAGACCCGTATAAGTCAGGAAGATATGCATCACCACAAAAAGCAGCACCGTCACTACAAAGGAAATCGGAAACTTCCCGCCAATATTAGTCGTGCCAACAAATGTCATCCCTTTGGGGAATCCTGCAATAGCAGTTGCGCCGGTGATCAACAGGGCAAGACCACGGCAGATATTCTTCATACCAAGAGTTGCAATAAATGGATGCGGCAGTTTCAGTTTTGTTAAAAGGATCCCATTGACCGCGCCTCCCAGCGTTCCAATCCCAATACAAACGATAAACAGTACAAATGAATTATTGATCCCAAACTTCTTCATCACCACACCTGAGCAGCAGATTGCGATCGCCAGAAGTGAACCGGCCGAAAGGTCGATCCCGCCTAACAGGATCACGCAAAGCATACCGACCGCCATCAAAGCGATGATCGGTGTCTGACGCAGAATATTCATAAGGTTATTAACAGCAACAAATTTTCCTCCGGTCGCGATAGCCAGACCGATAACTACAACGATCAAAGCCACCAACGGACCCATTTTACCAATGATTGATTTTATTCCATTTTTTTCTTTCATGCTAATTTCCCTCCCCACGCAGCTTTCATAATATCTTCCTGGTTAAAGTGTTCCGAATCACGGTCAATCTCTCCCATGATCTTTCCTTCACGCATGACGATCACACGATCGCTCATGCCAAGAACCTCCGGGAGTTCAGAAGAGACCATGATCACACATTTACCCTCTTTGCAGAGTTTGTTCATAACATTATATACTTCAATCTTTGCACCCACATCAATACCACGTGTTGGTTCATCAAAAATATAAATCTCAGCCTCCGTATTGACCCACTTTGCGATGACCACTTTCTGCTGATTTCCTCCGGAAAGAGTGCCCGCCGGGGTTTCCAGCGTGGGAGTTTTGATCTTATATGTAGCAATATTCTCTTTTCCCTGGGCTTCATACTTCTTCTGATCCAGAAATCCATAATTGGAATCCTTATCGATCGTAGCAAGGAAAAGGTTGTTTTTAACGGAAGCATCCAGGATCAGGCCTTCGCCTTTTCGGTCTTCTGTCAGGAATGCAACTTTGTTGTGGATAGCATCCCGGGGCTGTTTCACATCAACTTTTTTGCCTTTGATATAGAAATCCCCGCTGTCAATTTCATCCGCGCCAAAGATCGCCCGCATGGTTTCAGTCCTGCCGGCTCCTACCAGTCCGGCAAAGCCAAGCACTTGCCCGCCATATGCCTTGAAGCTGACATCCTTTAATACCCCGATACTGTTCAAATGTTCTACCCGCAAAAACTCTTCCCTTTTTGCGGCTACCTGTTTCGGGAACAGGTCATCCAGGCTCCGGCCTACCATGTCGGCGATCAGACTGTCATGAGTCACCTGCTCCACCGGCTTTGTACTGATATGCTGGCCATCACGCATTACGGTGATGCAGTCACAGATTTCAAATATTTCTTCTAATTTATGGGATACAAAGACAATTGCGATCCCTTTTTCTTTTAAAATTCTGATCGTCTTCATCAACTGGATGACTTCGTTGTTAGACAGCGAAGAAGTTGGCTCATCCATGATGATCAGTCTGGCTTCCGAAAGAATGGATTTTCCGATTTCAACCATCTGTTGGACACCAAGACCAAGTTTTCCGCACAGTGTTTTGGGATCAATATCCTGTCCTAACTGTGACATGATCTCGGCTGCCTTTTTGTGCATATAGCTATAATCCAACAGCACACCTTTTTTCTTATAATAGTTTATAAAAAGATTGTCCGTGATACTTAAGTCCGGGACAATGTTTAATTCCTGATAAATACACCCTATACCCGCCTGCTTAGCAACGTTGGGATTACCCAGTGTAACCGGCTTTCCGTCAACAAAAATCTCACCTTTTTCCGGTTGATTAACACCTGTGAAGACTTTGATCAGCGTGGATTTTCCCGCTCCGTTTTCCCCGATCAGTCCATGAACCTCGCCGGCTCTGATCTGAAAAGACATATCGTTCAAAGCTACAACACCAGGAAAGTATTTGGTGACATTTTTTAAT
>Ga0153922_1000393_pt1 | contig 17899 bp, 14 predicted proteins | sample TSNJ006MetaG_FD_104723 | JGI IMG/M metagenome (GOLD analysis project Ga0153922, IMG submission 104723) | Attine ant fungus gardens microbial communities from New Jersey, USA - TSNJ006 MetaG | ecosystem: Host-associated > Fungi > Mycelium > Unclassified | place: USA: New Jersey, Brendon T. Byrne... | reverse complement strand
TGTCCACTCACGGTAGCGAGCAATCACCAGGCAACCGTTACTTACGTGACTTTTTGCAAGAGGAAGAACGTATTTTCCGCTTGCGAAGCCAGGTACTATGAAGTGCATTGGTAAATTCTTAAGGACAGGCAAGCAACTGTCAGCCGGTGATGAGTAATTGCGTCTCGCTCCAAACAAGCGTGCTAAACAGTGCAGCTGATTGATTTCGTTGTTCTGAAGAAATTTCAAAATACAGGGTACCATTCAACGGGACGGAGCAATCGTTTCTTAAAAATATCCCTTAAATAGCTCATCTCCAAGTTCTTATTTCTGTTTGTCCAATCTATAAGATCCATCGACCAGATATGGATGCCCGGTCGATTTCTTCCGTCAGTATATATCGTGAGTGAGGAAGTACCCTGCGAATTATTCCTTGTTTGGCAATTGTATACTAGGCTCAGGCTATGTTTCAATGTCAAACGTTTCTCAAACATAACAACCTAGATTTTACGCTGTTGAATGACGAAACACGGTCGCTCTGCCGACAATGCCCGGGCCCCATTCAAGAAGCGAGCTAAATCGGGAATGCAGGCCCGACTGGATATATTTTTTGATGCTTCTCCTAAAATGCGTTCGACGCAGTCGAATGCCACCTTATTGACCGAAGAGCAACAAAAGATAGAAAACATAAGGGGATCCACCTCGCGACCATCTGTGATTGACGTTGATGAGGATGACATAGATTCAAAACCCGTTCTACTGGATTTTCCCCCGGAATCGAAGGGAAAGGAGGTCCTGCGTCAGCTGCCTTCCACAGAGACCAAGTCACTTGAGTTCAACCCATTGAATATTGACCCAGTTAGCTATTTACCACGTGAGCAGCCCTGGCTCCAAAATGGTGCCCCATATGGATTCCTAGCTTATTGTCTTTCGACACTATCACAAACACGATCACGTATTGCCATAGTCAACACTTTAACCAACTGTCTACAGACAATTATCATCAAACACTCGGGATCCCTACTCGCTTCTCTATATCTTTTGTCTAATAGCCTCGCACCCGCGTATGCACCCGTAGAACTTGGGCTTGGGCCTTCAAATATTTCTCGTGCTATCCAGAACATATCTGGAGTCACCCCTGCTGTTTTAAAGCGGCTTTATAACACTTTGGGAGATCCTGGGGATGTTGCAATGTCTGCTAAGTCGAACTTACGGACATTGGTTCCTCACCCTCCCTTGACAGTATTTGATGTGTATAACTCTCTGCGCGAAATCGCCCATTTAAAAGGTCAAGGGGCAGCAAAGCAGAAGCAGAAGGTTGTCGAGAAACTTTTAATATCGGCTCGTGGAGAAGAAATTCGCTATCTGACAAGGACTCTTTGCCAGAATATCCGAGTAGGGGCAGTCCGCACCTCTATGCTCACGGCCTTGGCTCGGGCTGTCGTTCTCTGCCATGCATCGACCAATAAATCAGATCTCAATATGGACCTACAAGTCCCATTCTCTTTGCTTTCCAAAATTCAGTCATCCTCTCTCGACGCCAAATCCAAGGCTACGGAACCTGCACGGGCTAAACTCAACGCAATCTACGCAAATGCTGAAGCATTAGTCAAAAGGGTGTTTGTCAAACACCCCAATTTTGACGATATTGCTTCGGCAATACTAGATTTCGGCCTCCCTGACCTGGAAGAACGAGTACCCCTCACGATCGGTCAGACCTGCGCTGCCTACACTTGCACCCTCTTACTTTTTTACTAGGTATTCCTTTACATCCTACTCTGGGGTCACCTACTCATTCACTGGACGAAGTTTACGAAAGAATGGAGGGCCAACCTTTTGTTGCTGAATTCAAGTATGATGGACAGAGAGCTCAGATACACGCTGCCTCAGAGAATGGAAAAATTGTCCAGTTCAAGATATTTTCACGCCATTTGGAGGATATGACCACTAAGGTGCCTATTTTTGCTAACTTTCTGATCGAATCTCTCTAATATCTTCTCTTTTAGTATCCGGATGTTCAGGCATTGATAGCTTCTGTTCTGAAGAACACGTCTTCCATATCGACCTTTATCATGGATTCCGAGATTGTTGCTGTCGACTCACGCACTGGTGCCCTGAAAAGTTTTCAAGAGCTATCCAATCGAGCTAAGAAGGACGTCAAGCTGAAGCATGTGCAAATATCCGTCTGCGTGTATGCGTTTGATCTGATGTACTTCAACGGAGAGGTGTGTGAGTCCAATATGAATTGAAAGCGGCGACCTAGTTTCATGGCCGTGCAGGTACTGTTACAGAAGACCTTCAGGGAACGAAGAGCTCTTCTGCGCACCCACTTTGCTCCAAAGAAATCCGATGACTTCGAAACTGCTTGGTTTTCTCACGTAGAAGGCATGGAGAGTGAAGAAGGCAGAGATCAGATCCAAGAGTTTTGGCAGCGTTCCGTAGAAAGTCAGGCTGAAGGTCTAATGATCAAGGTTGGGGCTCTCAGCTACCCACATTTGTGGCTATTGATCATCATTCCAGCTCCTCGATAATGTTATAGTCCCTGAAGGGAATGAAAAGGGATCCAGGAGGAAAAAACCTCTGCCAGCGACATACGAGCCAGATAAACGGACGGCGGCTTGGTTGAAGCTCAAGAAGGATTATGTTAATGGGGTTGGTGACAGCGTTGATTTAGTGCCGATTGGCGCATGGTATGGCAACGGACGGAAGGTGAAATGGTGGAGTCCCATACTTATGGGTTTATATGACCCGATCAGTGGTCGGTTTGTCGCTGTGTGTAAGTGTATGTCTGGTAAGCATTGCCTAATTTTCTTTCAGATGGTCGCTTATCAGATGTAGGCTTCACAGATAAATTCTATCAGGTTCGTCGGCCCATCTCCTGTCTGGCAATCCTTTTCTGAAGATAGTCAAGGAATTGAGAGAGAGATATACACCGTCAGACGAGGTCGAGACGACATGTTCCACACGACCATTATGGGATTGTGACTTTGGAGGCGAGTGGTGGTTTTTATATCTGGCAGGGTCTTTGACTCAGCATGCTTGCAGGCTTTAAGCCTGATGTCTATTTCCAGCCACATGAGGTATGGGAAATTCGCGGAGCAGAGTATGTCCATATGTCATAGCCATTCTTGAAGCTTGTCTAATTTTAACCACTAGTATCACTGTAAGTCCTGTGTCTGTGGCAGCCAGAGGACTTATATCCTCATTTCGCGGTCTGAGTCTACGTTTTCCTCGGTATTCAAGGAGGAGAGAAGATAAGTCCATTGAACAGGCTAGCACGCCTGAATTCATGGCATCCATATGGCGGAAACAACAAGGAAACCGTCAGGGGATTGATGACGGAGATGAATTGATAGATGCAGAATTCCCCGTCTCCTCTGCTGCATCTGAAGAAGATATCTGATGCTTGTGTGATTTATCGTTGTAGTTGTACTTTATGTTTATACTTCACTCCCATCATGTGGCATATTGTACACGGCCTATCAGTGTAGAGCAACTCAGAACCCTCTCTATGTGGAAGATGTCGAGACAAAGAGCACTCTTTATGAAGCAGTCACGAATGTGCTTGTTCAATATTTCTGGATGCTGTGGCCTGCACACGGGAGGTCGGTGAATGTTGGTGAATGGTCAAATTTCCAAATCTTGCACTGTTCATGGCAATTTCTTGTCAAATTTACGGTCAATTTTGTATGACTAACTAACTACCTTCTCATCCCCGCTCCCTGAGTAATCTGATTGAAAAACCGTCTTCCTAACTCCTTTACAATTACTCCTTTTTCATGCGTTGAACATGAGGTGAGGATCAACAATGCTCGAATGTTTAGTGCTTCTGTTTGTTTACTATTAACAAGTCGGATTTGTATTATTGTTTCTATATCTCGACTACGTTTTTCTGGCCACGCTGCTTCTATATCGACGACAAGCACAAGCCTGGTTCAAGTCACTCTGAGTTATGACAATTTTTCAGGAACAGCACCAACACTCCTGACTTCCTATATATTCATCGGTACCATCTTTCGAAACACCCTGACGCTTGATGGTGGCTACCAGATGATGACGAGGTAATGCGTATATCAAGACTTTCGAATTTGCTGTCCGTCTGAGCTTCTTGATTTCTTGGGCTTACTGGACTCATTACGACTCTCGTGTTCTCGTGTAAGTATTTTTCAAGTTGATTGATCCATTGTAGTTCACCAAAAAGGGCAGGTGGTTGATTTAGGTTGATTTAGGTGGTTTCGCAGAGTGAATGCATCGAACTATGCTAAACCGCCGAGGCATTTGTATTTGACGACTATGATGAAGCAGATTTTGACATAGTTTGCAGGTGAAGACAAAATAGTTGGACGCAACAAGGCATTTTGATCTACAGGCCCTCTTCTAGAACTTGTCTCCAGCCAACAATCTGACTCTCAAGCAACCGTTGATACATGCTTGCCTCAGTCCCCTCCTGTCCGAAAATCTCACGATTGACGCGAGGAAGAACCTCAGTGACCGCTTGAGTCCATTGTGGATCTCTGTCCTGAGGGCCTAACCTTATTTGAAGGGTACCATAGGCCAAAAGGAGCTGAAACCTGTACGCGAGAGGAATCAGAGATCCATGTTCTGCGACATTCTTAGGTGTGCGAGTTTCTACTAGACGTAGTACCTCAAGCGTAGATGAAACTGATGGTCTGACTGCTGGCTGGAATTCCCTGTTAAGGTCCCGATGGTCTGCGTCTGGTAATTCCTTCGCCGGTGGCCGTATTCTGGGCTGCGGTTTCTGAGCCTTTCCTGAGGAAGGAAGCCCTAATCCACTGATCACCATTTGATAAATTCCAATCTTGAACTTGAGTACTTGGACATTGGTGGAGTGGCCAAGCTGAGATAATACTTGATGAAGTCGAGAGGGCGATGGAACACGGGTATACAAGGCGACTGCGAGCTTATTCAATTCTAGCTCCACAGTACTTGTCAGATTTATAAGCTACAAGCAGAACAGTGAGCATATGCTGGTTCATACAAAGGGGTACGTACAAGAGATAAGAGGCGACGTGCCAGCATTCGTCGCTGGAGCAGGGTTTGTTGGAGACAGAGCGCAATGATATCAATCGGAGATTCGAGGTGAGCCTTTCCATCTTGGTCAATTAGTTGATCAGCGAGCAAAGGTGAACATGGGACTTCAGCGAGAGGGTGAGATTGATGCGATCATATTAGGCGTGCAGTTCTTACTAGCTGCTGTAGTTGTCTGTTCGTCATGTTCAAAGAGACTAACAAGCCAATCAAGCAAAGGCCAGGCATTTTCTTGCACTGCTGTTGGTAAACCTGTCTCCAGGCCGGCATCGAGTTTGACACAACTCAGTCGTTCCGGATAACGTTTTGCTTTAGGCCTGGCTCTCAGGGTTGGGGAAAGTGCATTCTGTCGTAAAGAAAAATCCTTGCTCAAAAGTTCCCAGCAATCTTGGGATTGCATGATGTATGAGGCTCGCCTTGCAATTGTCGATTCTGCGTCGTCGTGATCAAGTACTGGATCATGCGGTGATCTACGGCGGGGTAGAGCGCGAGATAGTCTATCAGGTTGACTGGTATGAAGGTATTTCAGGAGGACTTTCTGAGCATCGACTACAGTTTTCATCGGAACAAAATTCATGGACAATTGCGATTGTTGTTGCTTGAGAATCTTGGACGGTGAAATTTGAGCCGAGGAATCAACCTCATCTTGCGAGCTCTCCATCGGTTGTAGTGAGAGATAAATCAACTGGCGTATGTGAGGGCTATATGAGTTTAGAGTGATGATTGATGTTTCGATATAGAGTGCGCTCACGGCCAAGGATCGAACTCTGAGGTGCACAGCTGGTCGAGGGTAGCAATAGCCGTTTCATATTGGTGTTCTTCGAAGCAATTGTTAACGAGCTCACGTTGAGCCTTAGTGAGTTGCCATGTGTTTCCCTTGTACACCATTGTCGGGATTCCAAAGCAGTCACGGATAACAGTCACGATCAAGCAGTATAGAGACCCCCACTGACTGATTATCTATGGACCCAACTCAGGACGTGACAGATTAAAAAAAGTCCAATGTCTCCGGCACCGTACTGCCGGTCTGGCTACTGACGGGAAGGAGCCAGTAGTGTGTACCAACAATTATTATACCTTCAAAGATCCGGGACCACCACTAAAAAATATTATCCATCCCCCACTCAGACAGAGTGGCACTTGCAACCTGTTTCCGAAGGTCGGCTGAAGCTCGCCGCTAGAACCAAGTCGGTCTTACGGTAGGTCGGCTCTCCGGTACCCTATTCCAAGGTTTTTTTACATTAGTTTCTTGTGGTTTCTGTTGAGACCGATCACTACGACGAATATTTCCGGGCAGAATTTTCATCGACACTTTGTATTAGGAAATGTGTAAGATACTTCAGTTACGTCCCACCTTACCGATGTTAGTTATTATTATCATTCAGACATGTATTGGGAATGCAGCTGGACCTTCTTTTCACTTTGACGGAACCCAGATTCGGAGCATGGTCAAAGGCAACGAAACAGTATATCAGCTTGGGAGACTGTGCTATTGCTGGGATATCAAATCTAGTATCAGACTCCTTCTCCGAGTGCAAATATACTGTAAGGACCTGGTTTGATGTATCGGCACCTTAACCAACCAGGCACAAACAAAATACTGGGAAATTTGAGATCATGTTCGTCTAAGACAATGTTAGTCCGTTTGGTGAACCCATTTCGACTCTTCTGGCGAAAAGCTCATTCAACTATGTCAGAGAGACTGGCAACTCCGGGTCCAGTGGAAAAATCTATCCACAGGAAGGTTAGATTGCTCGTTGATCGTCGTTGCAAGAGTGTCACTACTGATACCTCTGGGACTAGTTGACTGACCTCCTCAAGCCAACCGACCTGACGATCGAAAATGACTCATGGAAGCATTTTCATCACGCTGCCATGCGAGAACAAAATGGAGGTAACGGAGAAACCCGTATGTACGAGAAAAACATCAGCTCTTCGGTTGTAACACATGTCCTAGACTTCTCGATTCGGATTGTCTCCAATGCTTTCGAAGGCAAAGTATGTCTTCCAGCCTAATTTTCTTGGAATAATCATGACTTGTTCCGATAATTCTTTGCTTAGAGTCCCATACAAAGGCATCGAATGATTAATTCGGCATTATCGGAAGAGTTTACTCAGGGACTGCATGCCTTGTCACTTAACACCAAAACGGAGGCGGAGGCAAAACTCACTGTGAAATAATCGTCATGCCTGGTTACTCAACAGAAAAAAATTGATGTCGGTTTGTGCTCCTGCCTAAGAGCTCTCACACTGATCTTTCCCGCAGTATCAAGCTTCGACACTATCATTGAAGAATGTGCACCAAATGACTTTTTGTTAATTCAAAAATTTTAATGCGGTGCTTGAGTGCAGTCTGGGTATTGAAGTGGACTTATGCGCATGAATTCAACCCAGTATTGGTCTAAGACTTAGGATGTTCCTCAGTTGTTCACCTGCTAGATGACCTCTGAACACTATTATCGTTGAGGTTATGGGCTTCTGCCCTTAAACATTATAACAGAACACACAGACCTAACACACATCATGATGTCATAGCCCGGAGGATCTATGCCAGTGGCTCTGACAAATTTGACAGATTTAACTGGGCAGAATGGAGCAATAATGTCAAGACCATTACCAAACTGAGAGGATACTTAGATGGGTGAAGAATGGTAGGAAACTCAGACATTACCATTGTGTGAACAACACCTCTAGGAGCCTCAAAGCTTCATGAGAAATTTTCGAGGGAGAAATCTAGTATATATAAAGGATCCCTACACACAAGAGCCCCAAGAGCCCCGAAGGATTTCCAAAAACATCCTAACTTAGGGTTACACATACAACTGACTCTTTACCATCCCTTGCTGTTCATGACAATCATCAAGCAAGATACCAAAGACTTGACCCACGTGGGATGATTCAATTGCCCAGAATAAGCTTATATCTCTTGCGTCCAGAATCACTGCGCAGAAGACTTTGTCCTGAAGGAGGTTCGCTGGCACCAATAGCTGAAACATCACAACTTGCACGTCACAATACTTCCCACAACAACGATGATAATGCACGTCAGATGGGATGACAGAGCCAGGGTCAAAATGTGTTCAAATTTTTGCAGCTTCGGCTCATGAGTTATTCTCCCCCAAAACTAAGTCTTGTATACTAGACACAGCTTCACATAGTACGACATACTATGCTGAGCTCTTCTCCGTTGATGCTCTTGTCCGTAGTGAGGGATGAAACCATTTCGTCGAACAAATACGTCAGGCTTACTCACCGAAGTTGTTTGAGAGCCTAAGCCTCAGGCTCGCAGAGAAACTGCTGCATGAGGTTTACGCTTTCATGTGAAACGCAGAAACTGCTTTCAGTCGAGGATATTCCGCCTGTGCCTGGTGACGTTTTGCTGCAGTAGAAAGAAAATAAAACGAGCTGACAAAGGGGGTGTGGGAAACCGGCCAGAAAATCACGACAGCTAGACCGCCTATCCTGTGGTCACACTAGTGCCTTAATAAGATTTTGCAAGATCTGCAGCTATGAAACTGAGGATCTCCGTGTATAGAGTTGTGTCGTATATTGGCCAAATGATCAGCATTCATGGGGGAACAATGTACACTGAATGGAGGCTAACATTATAGATGGACAAATCGCACTTCCTTCCACGTGAAAATACTATCTTAGAGGTCGTCCTTCCCATCAATTTCCCACAGGGTCATTCGCTTCGTCTGACACTTGTGACACCAAAACAAATACCATGCCGATGCAATAAATGCGATGTGAACACTATCCACGCCAGCGATCAGCCCGAAACACCATGAGGTGGATAATGACTTATACCAACAGGAAGCGTTCTGGACCCAAAGTCGATTGTCCTGGGTTGATGGACGCAGCGGGATGATCTGAGATTGACCTAATAATCAAACAGAAAATGCGCAGAATTATAGAGTTGATCGAAGTTGATCTCCAATCGTGCGACTCGCGTTAGGTTTAATATTACGACGAATATAGCCATTTCAATGACACCCCTCAATGACCAATATCAACTGTCGTTAAGGTGTAGGATCACGAAAATCTTCGAAAAGACTCATTCCTGCGATGTAGAAGCGAGTAAGATCTTCTTCAAAAACATCCCAGTCTATCAATAAATTGAGAAGGGTTGAGAAGGCCACCACCGCCCATGTACTAGAAATTCTTAATGGAATGAGTGCGGATATGAGAGTTATATGAAATCAATACTAGCTGTCGATAACATACTTGATTGGAGCTCCTCAAGATATAGATTATCGCTATCTTGGATAGTTTTTCACAACCGACCCACCCATGAGTCCGTGGCTTTTTGCCATCCTCGGGGCATAATTCATCCTTTCGCGGCTGGAACGCATCACTGCATTTTGGTTGCGAAGGACCAAAGAGTTTGACTCAATGTTTGACATATTTACGTTTGTCAAGAAAAGTCGTTGGGGAATCCTTACGCCATGAAACAGGTTCCAGAAAAGTGCTCGATATATGATACTGGTATCAATCTTTCTCCGTTCACACAATTCATTTCGTTGCCAACGAACTCTGCTTTAAACATTATCTGATTCTGAAAGACATCCTTGGTCACCCCGCTTTGGTGGAGTAACGCAACTACTGCTCTTTTGAAGGTAATCGGTCTTGAAGACGGCGAAAATAGCTCTTCGTCAATTGGGTTGGGGTCTCCTTTTCTGTCGACTTGAATTCCAGCATTCTATAAAGGATTTGGATTTCCCCCCGATGTCCGTCGATGTTTAATGGAGCTACTTAATTTTCTTTTGTAATGGTCGTTAAGATGTGTTAGTACCTAGACCACCTTACCTTGTCTGAGAAAACCTGTAGTCCTTTATCGCTAGCGCCTGGTCGGTCTGCCCAGCATAGGCCTCAACAAGATTGACCCAGGGTATATCTAAAGATTGCTGTCTAGTAGAAAGAAAAAAACAAACTTGTGCCCATAGATTGAGACAACGCAACCTTTCCTTCCTCCCTGACAGGGCCTGCTTCAAACTGGATTGATGGGTCTGTAGAACTTGAGCAGGTAAATCTTAGAACCACTTACAATGCCAATCGATGTGGCTACAGTAGAAAAGTATTATGAATGTACTAAAGCAAGGTAGGGGCTGTTCACAGGAAAGGACTGGAGGCACCTACTACAGTCTTCAAGTCGTATACTAGCAAAACATCGGAGGCCTGGTGAATGACCTGGTGAATGGCCTGGTGAACGTGGACCATTGTCGATGCACGTGCTTGGTTACTTCCAATTCTCGGCTGGTCAGGAGGCTTCTGACATAAAACATCTCATTGTGTCCTCCGCCATAATGTTCCCTCTCATTGCATACAGCCACCACCTCATTCCAGCGAGCACCCGGGTGGCTTGTAACTTTTGCATCTAATTCTCACCTCATTGCCTAAGGTTGAAAATCCTATATATCTCTGTGTTCACAGAGACAAGGGTCTCCGCTGTTCCTCATCGAGATCGCATTTTGAGTGGCTTCTTCCCAGAAAGAAGCCTCGATCATCTAAGCTCTTACCTTGGCCAAAAATTATCCTTATCCTCTCCTCTCTGCACCTGGCGTTTACGGCAGAGGATAAGGGCCTTCAGGATCTATCCCAGATTGATCTGTAAACTAGATGCAAAAGTTGATTTCGACGAAGCCGAGGGCGTCAAAGAGAGCAACCGTATTGGCCGACGGTGGATACAGTGGAACACGAGGCTTTCATCATGTATTATGAACTAACGACACATGCTAGGTATTGAGACCGTTTTCTCAGAGCTCAGATCGGGCCAGAATTCGGCGTACCGGCCTCCTGGACTCTTCTCTTACGCCATGGTCAATCAACAACAACAAAAATTAGCCTTTGTTTGGATGCTGCTTCCTCCTCTTCTACTCCCAGCCCATTTGCACCTCACTTGCACCTCCTGCCCCGTTTCAAATCAACCCTTGCCTGCATCCGATCACCTCCACGCTGCCTCGTGCACTCCTGGAGTGCATGTCATCCGCGTTGCAGGGATCGCCCACTCTTTGATCTTTCGTTGCAATTGACTAACCAAAGCATTCCAAATCAGCGTGGTCTTTGATACTTATATTGAAGTTCTATCCAGTTTTGTTCCGTTAATAATCTCCTTCTCTCTCCCACCTATTACTATTCGTTCAGTATTATGTCGAACAGGGAGCCGTACTATACTCCTGATAATGTTGGGAAGCGTAGAGGCACTCCAGAAGAAAACAGTGTATCCTTTCAGGGTCAGGGTCAGGGTGGGCGAATTGTGCTCCCTCCTATTACTATGTTGTCATCCTCACCTTTTCCAGGTCTGTTATTCACATTACGTTTTAAACACTGCACTCAACATTTCTTCCTCGCGTACAGTGCCCTCGTCGTATGACACACAATATGCGCAGCCCCGTTCTTCGAGTAGAGTCATGCTGAATAGCTACTACGCCCAATGGCCCGATGGCAGTAATTGTATGGATCCTTCTTTCACCATCTCCTCTAACCTTATGGAAACCTTGATTTTGGTAGCTCTTTCATCGAATGAATCAATGTTTGTCCCTAATTACGAACCACAAGATCGCTATGGTGTTCAATCGTCTTACCCGACCTATATCCCCCCACGGGCTCCATCGTTGTTTCAAGATCTCACGGATTCTAGGAGGCTCCCTTCTCTCTCTACTACCTCGGCCGCAGGCGGTGACAGGTGGCAACAGAATCTGTCTCCCAATTCCGCTCCGGCGGGCATCCGCTCTCCAACATTGTCTTATCCTACTTATGCTTCCTATCCAAGTGGTGGAGGAGCTTATACATACTTACCGACAAACAACCTTGTTATGAATACTGGTGTTCTTGACCTTAATGAGCCACAGGTCCGCCCGTCTTCTCCGGGTCTGTATCGGACACCGGTGGTGGATAGTAGTTCGACCCCGCCAGCTCCTCCCATTTCACCTACCACGACAACTGAGCGGCCAACTATCAAGGTGAAGCGCAGGCGCGCGAACGAAGATCAACGCAAAAAACTCCTAGAAACTTGGGAACGAACGTCGTTCCCAACGACCGAAGAACGCAACAAGTTATCTATCTTGACTGGGCTGAAACCGAGGCAGGTACAAGTATGGTAATTACTATCTAACTTGCCAATCCAGATGAGTTTCCATCCGGAGTACTGATGAACGATGGTATTTTTGTAGGTTTCAAAACCAAAGGCAGCAGTCACGCTCGTCCAAGCGCCCATGTTCAAACGCCCACAGCAATTCAACAAATACCCACCGCCACTGTTCAAACGCCCACAGAAATTCGACAACTGCTCACACTTATTCGGCCCACACCCAATCGACAACTACCCCTAGTCATTGCCACACACCGTACTCTGTAACTCCACCTGCAACTACCCATTGTCCCCCAAGGAGACATGGGCCCATCAGCCCGTCTACAGAGCCGATGTACACCACTCCTTCGCTAGATCAAGCTCGCTCTCATCAGTCTTCCTCCCCGCACCACCAGCTTCCCAGTCAAGACGATTCCATGGAACCTTTGAAGTGGCCTTCTCAAGGCTTCTAAAAAGAAGACAATGCTCCATTCTTTTCTCCCACCAATCGACATAACTACAGCCGTTCTCTGAGTTCATTATCTCGCTTCTTATTACGGTAGAACGTCTTTCAACTTAGCACCCGTTGATCAATGGTTATCTCATCAATTCATTCTCAATTACCTCTGCTCTTTAATCTCACGATGCTATCTCATATGCTTTTCTGTGTATATTGGTATCTATTATATTTTTAGGTATCTATTGAATCATATTGGCAGCTAGATGTCCTGGCTTAGTTTGTCATTTGTATACATCGTCCCTGAAGGTCAACGTTTGAGAGATCTAGGCGAAGATCTGAAGACGCGAAAGCAATGCTTGCCATTACTCATGTGTCATCTTACACTTAAGCAAATAATTCGAGAGTGCGAAAATCACGTTTTCGAAACCCTGATTCACATAGATAGGATATCGACTAAATCAGGTGGCTTACACCCAACAGAAGCATCATCTCGAAGGTGAGCAGCTAGAGGGGAATTAGATCGACCCGATAAATAAAATTTGACTGCCCGCGCTCATACTGACGACAAATGAAAGACCAGTTTGGAGAGAAGTGCCTAAAGACTCCGTCTCCATCCTACTGGTCAGTGACTGTCATGAGAAAAAGATAGAAGCGTGTACCTCGTTAATAGTTTCTCTTGACCAAGCGATTCTTGGCGAGACTTCGTGATTTAAGCCGGCAGTGGCCGGTCTCCGTAAAACTTGAGACTGACGTACTTGAGGGAGATTGACCTTCAGAAACTCCAGAACCTGTCGGAGCTGAGACAGGAGACGATTTCGAAGCAGAACGCCGTGGAGTTATCCCACCAGAACCTGTCCCAGGGTTGTCACCGAGAGTAACAGGCGGAGGTCCAGGGATATTGAATGTTCCAAAATCTCCGTAGATGAAGGGCCATGTTGCATCGCGATATATATCCTGAATGGTTGCAAGATCGCTATCGGAAGGTGTACCTGTTCCAGACCCGGTCACACGAACTTGCCTGGAGCACAATCAGAATCCCCTTTCTTCTAAAGCAAACTAACAACACACGTGCAGCTGGGATAGAACTGGGGCATTTGAGAGTGGAGGGCAACACTAGACTCAAGCATAAGAGGAGCAGCTCGCCCAAGATAACAAACAAGCGCACATCTCATGTCTCATCAGCTGGTGATGGTTATCAGTATGAAGAACAAGAAATCTGAACGGCACTCACATACTGGCCAGCCTTCAACTCAGCTGGAACCTTAGAGGTCCATGTGTAATGGTCTGAAGATATCCGGTCAGAAGATGTCTCTGCATCAGAAATGGAACACCCAACTAGCTCTGAGTTGGTCAGCAGCCCATTGTTTGGTGTCCGGATCGTAGCCTCCAGCATCGACTTTAAACCACCTCGTGCTACTTGCCGAGAAATTGGTACAGTCATTATCACATGAGGCCATGTATGTCGAAACGGGGCCTTGATGATCTTTAACAGCTCAAATGAGCTCACATGTAGGAACGGATGACAACTAGTAAGCTCACCCGCGGGCCACTATGAACACGAAGCCTGTAAGTTACGCGGACAGAAGCCATGGCGCGCACATTTCCACTTGAAGGTAACAGCAGACCCAGCAGTGACGTCTGCAACTACAGGTGTGCCGGAGTCACCTCCGATGCCACAGTTCATATCATTACTAGAGCCTGGGACTGTTTGTGTCGCTCATCAACACAGAATATCTACAGACAGTTTACACCTCTCACCGGGACCATCATCCTGGATCCTGCGTATAACACGTTGGGGTACAGGATTCTGATAACTACAGGCAGATGGATCAACTTTCTTTGTCGGATTGTTGCAACCTCGCTACAAACGGATCGTCAAAGGGATTCCAGCCAGGGAAGTCCTTCCCCTCAATGTTGACTTCGTGAAAAAAGCCATGGCCAGCCACGCTTTGAATGGCAGAAAGGAGAAAGAAGGAAAGGAAGAAGAGAAGGCGAACCATTGCAGAGTAACAAGAAATGTTAGCCTGCAGTCAAAGAAAGAAAGGTGAGGGTCTTCTACGACGGAAGATTTTATAAATCATCCACACGAGGCTAGTTGAAGGTTTACTCGAGGACGATGGCTGGCCCACACGGCGAAATGATTTTCGCGTTTTGGCATGCAAAAGTCTACATTGATATATTAAGATTAATCAAAGGTTAGTATGTACCTTTACTTTTCCGAGTTCCCCTGGTTAAAAGAGCCATATTTTTGTTGTGAAGCAATACAAATGCGGAAAGCGGAAGTCGAACGTTGAGCATGCTGATTATTTGATGCGAGGGAGACCTGGCGTGTACATAATGAAATCAGTTTTCCGCCGATGAATATTCTCTGCTGCCTGGCGGAGGGGAAGTATATCCAGCGCGGCGGCACCCCTGGTTGTTACTACAAATAGCCCAGAACTGTAAATGACTGTCAATGACACGTGCAGATGATATGACGATCAGCATATGTTCATATGTTCCTTTGCAAGGCGGACTTACTTTTACAATTCATAACTATCCTGAACGGGCTATCCACTAGGGCGATGAAGTTATAACTTGCATTTCGCTCCTCAACGATTCCTTTGCCAGTGTCAGGAATTTTTGAGGGAACTGTGAACCTTTGGTGAACGTCAATAAGCTTGAGCTCATCAAATATTTCCCACGTATACTGTTGATAAATGTATGCTTTCTTACTACGAATACTGTGTTAAGACACCAAGAGGGAACGAAGATGTCTTACATCTTATATCATATGTATGCTTTCCTATGATCTAGTGAATTACATTATCCTTTTTCTGAGTTTGACATCCTCATCCTACAAAGCTTACTAACAAAAGACGACTCTCAAGGCTGCTTGTCTTCACCTTGCCAGCCACTTCTCCGAAACCCTCCCCTATTATCCTCATGGTCTGGGCTTTTTCGATTTTTTATTTTCCCTGGGATATCTTCGCTCAATAACCTGCAGGATAAGATGAAGGATCACTTTTACACTGACACTGGGGTCACAGTGAAAGCAATTCAAAGCAAAAAAAACTTCTGTTGTGTGCAATCGTATAATTCAAGCTTGCTTTTACATTTCTTGTCATGTCGCCGTGGACACCAGAGGAAACTGAATAGTCAAAACCAGATCATAGGCCAGTTGGCCTCTGAGGAACGAGTTTTCACCTCCTGCAAAAGAACCTGACTCTAATCCTGGAGCGGTACAGTCACAGAACTCAAGACACAGCGGAACCAGGATACTCCTTTTTGAACACAAAAATTTATAACGCGGCGCCCGTTAGCAGCCCACAGTAGATTCACAAAGTACACTACAGAGTCCTACACTAAGTTCACAAACTTCAACTCAGACCACCCGAAACTGGTCCGAAAAGGAAATCGAATGAAAAGGAAACAGAGGGAGAAGGGAGCTAGTAGTTAGGACACTCGTCTATTGTCAAGTTCCCAGGAAAATACTACTCTTCCCTTTCCAATGCAATGACTATAATCTCTGCTATACTCCTTATGATGAGTGTTGAGTCAGTGGCTGTGTAGACCTGGAAGGGTCGGCAGCCTCTGAATCTTGTCATTTATCATTTACTTCTTTTTTCATCTCACTATATCGCACTGTAGCCCATAGTTTACTCCGCTAGAAATGTTCGATAATAATTTGGCGTAACATATCATAATTACCCAAAGTTCTGATATCAACCAGATTACTTAAAAAGAGCGTAACCTGATGTTGGTTGGTTGTTATAACGAGGCGATCCTGGTTCTCTTCTCGCCGATACTCTGGCCTGTAAGAAGTTTTGTTCAATTCTCTCAATCTAACTTCCGAAATGAACGTTTCCTTGGAAACGTTTATTTGAATTCCAAGAGAACTATACTCCATGCCGCATTCAAAGGGGTTTGGCTGGACAAGCGGTAGCACTCTTCGCTACGAATTTTTAGCACAACGATCTCATGATTGTACTGTGCTGTAAACGTTTGTGCAATCAATTAGCTCAGTTCTATCCGCACTCTGCCCATTCGTAGAGTCGGAATCCTTTTTCTTGTCCACAAAGCGATTAGAACGGTTGCTTTTTGCGAACTTGCCGGATCAGAAAACGTTGTCTTTTCAATTACGATAGGAGTTGAACATGGGTCACCTAGGATGGGCACATTCCCTGAATGATTACCAAGATCTTGACCAGAATTACGGTGCCCCATTTTCGACAGTGATCATCCATCCACACGCATATCAATTCCGGATAGCATAAGTTCACAGGTACTGACGCTCAAAGTTTTGATAAGAGTATCCACAACTTTACCGCGCCAAGCAGCCAGTAGTTGGCACCTAATTTTGTAGCGAGATATGATATAACTCATGCACCGTCTACCCTTACCGGAGGGACGATTGCTTTCCATTCCTGATCTTTACCAAGGGCTCTTTCTAGGATGCTGTGTTCGTTCAGGCTCCTCTTCACTCTGCTCGATCCATGAGACTACTTCTACCTCGTATTATAGATGTTGCATGACTCAAGCAATTTCTCAATTGCATCTCTGAGGAAGGAGGCCAATGAAATCCCTCCGGGCAAAGCGTCCAAAAATAAACGATGATGGAGTGTGAACATCACAAATATTCTTGGACATCAATCAAAACTGCCAGCTGAACGTATTATTCTGTCAAATGATCGCCGTCTCTCATGAATCTCCACAGAAGATTACCTTCAGTATTGTCTCTCATCCCCATGCTTGAAAATGTGATTTACTCAACCAGCCTTGTCTCTCTTACCATGAGCAAGTCATCAAGAATTCCATATCCCAATATAAGGTAAAGTGTCTCAGGGGTCACCTATGAGGGTAGACGACTGAGGGAGCTACTACATAGTGTCCAATGTTATATAGAATGAGAGACTACTCCGGTTGCCCGGTTGCTACAAGATAAGATGATGAAGAGACATTACACTGACATCACTACATGATAGGACAATGGAAGATAGAGCTGCATATCAGTAGAATGGAACAACGTCATAAGGAATGCAAACGTTGGCAGTTCACTCCAATGATTCCATCAAGAAGCGTAAGTCCAACTTCAATACCCAACAACGGTACTCGCATTTTTCTCGGCGACTGTTTCAGAACCAGGTCAATGTCTTGTTGTATGACATTTCACTAATCATTCTCGTCAAGCCAAGGATATAAACTATCACATAAATGAAGCATGAAAGAAGCTATAACTAGGCAAGATAGATGAATTCCATGATAGAATTCAAATGGAGTCATCTTCTGGGTAATCCACCTTGTCATACAGTCGCAAAGTCTCATTCCAGTCTCTTTTCCTCCTACGCTTGATCGAGAAATAT
>Ga0153922_1000392_pt1 | contig 17900 bp, 18 predicted proteins | sample TSNJ006MetaG_FD_104723 | JGI IMG/M metagenome (GOLD analysis project Ga0153922, IMG submission 104723) | Attine ant fungus gardens microbial communities from New Jersey, USA - TSNJ006 MetaG | ecosystem: Host-associated > Fungi > Mycelium > Unclassified | place: USA: New Jersey, Brendon T. Byrne... | reverse complement strand
GGCGAAAGAGATACAGGAGCTCCTACCCGAACGGCAAAGCATAGCCCATATCTTTGAACACCTTGATTACGGCGGGGTATATGTCAATCCCCGCCATGGCAATCCAGCGGATATGTTCTGCGATCCGATAGCCGATGTTGACATATCCGCCCGCCATAATGTGTTCGGCAATTCAAGCGAGCTTGAAATGCTGGTGCGACTTGACCTTGACGGCAATAACTGCTTGCTGGAGTATAACCGCAACTGCCCGTGGTACGCTGCCATGGACAGCTACTCTATCCCCCTTGACGTTGGCCTGCGCAACGTGGAAAAGCTGTTAAGCATTGCGGAGGAAAACGAGATTAACGAGTTTGGGCAGCTTCTTTACATCTACAACAAGGCAACGGGGCTTGACAAGGCGATGGAAAGCGCAAGGGCAAGCCAGCGTTTAGACGAATATTTGAACTCCGACGAGGCCAAGGCAGACCGGGAACGGTTTATATCCCTGTACGGCAGCCCCGGCGAACGGTCGGACGAAAACGAAATGGAGGTATAACCCTTTGGATGGATTATTGTTCCCTATTATCATGCTTGCCGTCACCCTCGGGGGGGGCGGTATTTTTCTTTTAATCCTCAAAAACGGCAAGAAAAAGCCGGTGGCAAACGAGGAAAACGCCGCCATGCAGACGGCGCAGGAGTTTATCAATATAAAGGACATCAAGGACAGGTATTTGTACACCAAGGACGGCATGACGCTTATCTTCCTGCGGCTCCACGCTATCAGTATCGACCTGTACAGCAAATCCGAAAAAAACGTGCTGATAAAGCAGCTTACCGCCGAGCTTTCGGACATTCAGTACCCGTTCAAGTTTATGGCGGTATCCCGCCCTGTTGATATTTCGCCGCTGATAAACGACCTGACCGCCATGCTGAAAAACTCCGATGAAAAGCGGAAAGAACTGCTGCGGCAGGAGATTTTACAGATGAGCGCATACGCCTTGTCCGGCGAAATCGTGGAACGCCAGTTTTATATATCCCTTTGGGATAAGTACGAGGACGGTATCGAAAAGGATATTTATAAGCGCGCTGCCCTGCTTGCCGAGAAATTCACCACAAACGGTATCGGCTGCGAGGTGATCGGTGAAAAGGAAATCGTGAGGCTGATTAACCTTGTCCATAACCCGTCCTATGTCCATTTGGAGGACACGGAAACGGCGGCCAGTATTCCGGTTTTGCGATAGGAGGATGATTAGATGAAGATAAAACGACAGGAACGGCAAGAACCGGTGACGGTTAACAATGCCCTGCTCAATGTCATTACACCCATAGGGCTTGAATTTCAAAAGAACCGCCTTAGTATCGGTGAAAACCTCGGCAAGATTTACGGCGTTATCCGTTATCCGGGGAAAGTGGAAACCTCATGGCTCTCCAAGATTACGAACATACCCGGAACCTTTGTGAGTATCGGCTTTACTCCGGTGGACAACACCACGCTGATTAACGCTATATCCCGAAGCGTGGTACAGCAGCGCGGCGCCGCCGAGGGCGCGAAAGACCCGTTATCCCGGCAACGCGCCGAGAAATCCGCCGACGATGGCGAGAAAATCATCATGCAGATCGACCGTGAGGGCGAAACGGTGGGGCTGATGAGCGTGTCGGTCATGCCGGTCGCCAAGGATGAAAAGGACTTCAAAAAGGTATGCCGCCGCGCCGAAAGCATACTCAGCGTACTGAAATGCAAAATGCGCGTAATACCCAATCTGCAAAAGGAGAGCTTCAAGCATATATCCCCTTCGTTTCCCACCCACGGCAAAATAGAAAGCATACTGCAAAAGATTGTGCCGCTCTCGACCTTCGTTGGCGGCTTTCCCTTTGCCAGCACGGGCTTTAACGACGGCGAGGGGTATTACTTCGCACAGGACGCAAGCGGCGGGCTGATTATCGTTGACCCGTGGCGGCGCGGCGGCGACCGCACCAATACCAATTTTGTTATCATGGGTAATTCCGGCGTTGGTAAAAGCACGGCCATCAAGCACATCATTATGAGCGAGTACATGAAAGGCACGAAAATCCTTGTCGTAGACCCGGAATCCGAGTACAAAGACCTTTGTTTGCGGCTAAACGATGGCGGTGTCGGCTGGATCAACGCCGTGGGCGGCTCTAACGGAATGATTAACCCGTTACAGGTGCGCCCGTCGCCAAGGGTGCGCCCGTCGCCAAGGGACGACGAGGGCGAAAAAGACAAGCTGTATACGGACGAGGGCTACGGTATCAACGACCTGGCCCTGCACATGAAAAACCTTGAAATCTTTTTCAGCCTGTACATTCCATCGCTCACCGATATGCAAAAAGCTGTGCTGAAGAAAAGCCTTGTGGAATTGTATCAGAAATTCGGCATTGTGTGGGATACGGACATGGCCGGCTTAAAAGCGCAGGATTTTCCGGTTTTCTCCGACCTTTACGAATTGGTGTCGGAAAAATCCAAATCGGGGGATAACAAACAGGTTTACGCCGACCTTGCCCTGCTGCTCTACGACATAGCCAAAGGCTCCGACAGCTTCATATGGAACGGACACAGCACCATCACCAGCGACTCGCAGTTTATATGCCTTGACACCAACGCCTTGCAGGAAACCTCCGACAGCATTAAAAGGACGCAGTATTTCAATGTGCTGACCTACTGCTGGGAGCAGATGAGCCGTGACAGGACGGAACGCGTCCTGCTGATCTGCGACGAGTGCTATCTGATGATAGACCAAAAGGTTCCCCAATCCCTTGTTTACCTCAGAAACGTGATGAAAAGGGCGAGAAAATACGAGGGCGCGCTGGCGATTATCTCCCATAGCGTGATTGACTTCCTCGATCCCGCCATCAAGCAGTATGGGCAGGCGCTTTTGGATATACCCTGCTATAAGCTGCTGATGGGTACGGACGGCCCCAACCTCAAAGAAACGGCTAACCTGTATGACTTGACAGAAGCCGAGCAGGAGTTATTGCTTGCCAAAAAGCGCGGCCACGCCCTGTTTATGGTGGGCGCGAAACGGCTCCATATCAATTTTGAGATACCCGATTACAAGATGGAATATATGGGTAAGGCCGGGGGCAGATGATGGTTGGAACGACAACAGGGCGGCAAGCGCCGCCCTGTGTTTGGGTTTAGGGTTAGAAGAAATACTCTTATTTCTTTAAGTTAAATTAATCTTCAGCGCCATGAGCTTTCTTAGTTTGTTCTACAACTTGTTGTATTTGTTCTTCGCTGTAACCAAGTTTCTTCATTGTCCACAAAAAAGCAATCTCTTTTTTTCCATACCGATTTCAACAAATGTATTAGCCATATCAGTATACATTGATACGGTGACAATCAAGAAGATGGTGGTAATTTCGCCTTAAAGCAATTCATCATCTACGATATACAATGCTTTTACGCACAAGCCTATCACATCAATTCCCTATTTAATTAATGAAATGTAGTTAAATAGTTTGTTTTAATTTTTAATTTTAAGCATAATAATTGTATCGGTCCTCGGTAAAAAGATCTAATTATCTCAAAATCAAATTTTGAAAAGACTTTTATTATTTCCTCTGAAGTATAAACTTTAATATCTCCAGTAGGTAATATTGGAAATATTATATTTGCAAATTTCCTTAAAACAAAAGGTAATCTCATTTCCAATATATAAATCATTCCATCTGGTTTAAGAATCCTTTTTGCCTCCTGTGCAAATCTCAATGTTTCTGTGAAATGGTGGTAAGCCATACTGACGGTTAATATATCAAAACAATCTGAATCAAACGGAGTACTAACACAATCTGATATTTGAAACGTCATATTGGGATTGTTCTTTTTTGCTGCTTCTATCATGCCCTTTGTTATATCAATTCCAAAACAATTCGCTTTCCCTTTTTCTGACAATAAGGCGAGGAGCTTTCCTGTTCCACACCCAATGTCCAATATATTATCATTATCATTTATAACTATGTGTTCTAGGAGCAATAATTTTGACCAGCCAGCCAATCTTCCCTCTATTGTCCGGTCGTAATTTTTTGAACGCTTATTAAATGTACGGATTGTCTTATTCTTAGCTGTTGACATGTTTGTATGACGAATTTTCATTTCCTACCTCCTCAAAATAAAAAATTCATAATAGCATTTTTATACTCTTATGAATTAATTATACTCATATTTTATTTTTGCGCTTTCAAGAACTCGCTAATCTTTTAAAAGTTCACTAGCAGAAAGCCCAGTCATTTTTTTGTTTGTAGCAGCTAGATGAGAAGGACTATCAAATCCAGTCATAAGTGCCGCTTCAGTTATTGATTTCCCTTGAAATAATAATCTATATGCCATTACTAAGCGGCGATACTGTAAATAACTCTTTAATGATACGCCCACCTGCTCCTTGAATAAATGTGAAATTCGGCTTGGGGATAAACAAATAGCTTCTGAAATTTCAGGAATAGAATATTCAATGCCACCTTTGTCTAATATTTCCAATAGTCTGCTAATTCTATCATCATATTGATTGCTTATATGGTAATCAATTTTTATAAATCCAAATAGTTGGCGTTCGAACTCTTTAATATTTTCAGCGTTTAGATTATTGTAACTTTGCTTTAGCTGCAACTGTATGTTATCTAAGTTTAGTATACAAAACTTCTTTCCCTTGATATACATATATTGGAGTTGTTTAGCAATCGACGAAACAGGGTCAATGAACATTACAAAACCGCATTGATTTTTCTCGGCAATTGTGTGTTCAACATTACTGTCAATTAATATACAATTAGCAGTTAAAAGGTTGCCCTCTATAATTGCTTGGCAATCTCCATCACATTTCATAAATAATTCCAGCATTAAGTGTTTATGAACCTCTGCTCCATATATATCTGATAAAGCAGAAATATAGTTCTCACTCATAAAAATCTTTTTCAATGAAAATCACCTGACCTTTGCATAAGTTTATTTTTATATATTTGTTAAACAGACCTGCGCATTGAGGAATCCATGCGCTGGCAGAAGACTGGTCGTTCCGCTAATGCGGAACTGCTCACCCATGCTTCCGGGAAGGGCGGTGACTTGCGGTGAAGCTGACGCCGAAAATGCTGAGTGAATTGGAAAAATCCATGTGGACGTTCTTAACACGTGAGTCGCTGTGCCTACCCCCCTCTGGCTCATGTGCATCTACACTTGTAGTGAACGGTCATCATCTATGCATCATCCAGGCGTTAAAAGTGTGGCACGTAGTCACACTTACTATTAAACTTTTAGGTATTATTTACAATTTATGGTTTTGGTTGGTGCTGCACTTTTTAGTTGACAAACACAAATCAATCAGCCACTTTCTATACTATCGCCTGTAAAAATGGTCTGATATATCCATCCATACGGCTGTACCAATCAAGTGTTATCAGTTAATTGTTTAAGGCTTTCGCCCCCAATATCGGTTCACCTTTATCTGATACTTTTCATACTCCTGTCCAAAGGCAGAAGCAAGATAGCCTTCCTCTCCCAAAATCTGAATATGGAAGAGAATGACGGACATAACCGCAGCGGCGCTGTTTACGATATTCGGAAACGCCAGCGCGCAGCCAATGTATAGCAAATCAAATCCGACAAATGCGGGGTTGCGGCTGATCCGATAGATACCGCCGGTCACCAGATTTGTTTTCTGCTCGCTGCTAAAACCGGCTCGCCAGTTGTTCCGCATCGTAACAACCGCCAATATGAAAAACACAACACCTATAAACGTAAGCACAAATCCTATAGTCTGTATGGTTAAATTTATGGGTATTGACCAAACGGCTTTTTGGAAAATCACGCTGGCGTACTGGATAACCGCACCGATGAAAGTGACCGCACGAAGAAACAATTCGATTATCAATGCTTTTTTATTCTTATTGCCTTTGCCGAGCAAGTTACCCGTAATGCCCTGACTTCTTAGTAGCATCATTTTCGCAAGGTAGGTAATATAAAATGCACTCAATATAGTCAGAAAACTTATTTGAATAGTATTCATAGTCTCACACTCCGTTATTTTATAGAATTATCGTTATTCCTGCTACAATAACAGAAACAATAAGGCCCAATAGAATCCATTTAAGAAACACCTTGAAGTGATGCCAATAGTTTTTGTATTGGTTACTTCATCTTCAGTACCCTCATAGCGTTTAAGATAGCAATAACAGACACGCCTACATCGGAAAAGACGGCTTCCCACATGGTCGCAATCCCGAACGCACTGAGTAGCAGGAAAATTCCCTTTACACCGAGAGCAAAGACTATGTTTTGCCAGACAATACGCTTCGTGAATTTAGCAATGTCGATAGCATTGAGCAGCTTAGACGGTTCATCGGTCATCAACACTACGTCAGCGGCTTCGATGGCTGCGTCCGAACCGAGTTTCCCGCTTCCTATGCTTCCTTAAATATCAACTTTAGATACCGTACATACCGTATTGAGCCCCAATAATAAAAGCATTCTTACTTCAAGATTATACTATATCCCAACTGAAAATCCATGCCTTGAACCAAAAGCGTTCAGGGCATTTTTTATATACTCAAAAACTTTAAGTGGGAGGTGTTGTTTTGGCAGTAGACCCATTGACCGCCAAGCTGTTAGCGCAGGCGGCTATCAAAGCAGCGACCGACGAGGAAACAAGGCGCAGGACACTCATTATGATACTTGCGCCGGTTATCGGATTCCTTTTGTTGGTCGCCTTGATTTTATACATCATCACAAGCCCTTTTTCCATGCTGGCCGAGTGGCTTATCGGTGATGAAATCGCAGCCGTGGATCAGCTTCAGAAGGACTACGGCTACAATCAGAACATCGGCATTTACGACAACGACTACATTGTCGGCAGCGGACAGAGCTATGAGGGCATAGTCTTTACGGACGGCTCCATGGAGGTTACATATTACAACCAGCTTGACGAACGCTGGGCGAATATCATGTACGGAACATCAAGCACAATCGGAGAGGCTGGCTGCGGCCCTACATCCATGGCGATTGTCATATCTACCTTTACCGGCGAGGCCCACGACCCGGTGGAGCTTGCGAATTGGTCTGTCGCCAACGGCCATCGCTGTGAGGGAAACGGCTCGTACCATTCGCTGATCCCCGAAAGCGCAAAGGCTTACGGGCTGACCGTTACGGGCGCGGGAAAAAGCGACGGACAGAAAATCGTGGACGCCCTTTCCTCCGGCAAGCTGGTGGTCGCCATCATGGCAAAGGGGCATTTTACGACAAGCGGCCATTTTATAGTCCTCCGGGGCGTTACCTCGGAGGGCAAAATTTTAGTGGCCGACCCCGCCAGCTACAACCGCAGCGGTCAGGAATGGGATTTATCCATCATCTTAGACGAGGCCCGCGTCGGTGCGGGAGCTGGCGGCCCGTTTTGGATAATTTCGCCATGAAAACTTATTCATCTGTCCAGTAAAAGTTTGGGGAAGCAAAGGCGCGTTGAGCCTAAACAACAATGCGCCTTTATGATTCTGTTTCACATAGCTTTGTACTTGGCCGTAAAACCGACCTGTTCCCTCCAATCCTAAGAAGGGTATAATTCCTGTAATGTACTGTGAAAAGCTTCAAAAAATTCGTGTGGCTTATCCATCATCGCGACATGTCCTGCACCTGCTATCGAGATGAATTTTTTATACGGGCAGGTAACCTTATCATAGTATTCTTTAGCAAGCAGTTTCATATGCCAATCATATTCGCCAAATATATATATGACGGGTACAGCGTACCGCGTTCCAATTTCACGCAAATCGTAGTCTGCGACGTATTCATTCAAAGGCTTTGTCAGTTCATCCATCTTTGCATAGTAGGACAGCTCCCTTAACGAAAAGTAAGGTGAAAACAATCCATTCCTAAAAAATATTGTGGTATCCATGTTTACCGGGATATATCGTTTCGCTATTTTACATATTGCGAGTGTCTCGCTCTCCGCAACAGTCTTACTTTTCCGAACACGTTCCATAATTTGTTCAAGCGCAGCCACATCTTTTTCATCTTTTTCCGCAGCTGCGAGCCGGTGTGTATATTCGCCCATTTTAAGTATGCCATCATTTACATCGACCGCCTGCGCAACTGCTACATATGCCCCAACATACTCCGGATGAGCCAGCACATATTGAGCGCCAAGAATCGTTCCCCAAGAATGCCCGCTGATTATTACATTCTTTTTTCCGAATCGCTCAGTCAGGTAAAGCACGATTTCATGAGTATCTTTCAGCAAAACATCGGCCGATAAGTTAAGCAAGATGTTCCGGCTGTCATCCTTATTCAAGAAATAGGTTTTTCCGGTTCCGCGCTGATCCCAGTTAACAACCGTATACGCATTTTCCCACAAATATTGATATGTATGCAGCATAGGTATCATCGTGCCGCCCGGCCCGCCATGCAAAAACAGGATGATGGGATTTTCGATATTTTGTCCCCGTATATAAAGATACTGCCTGATACCTCCAACCTCTAATATCAATTCTTCGTCGATACCCTGCACCGATGTTATTCTATGTTCCCGGCGCAGCTTATTTGTAACCATTGCGCGGTAGGCTAAAAAAACAATTGTAATAACAACCGCGAGCGCGGCAATAATGCCTAGCGCCGATATTGCCAGTTTTAGAAATACCATCTTATATCCCTCCATGTCTAGCGCGGCGGCGTCTGAACTCCTCTAATATTCTGGTTTGCTCCACGGTATTGGTTTCTGCAATCTTAGCAGAAACGTCATCTTCAAAGCCGTCCTGCGGTTGTCCGTCAAACTGATACAGCTTTTTTAGGAGTGCCCACAGAAGTTCCAATTCATCACCTGAAAAGGCAGTGAATAAATCCGAAAGAAAGTATACGCTTCTTTCACTGCCCGAAAGCATTGTTTGCGCTCCCAATTCAGTTATTTCTACATTCATCGCCCTTTTATCAGTTGGGCTGGATTTTGTTTCAACAAAGCCTTTTTTCTCCAAAGCGGCAATTATATTATTGACGTTTTGTTTTGTTGTGCCTGTTTTTGCCGCAATGCGATTGAATGTTGTTTCACCTTCCGGCAAATGCAGGATCGCAAGCATGGTCATAAATTGCCTGACCGTGAGATTTTCAAGGCATTTGTCGCCTTGCGCTTGAATTTTGTTTGTAAGAGTGAAAATGGTCGCATAAATCTGTTGCATCAGATTAAGCTCTCTCAGCTCGTTTTCATATTCCATAATGCCCTCCTATTTAATCAGACAACATGTTGACTAATTGCAGTTTATCATATTCACAAAATAAAGTCAACATGTTGTCAAATTACTTGTTGTCAAATTACTGGGCTGACATTTTTATTTGTTCCCAACCACTTACGAGTAAAGTAGCGGTATGGGATATGTAAAGCAAAAAAATAAGCTGAATGGAAGCGCAGCATAACTTTTTACTGGCTATAAATTTCTTAGCGAAATATTAACGGAGGTATCAAAATGATTTTATACTTATCTTCAAACCAGCACACCAATCTGCTCGATTTTACCGGGCTGTATGACGATGATACGGTGACGATTAAGAAGATGGTGGGGAATTTCGTCTTAAAGCAATTCATTATCTACGATATGCGTAACTTCTCCCACTGCAACGAATTGATACTCGACCGTCCGGCTTTTGGTGACAGCGATACCGAATTTGCCGAGGCCATTGAGGAATTTCTAACTATGTACAGCGCCCGGATAACAGTCATATATGAGGGGCTGGAGCAATCCGACCCCTTGTTTGCCGCTCTGCTGAATATCGGCGTGGGAAACATTGTAACAGGCATTGAGATAGGCGCTATCCAGACGGAAATCAGGGAGTGCCTGAGCGATAAGGGCATGACCCGGTACAACCCGAAAGAAAGGGCGAAGCCTAAAAACGGCTGGGAAAGCTATCCATTCGACTGTGAAAATATCCACATCGCCGTTCTGTCCTCCCAATCAAGGATGGGCGTTACCACCGCCGCCGTGGGGCTGGCCGTATGGCTGAACAGCGTCGGCGGCAAAGCCTGTTATGTTGAGTCCAATCAAAGCGGCTGCCTTGCGTCGCTGGCGAGGGCTTACGAGATGGATCGGACAGAAAGCGGCTTTACCTTTGACGGCGTGGAGTATCTGAGCGGTGAGCCTGCAAGCCAGTATCAGTTTATCATCCATGATATAGGCAACGACTACCCAAGCAATAAGCAGCTTATTCAAACGGCCGACATTCTCCTTTTGTGCTGCGGCGTTAAACCCTATGAAATGCAGTATACCATGCGGCTCCTGCGGCAGTTTGAAACCGCACACGCCTTTGCGGTATGCCCTTTCGTGGACGGCAGCCTAAAGGAAAGCTATGCGCCCGTGCTGCAATCGGACTATCACAAGGTAGTTTTTATGGAGTACCAGCCGGACATGATGAATACCGGCCCAAACAGCAAGAACTATAAGGGAATAGTACAAAAATATATCGCCGGGGCATAATGCTCCGGCGATTTTGGAGGTTATGAGGATGACAAAACAATACGAATTGAAACAACGCGCCTATGCGTCCAACTTGAAAAGCAGGGCGCTTTCGGTGCTTATCTACTTGATTGACCGGTCTAATAAGGAACTTACTTGTTTTCCCGCAATCCCCACGATGGCAAGGGAACTGCATATCAGTGTGTCCACGGTAAAGCGCGCCCTGCATGAGCTTGTGGCGGCGGGTTTTGTGGCAAAGGAGAGCCGTTTCCGTGAAAAGAACCACGGGCAGACCTCCAATCTTTATACCCTGCAATTTTCGGACAGTACGCCGAATAATGACAACGATAACAACCGGCCAATGACTGATGAAATAGAGAATATCCCAAGCGAACCGGCGCGGTATGCGGCCGGGCAGATAACCTTTGAAACCATAGCCCAAGAGGAAACCGCAGAAATGCCGGCGCATGAGGATATAAGCAAAGTATCAGCGCCGGCTCCAATATGCGGCAGCACAGCATACACCGCCGTTCAGTCCGGCGTTCTTTTGTATGACCTACCGGAAATGATTATCCCTGCCTGCCGTTCCATATGGGAAAACACAGCACCCTTTTTTAACTGGACGGGGGTGGGGTTCAATTTGATACCTCCTTGAACTTATCAGCTTAACCGGAGATAAAAAGCGGAAAAGAAGTTTATTATACAGCCTTTTATGTGTATGGGGTACATGGGTTTAGCGTCATTTTGCTTATTGCTGGCTGTAAATACTGGTGTTCGCCGTATCGGGATGAATGAAAGTGATATGCAGCCCCTTTTTGATTGCGTAGTTGACGGTCTGCCCTGTTCCGCTTCTTTGGCTTCTATCTTGGTCATAGACGGCAATGAGATACTGCGAATTATCGATCATAAAATAATTGCACCGCTTATAGGCTACGGGAGAATATTTGTAATTTATCGTTTTCTTATCCGTGCAGCCGTTAAGTATTTTCTCATACCGCTTTTTCTGTCCGGCTGTGAACCTCTCAGTGTGTTCGGGGAAAGGGATGGTACAGAAAAGCCCAATTTCCGAATACTCCTTTTGCCGCATTAAATCCAGTATGATTTCAGCCGCCCAAGTATCAACGCCGACCGCACAGCCGACATAATATACCCTCACGCCCTTTTCATAAAGCGTCCTTATCTGTTCGGCAAGGATTGCTTTCATTTTTTGGCAGAGCGGCGCCTGCTCGTTGTACTTGAACTTGAAGCGTGGCGGCCTGTGGCCGGTGATGGTACACGATTGCTTGTCCAAAAAATTCACTCCTTACTTGGTATATTTAGTCTGATTGCATATCAATGTCATTATATCATGGTCTATTTGCACATACAATACATATTGTACGGAAAACGAGGTGAATATATGCAGATAGACTATTTAGAAATTGGCGGCCGGATTAGAGCCGAACGCACAAAACAAGGCATTTCGCAAGAAAAACTGGCTGAAATGGTTGACGTAGGTACAACGCATATAAGCCATATTGAAACCAGAAACACCATCCCCAGCTTGAAAACCCTTGTCGCTATTATTAACGCGCTTAACCTCTCTGCTGATGAATTACTCCGGGGGCATTTAAGAAAAGCAAAGCATGTGTTTGAGGGCGAAATTGCGGAAATCTTAAAGGATTGCAGTGAGGAAGAAGTGCGGATCGCCGCCGATATGGTCAAGGCTCTTATATCGAGTTTACGCCATAACAGCGAAAAATAATGTAGGATTGACGAAAAAAAGCGCACCGGAATATTAAAACAGGGAGCATAACGGCCATTCGTGGCCATTACGCTCCCGTTTTTCATTCTGCGCTGTTATATGAATTTAGGCAACACATCTTTGGCACAATAAAAGCCGTATGGGGCTACCGACAATTCTTATGTCGGACACAAGAGCGAACGACCGCCGAGCAGTCGCTCGCGTTTTTAGCGTACAACTTGCGGCGAGCGGCCAACATTTTCGCCCAAAGCGACAGGGATTTGGTAAAAGAACTATCAATGTGACAAGGGGGAGCCTTGCTTTTTTATTTTCATTGACAATTTTGATGGAGCGGCAAGATATTTGTGAGATATTGCCGCTCCACTGTTTGTGTGGTTTTCGCGCAGTCTGAACTTGGCCCGAAGTTGCTGGGTTTGGGGCGGCGGCTCCAACAAGCAATTTTTTGTTTTTGCCGGATGGCAAAATACAAAAAATGTGCGGCTGTATTGACAGCCGCCCTGCTTGCCGTTTAGCGGAAAGGCATAAATAACGCAAAATCTGTATGTTTTCCTTTTTTGTCAAAAACCTATTTTGCGATTGCCAAAATTTTTCTATGAATATACTTGACATCCATTTAAGACGGGCGTAATATATAAGAAAGACGGATGTCTTAAAGGAGCTGATATTATGGAAAAAATGAAAAAACTGCCGGACGCGGAGTTTGAAGTTATGAAAGTGGTTTGGACAAACGAGCCGCCCATGACTACAACAATCATCATGGAGCAGTTAGGGAAAGAAAAAGAGTGGAAAATACAGACGGTTGTTTCACTCATGCTCCGGCTGGTTGAGCGTGGTTTTTTACGCTCTGAAAAGCATGGCAAGGAGCGTACCTATTTCCCACTTGTAGGCAGGGAAGATTACCTAAAGTTTGAAACCGGCAACTTTATGAAACAATACCATGACAGCTCATTTCTTAATCTAATCAATACCTTGTATGATGATGAAGCTCTGACCGACGAGGATATTGACGAATTATTAAGTTGGGCGAAAGAACGGAGGGGTTAGTATGCAGAACTTTATGATTACGTTACTGATATGCTCCGTTACCATGTCGGCGCTTGCGCTCTTTTACATGGCGATAACGCCGCTTTTAGCAAAGCGTTATTCTGTAAAAGGCCGTTATTACGCATGGCTTGTAATTGTGATTGGGCTGATTATTCCTTTCCGGCCACAATTTAGCAATGCCTTCGTCAAGGTTGATATGCCGAGCAATACGGCTGTGCCTATTATCCAAATAGGCAATGGGGTGCCTGTTACTGTCCCCGTTCCCGTTGAAAATTCCTCGCTTTCCTCTGCTTTACCAAATATTTCATTGTGGCAGATTGCGGCGGCGGTATGGTTGGTGGGAATGATTATATTTATTGCTTATCATGTAATCAAGCATTGCCGCTTTTTGAAACTGGCGGCACATTGGAGCGAAAACATTACGGACGAACAGATGTTGACACTAATCCAAGACCTAAAAATTCAAATGGATTTATCCAAAAATATAGGCTTGCAGTTTTGTGACAGCATTGGTGGCCCCATGATGATAGGTTTTGCAAGTCCTCGTATACTGTTACCGAAAGCAGACTTTACAAAAGATGAACTCCATTTCATCCTAAAGCACGAGCTTGTTCATTACAAACGTAAAGACCTTTGGTATAAATGTTTGGTACTGATTGCAACCGCTATCCATTGGTTCAATCCCATTGTTTACTTGATGGCAAAAGCGATTGACATTCAATGTGAATTGTCCTGCGACGAGGAAGTTGTACGCAGTACGGACGGGAACATACGCCAGCAATATAGTGAAACAATTATAGGCGTTGTCAAATACCAATCGAAATTGAAAACAGCATTATCAACTAACTTTTATGGAGGTAAAAAAGGTATGAAAAAAAGGATTTTTTCCATTATGGACACAAGCAAGAAGAAAGCCGGATTTGTCATTGTTTGCGGCGCGTTAATCATCACAATGGGAACGAGCTTTGCGTTTGCGGCAAAAGCGGAAACACAGGACCAACCCGAAATTATAAAAGAAGATGTTAAAGAAGATATAACGATTTCTCCCGACTTTTCTTATGGTTACAAGTTTCTTCCTGACCCAAAAATCTATGCTAAGTACTCAACCTATGGGATTACTATTTCAGATGATGGGGAAATGTTGCTTTACAACGGGCAAAGAGTAAGGCTTTTTGTCGATGAATATTCTGATGTTGAAGCATTCTTTTTAGATGAAGCGGGAACCATTGATTTAACTGTTATCAGAAATGCGTCTGGCAGTATTACAGGTATTGAAAGTATCTCCGAGGACAAAGCGCGGGAATATCGTTCTGCTTTCTTTGCCGATGACCTCAACGCTACAACAAATACGCAAGATACAACAGACCAAAATAAGTATGGACAATATTCATCTTATGGCATAACACTTTCAACAGATGGCGAAGTCTTATATTATAACAACCAGCGTGTAAAACTTTTTGTTGACGAACTTTCTGACGGCACTTTTAAAGCATTTTGGGTTGATGAAGCTGGAACGGTTAATTTATCAGTAGTAAGAGGCTCGAATGGACAAATTACTGCTATTGAGAGTATTTCAGAGGAAAAGGCACAGGAATACCATAATCTTATGAATGGAATAGATGAAAAAATTGATGAAAGAATGAAAGAGTTATTTCCAGAAAACTAATTAGTATAGTGAAGCACTTCGGGGCAGATTGGCCCGAAGTATCAGCAATCCAATAACAAAGCGCCTCCTATTGTCTCATTTAGGAGGCGCTTAATGTAGGTTTGCTCACTGTTTTCGGTTTTATTTTTAGTTGTACATTGTGTAGTAATGTAAACTTTAATACTTTCGGCAAGTGCGGCAGTGTTCTAATCATCGCTATCATCTCGGCCACTTACTTTCTTGATGGCCGCTACAACCAATGTGCAGAGGAGCCCGGCAGCGGATACAATAAACACTATCATTACGAAATAGTTGGTGTTTCCTTTTCATTTGGTTTGCATATGCCAATTTTTGCGAAATAATTATCTGTAATATATTGTAAGGTATACGCCTGCATTGTATTTTTTACCGAATAGGTTATTTCGGTATAAGGTTCTTCTAACAAATCTTTCATATATTTCCCTACTGGACAACTGGGGTTAGGAGACGGATGCACGCCAATTATTTCTTCCAACGGCGTGTCATCAACCGCTTGGTACACCATCCATATTGTAATGTCTGTTGGGGCTAGGAGTAGTGAAGCCCCACCTGTTCCACGTTGCACCTTAATAATTCCTGCTTTTTTTAATTTACCTAGAATGTTCCGTATTACCACGGAATTACTTCCGGTACTCTGCGCCAACACGTCGCTAGTCATTTTCTGGTCTTTCGTTACAATAGGACTACTATTGACACTCCGCGCCAGCATCTCGTTGGTAAGCCTTTCGTCATTTACCACGGCAAGCGCAACCAATATGTGAAGTGCGACTGAGGTTTTCGTGCTAATCCGCATATCATCCCCTCCCTTGTATCTATTTTACTACAGAACAAATTTGATGTAAATATTAAAACTACAACTTGACAAATCCATCGGTTGTAGTTACAATTATTACAATAGGTATGTATGAGCATTTCCACATTATGAACGAGGAGGATTTCACATGGAAAAGACATATATTGTTTCTGCCAGACGAACCGCTATCGGTAGTTTCAATGGTACGCTTTCAAGCGTGCAAGCCCCCGAATTTGGGGCAAAAGTAGTAAAGCAGATACTGGCGGAAACGACCATTCCCAGCGAAAATGTTGATGAACTGATTGCGGGAACAGTACTTACTGCCGGTTTGGGTCAGGGCCCTGCCCGACAAGTAGCTTTAAATGCGGGTCTACCGATTACCGTTCCCGCTTATGGCATTGGAATGGTGTGTGGTAGTGGTATGAGAGCGGTCATGACTGCAAGTGCTTCTATTAAAGCAGGTGAGGACAACGTGGTGATTGCAGGCGGTATGGAAAACATGAGCATCGCGCCATATCTAATTCCAAATGCACGTCAAGGCTTGCGCATGGGAGATAAAACCATCATTGACCACATGACCTATGAAGCGTTGACAGATGCCTATGAAGGATACCGCATGGGGATTACCGCCGAAAATGTAGCCGCCCAATTTGACATAACCCGTGAAATGCAGGATGAATTTGCTTATTCCTCTCAGCAGAAAGCAATAGCCGCTGTGGATAGTGGGGCGTTCAAAGGTGAAATTGTCCCAGTTACAGTGAAAATGCGAAAGGACGAGAAGGTTTTTGCACAGGATGAAGATTTTAAGCGCGAATCCACACTTGAAAATCTGGCTACCCTACGCACCAGTTTCAAACCAGATGGCACAGTTACCGCAGGCAACGCTTCCGGCATTAATGATGGTGCAGCATTTGTTATGCTGGCATCAGAAAAGGCTGTGAACCAATACGGCTTGACACCGCTGGTAGAGATTATCGCCACGGGACAGGGTGGCGTTGATCCCTCAGTTATGGGACTCGGCCCCGTTCCTGCTATCGGCAGCGCACTTGAACGAGTCGGTCTTACTCTGGGAGATATTGACATCCTTGAACTTAATGAAGCATTTGCCGCACAATCTCTTGGCGTTATTAAGCAGTTATCCATGCAACATGGCATATCACAACAAGAACTGTTGTCCCGTTCCAACTTAAATGGTGGGGCAATAGCTCTAGGCCATCCTGTCGGCGCTTCCGGATGCCGCATCTTGGTTACTCTTGTCCACCTAATGAAAAAGCGCGATGCCCAATACGGCTTGGCTTCACTCTGTATTGGGGGTGGGATGGGTACTTGCATCGTTTTGAGGAATGTTAGGTAATTTCCCGTTCAGTAACATCGTTAACCCAACTCATCATCCTTGCGGAAGAGGATATTTCGGATGATGAAATCCACGAGGAAATTGCTATGATTTTTGATGTGGCAACACATTCAAAAATAAAAATATAAAACGAAAGGATTCTGAGTTATGAGCGATTTAATGGTAAAATTACAGTCAATTGACGACAAGGCGAAGTTAAGCATCACGGCCCGCGACAATCCGGCCATTGTGTGCGACTACTTCCCCCCAGTCGGCACTGGTAAAGGCTATACATCACTGGAACTGATGATGGCAAGTTTCGGCTCCTGCGTAAGCACAACGCTTCTGACCGTGCTGCGCCACCGGAAGAAAAAAGTCGTGGATGGCATATCGACGGAAGTTGAAAGCACTGTGCGGGAGGTGCATCCAAAGGCGCTTGAGCACATATTATTACGCTTGAATATCAAGGCAAAAGATTTAACGGAAGCGGAAGTACAGGAAATGCTGTTGGTTTTGGAAGATGAACTGTGTCCTGTATGGGCGATGATCAAGGGGAATGTCGCCGTATCTGTTGAGGTAGAGATAAACTAATCATATCACAAGCCACTTGTGGATATTTTGTCCACAAGTGGCTTATCAGCACAAAGAACAGTACCGGGCGATAAGGGGAATGTAGAGTATTTATCACGCTGTGCGAAAACGCAGAAAGCGACGCAGAAAGCAATAAAATGCTGATATAAAAAGAAAAGCGAGGCTGTTACGCCTCCAATGTCATTAAGTTAATAATATTCAACATCAAAAAGGCAGAAACAGTTTAAGCTATTAATATGTTAAGTGTTTTCTTTTTTCGGATTTGATAGATGCCTGCATACAAATAAAGCGGATG
>Ga0153922_1000391_pt1 | contig 17913 bp, 26 predicted proteins | sample TSNJ006MetaG_FD_104723 | JGI IMG/M metagenome (GOLD analysis project Ga0153922, IMG submission 104723) | Attine ant fungus gardens microbial communities from New Jersey, USA - TSNJ006 MetaG | ecosystem: Host-associated > Fungi > Mycelium > Unclassified | place: USA: New Jersey, Brendon T. Byrne... | reverse complement strand
TGGCTGTGGTTCGAATGAGCGGATTTGACTGCTTTCAATCCCACTTCACAGGCTAGCTAGTACCAGGAAAATCATGTCTGTCGTCAGTTTCTCTCCCTTCACCAAACCAAGCAACTGATGCATCAATTTCTCCACGTAACTGTCACCTGTGTTCTAGTTGATCAACTAACATCGGCAATAGACTCTTAGGAGATCCCCGAGTGTGGGTGACTATACGAGGGGATTAACACGTACATCAGGATGGGTACAAGCACAAAGGAGAGTACTGACAATTCACCTGCAACAGTAATAGAACAGTCCGCAGTCGGAACTCACAGCGAAGAGCCATTCACCATTTCTCAGGAGGAGCTGTCTATATCCGATATTCCCTCTCCACCCTACAGGCCTACAGCTAGTTCGTCTAATCTTCGATTTCTCCTCCCCGACGGAAACAATAGTTACACAGAATATCCCCCAACTCCAATCTACCGGCACAACTCAAGTATGGAAACGGAATCCATGGGGGAGAACCAACCAAGAATTCAAAAGGAGGAAATGCACCTGGCGCATGAAAAACAAAAACCTTTTGTCCATTATTCGGAGAATGTCAGACCATCTCATGCAGGAATGAGGCAGGACTCGGATTTTATGAGTTCAAGGGCTGCATATCTCGCTGGACCTGAGGATGGAGATTCAGAGGATTACGATTGGTCTGCTGAAGAGGATCTGGTAGATGAGGAAGTGAAATTCGAGAAACAGATGGGTGTCAAGGACAAACCTCGAGGCTGGGGCCTAAGGAGGTGAGCTGTAAATGAGGGCGAGGTCAGGCCGTGAATTGACCCTTAGTTCTCCAGGATCATTGTTCTTCTGTTCTCATCTCTACTTGGATCGACTTTTAGTGCCGGTGTCCTCATTATTCCTCCTCTCCTTGTTGACTTCTATTGGTATCAACCCCACCCAACAGATCATCGCCGTTATGTCAAGGATAATGTGCAAGCCTGGTTTATTTGGGCTGCTTCCAATTTAATCATATCCTGGTGGTTAGCACTTATCATCGATTTGGTGCCTATTGTTGCGCGCTTCATTATTGCAGCAGCTTGGGGCCACGTATCGGAATTCGTGAAAAACCGAATAGAAATGTACAACTCCATCAAAGACAATGTCAAACCCGTATTCTATGCTGCAAGCGGTTGGCTCAGTTGGACCATCATCTTTGGGAGCATTTTTCAGCTATTTGACGCCAGTCATCCAAAGAGGAGTCGGGCAGGGCACACCTACCGGTTATCTCAAGTCGTTGAATTCTTATTTTTCTTTGTCCTGGTGTATTGTGTCGGGCGAATGCTCTCTCATGCAGTTGCCTTCAATTTTCATCGAACTGCCTACAGAGAACGTATCAGTTCCCTTGAGGAAGCACTTGCCGCCATCGAGAAGCTACGTGACTACCGGCCTATTCGGCCACACAGCGGGTACTTCAGGAGTGGTGCACGCACACCTACTTCCAAGGCCTTGGCATTCCCTGATAAAGAACACGCAAAGCGGCTTAGTCAAGCATTGAATAATGTCAGCCCACCTCAATCTAACCTCGGGCACGGTGGTGATAGCAACGATGGGGACACATCTGAACTAGACCATGGCGTAACTTCGGGATGCAAGAATGGGAAGAATAAGAAGTCGTGGTTTGAGTTCAGCAAAACAGATAGCCTTCACATTGAACACTCGGCTTCGCTAGACGGGAGTCCAGAGTGCTGTGATGATACAGTGGAAGAAATCGAATTCCGGCAACAAGAAGCTTTTCACCCAACGCCCTCCCATCTTATGACTCCGTCTGGTTTGAACCCTCATCGTTATCCACCTCCGGGACAACATGGAGATGCGGGTTCTAAATCAAATTATGAGGGAGCTACCGACAGAACTGTCAAGCAAGCGGCCAAAGCTTTAAAAAATGCAGTTCTTCACGATGCTCGAAATATGAGAGGAACGACAGACGACGACTTAGCACAAATGAGTTGGAACGTGAGTTCGTCTCATGAAGCCAAGGTAGTTTTGCTTTTGAATTACTGGTTCAATTTGTTCTAACAGCATAGGAAAGCGCTTAGCCCGCTCCATATATGCACGCCTCAAAGACCGCCGGCGAAATTATCTCGTTCCTTCCGACTTCTATCCTGCGTTCCCTACCGAAGAGACAGCGAAGGCTGCCTTCTCCGTTTTCGACAGAGATGGTAATGGCGACATTTCGCGGGCCGAGATTAAAACAACCATATCGCGCGTGTATAAAGAACGTCGGTTCCTGTCTCGCTCGATGCGGGATGTTGGCGAAGCCCTCAAGACCCTACACCATATCATCCTATTTTTTGCTGGAGTTATACTATTTTTCATCAGCTTGAGTGTATTCGGCGTTGAGGTTGGCAAGTCACTGACGAGCATATACACGACTGGAATCGCGGCTAGTTTCATCTTCAAGAGCTCTGCAAGTAAAGCTTTTGATGCGATCATGTTCCTGTTCGTTACCCAGTATGTTTCCCCTTGAAGTGTCACATATCTCGTATACTTATGTTTGAGTGATCAGTCCTTTCGATACCGGGGACCGATGTTTCATTGACCAAGAAAATCTGGTAGTCAAAAAGGTTGGGTTATTCGCTGTGAGTGGTACCTTCCTGGCTATCTGATCCCATATTGATTCACGTCTCTCAGACTGTTTTTGCCCGCGTAGATGGAACAGAAACCTACTACTTTAACAGCCAGCTATTTCTCAAATTCATGTACGCGAGTCTTATGGGCACGATTGTTAAATCTACTCACGTTCTCTGACGACAGTACGAATGTTCGTCGCAGCGGGGTAGATATCCTTATTTTATCCCAAGTAAACTACGCTGAGTTATTCTTTCGCAGAAAACATTTGAGACTTTGCCTATGCAAGTCGCTTGGCGTACGCCTCTGGAGAAACTAGACGCTCTTGAGAAATGCCTCAGCGAATGGTTGGCTACTGAAGAAAATCGATGGTATGAACCAGTGACCAGCATTACTTTTCAACATATTGTGTATCAAAGGTATCTGGAACTGACGATTGGCATTTCGCACAATGGGTAGGTGGAATCAAGACCATGTGTATCCAACTTTTTTTAAAAAAAAATGGGAACAGCAATTGGCAGGACTGGGGCCTTCGAAACGCGCGGAAAACCGCATTCGCAGCTGCAGTTCAGTACTATAGCAATCAACTCGGCATCATTGGCTATGAAGCACCAATTCCCATCGAATATGCTGACTCGCAAACAGGGAAATCCATTCCGGACAAGGTGCAATCACTGCCGAACAGTCCTTTTAGTCCTGCTTCCAGTGGCCAGGCACCTCAAGAACGGGCGAGGACAGAGATAGAAGTTCAGGAAGTTGAACGGAGTACACGCAGCATGAAACCTTCCCTTGGGTTTTTGCCTCCGCTCGTAAATCGAGAGACTACATTGATGAGAGCAAGAAAAAGTACTAAGAGTCGGAAGACCGCTTTCAGAGGAGATTGATGACTTTTAACCTCGGACTTTAGGCGTGGTTTGGATTAGTGTTGTGGGCGACTTCGTTCTTGTCTGCCAAGAATTACAGTCTACACATAAATGTTTTTGTCGTTGGTACTGTTAAGTAAAATACAGGAGTCAAGGTGATGGTATCAACGAACCTTGGTAATTTAGACTATCATGAACACCCCAGGAATTTTCCATGATGAAATCGTGAAGACTATACATGACATATACTCAAGTATCGGCTTTAAACCGCCTTCAAAGCAATTTACCGTATTAGCTTCATTCTATTTGACCAGACAAATCTCTGCCGCCAACTCTTTCAAGACGAGTTTCAAGCTTATAAGTTTAGCCACAGGAACGAAATGTACTCCTGCTATCAGATATTCTCCCCGGGGAGAACTACTACATGATGCCCACGCCGAGGTGCTCGCACGACGGGGTGCTGTCCGCTGGTTGATGGAGGAGATCAAAAGGATGAACGTAGTAGCCCCAACAGACCTTGCATATTCCTCTGATTGGCTCACTGATACAGAATTGGGTATCTCAAGCGATTTCGATGACTATCCACCATATCGTCTACGGCCTGGTGTCTCTCTTCACATGTACGTCTCTACCCTTCCATGTAGGTGTCTATTCCCTATGTCGCTGAGGGCCTACTCATTTTTGTACTGACACTTTGAATCAGGCGGCGATGCATCAATGGGTTATCTGGCATACACACAAAATCCTCAGATGGCCTCACTAAAATCTCAATCTCCACATCTTTTCCCAAAACTTGGATCACACGAAGCATCGCGTGGAAGGGACGACTATAACCGCCTAGGTGTCCTTCGGACAAAACCAGGTCGTGCCGATTCCCAACCTGCATTGTCGATGTCATGCAGCGATAAGATCGCTAGATGGAGTGTATTGGGAATCTTGGGCGGATTTGCTTCGAGGTTTTTAGAGCCTGTCTATATTGACAGTGTTGTTATCGGCGAGTTTCCGCGAGAGAAGGAAGGAAATTGTCGACTCAGGGAAATTATGAAAAGAGATTGTGAGAGAGCATTGCAAATCAGAATCAGAAAGGTTGAAGGTAGAGTGGAGCTTGCCTCGATGCTCGATTGCTCATCATCATCAGATTTGCCAGAGGGATATGATACCCGTCCTCCCAATATATACTATACGAATGTCCCCTTCATTCACTCCAAACATGAACTTGATAAAATTGAACCAACTAAAGGATCCTGCAATGAATGTAAGATCCATTTCCCACCGAGGAGACGGTAAAAGCTGACTTGATCAACCAGGCCTCTGTTGGGTAGCCGATTCACGTCCTGCTGAGGTGTTGATTAATGGCCTAAAGCGAAGCACAGCACCGAAGAATAGATACGTTGAGAAATGCAGGAATGGGTTCATATTCCGCTCATGTTAACAAAGATCTCACTTTTTTTTTGGTTCCTTCAGGCCACTGCTTTCGAGAATAGCAATGTTCGACTTGTATATCCAAACGCTCGAGGTACTCAAACCGGGAAACCTCGCTATGCAATTGTGCGTCAGCCTTCTGGTTCTTGGTATCCTTCCATAAATTCTTTCAAGGCGCAGGGTACCCTATGCTACGGCGAAAGCTTCATCGGCACGGTACCAACGTGCGAAGGCAGCTATCATTGGGTTGAACAAAACATTCTCAGGCTGGATTCAAATTGAGCCGAATTACCAGCAATTCACACTCGATGGAAACCATGCATATTCTCTCTAAGTTATCTACCTACAGACGAAAGCACTAAGCAAGAAAGGGGGCATTACCATTTTGACCTCCCGTGTGGTGACAAGAAAAGCAGAAATACGACAAGGCTTTGTCTGAAGGATTGTTTCGATCCGAGGACATGCCCAAGGAACAATGTTTGGCAGGAAAAAAATTATCCGGTTGTGCGACAGCGCTAACCCGAAAAAGACATGGACAGCAGCATTTCTCTATAGTGGATCATAAATTAGATATTCAGAACCATCAAGAAGACATGACCAGATAGTCGAGATCATGAATTCTTCTTTGCTAAATCAGGATCGAGACTGGGTACGAAAGGGAAGCCAAGGGGGCTAGAATCTAACTCGGTCCCGGGAAGTGTGATGACAGGGTAGTCAGGCGACGCGGAGCCCGCGGAAGAGTAATCTGTTTCAAAAAGCGCTGAAGGTTGGTCGGTGGGTGTGGAGGGAACCGAAAACCGCGTAGAAGTCTCAGCCAGCTCTTTGCGCAAAGCTTCGAGTTCGCGTTCGAATCTATGAGAATGGATCAATACGCCACTCAAATTAGTCATAGTGTAGAAACGAACTTGCGACCGAAGACTTCGATGTAATACCCACCACCATTCCAGACGCTGACCGAAAATATCAGAAGGAGAAACAAGCCACTCCAACCCGGACTCGAGTACAGCAAGAACATAGCGGGAATTTGTGTCAGAAGGGCATACACTAAGAAGACGTCAGTGTCAGTCATCTACCAGCATTGAGCAATTGACTCACCAAGCTGACCGCCTATGAAGATAGCCTCGCGGTATTTGGCTGGGATCGATGATAAATTCTTGCCGATGAAACCTTTGTCATGAAGAAGATAGGAAAATGATGTTGTTCGTTGTCCCGAATCAATCTTGGCTCGGCGATCAACGAGGAGGAATTTCCAATACAGCAGTTGCCAGCTGCAGTCTGAGGATGTGTCAATACTCGGCCTCAAGGTATCATTAAAAGGTGACGCACAGATCCCTCCACTTAACAACAGAGCGCGAAGAGGATCGAGATAAGGTGTTTGGATTAGGGCTGGGAAGCGCTGACTTGAGCCAGGGTAGAAATGCCTAAAGACCCGTTCATGGATAAACGGCGCAAAAGTAAGGCTGGAATGAACTTGCCTAATGACGGTAAAGGTAAAGGGTGCATAGATGTGTATGAACAGAGAAGTAACTTTGTCCTGGTCGTGGAAGACGAGACTGTTTCGCCATGTGATAACAGCACTGGCAAGTGAACCGTGCGAGAGGCAGTAGCATGCAACAAAGAGAGCAGCGTTGGAAGGGAGGATCCAGATATAAATGAAGTTGAGGATGGTAACATAGTAACATAGATCAAACAGGAAATAGTGCCACGCTCGCCGGCGGTATTGGATGTAGCGAAGAGGGATGAGATACGAGCCCATGAGGGTGTATGAGATGTGCACCCATCTGGAGGACAAGCTCAGCGGCGGAGACAGCTGTGATAGAGAATGACACGTACTCGGGGTGCATTCCAAACATGAGGGCGGAGAAAAGGAGGGTCATGACGCCAAAAAAGAAGGAGACCTTCTCGCGGGTGCGAACGACCCTTGCAGACTGCCACGAGACAGCGAGCTTGGCCATGCGGGTCGATATCTGGGATCATGAGATTTGAACGTGGCTCAGGACGGCTGAGGCATACCTTGAGCTTGAAGTTCTTGATTTCACGTTCGAAATTCTCCGCAAGCAGATCTCCAGACAAATCCTTTATTTTAAAGGTCCCTTCAGCCTTGAGCTTAAGCTTGTCCCTGTGTTTCTGCAGCTGGTGCTGCAGTTTCCGCTGGAGAAGATCGACATGGGAGTCAAAATAGGTCTCGATAGTATCTGGGGCTCAGTCAGCGGCTTTCTGGTGGATAGAGGTGCACGGACCAAAAAGGGTGAAAGCACTGGTCCAGTCCGAGAGCTCGTCGCGGACAAAGCGCTCGATTGGGGCGGAGAACAGGCCTCTGGAGGGGGAGGGAGGCCTTGATGCCATGGCCTCGAGATGAGCAGGAGCTGCTTATGTCATATTCTACCTTGTCTAGAGCACGATGCTTGGAAGTCTGAGTCCGACCTCCCTCCTCGTCGTCGGCGGTCTTGTGCTCACAAGATCCTCTCTAGTACACCTTGGTCTCGACGCTGTACTCCTCAGTGCATTTCTAGCTGGTGTCAGGCGCACGACAGGCCTCTCGTACGCGCACATTTCCCCGTATGTGCATGGGCACTTATTCCATCTCCAGGCCAGCTCTCTCCCAAGTCCCCAGCAAGGACATTCGCCGTGGGTCTTCCTCTCAAATGCTGCCTCTCATCCATGCTGATGCTCTCCCAGAACTCCTCCATCGCTACCTCGAACTCGGTCAGTTCTACCTCTCAGTTCCACTGCCAAGCTCATCCTTCTGCCTCAGGCGAATACGTTTTTGACTTTGCTGTTGTCATATTTAGTGTATTTTTTTCTTCTGCTCATCCATATACGTGCTTAGTCCTCGCTAGCGCTCCTCGTCCTTTGAGAGAAGAAGATAACCTAGTTTTACTCAATGTCTATCACCCTAAGAAGTTAAATACAAAGAAATGCAAAACAATTGATCCCAGCGCAAAATCTGCAAATGCCCTACAAAAGAACAGTCAGAGCTGAACAAACACGTACTGTGGACACTCACCGTTCCGGCGATACCTGCTGGAATTCGTTCTGGTTGTCGGGGTTCACTTGAGAACGCAATGAAGCGGTGAGCACAAATTGGCCAACAGTGCTTGAGAATCTGATTCAATGAGCATCCTATTGCGTGTGATAGACGTGGCACGCACCCGGCCAAGAAAGCATTGAAGGGGTAATTAGTGACTAGAATGCAGTAGATGAATTGGACGATGCCCGAGAGCATGAGGAACACCAAGAACGAGTCAATAAATTTGAGGCGATCTGAAGTTTCTGCATGATATGCCTTCCACAGAGCCTGGACAGGCGACTGAGGTTTTTGCGCCGTTTTCGATGCCATGAGAGCTGCGAGAAACCTCCTGTACTATTCCAAACACAACCACACACGCCGCGTTAAACACTGGCTACTGCAAAGTTTCGCCAGGTATGTTGTGGCTCTCAGTCCCGGCTAGGGTTGTCTCCCTGCCAAAGCCAACTCGCTTCATATCCTGGCAGGGTACAAAAAAACTGCACACATTAAAACCTTTACCTTATTCCATAGAGCGCGGACTGGGAAAATTCCTGCCACCACAGGCGCTCAAGGTTCTTCAGCTTGAGTATCAGAATGGCCTCCTAGAGAGGCTGAATGAACAAATCTACGGTGTGTGCATAATTCAACTCTATTTCCTTATGCTCACCCAACAAAAGGCACCTCAATGGAAAACGAAAGTTCACTTACTCAGACAGTGATCAGTCTCTCAGAGAAACGCGACTACGTTCTTGCTTTTAATTATGCCAGTCTTGCTCTCAACAATGATTTTTTCCTCAGCAACCTTGTATGTGAATAGTTTCTAACATTCAGTAAATCTGCTCATCCTGATAGAAACCTATTTCGGATCCCCCACCTCGGAAACCAGCCCTGGATAACCTTCAAGAAATCGAAGATGAAATTCAAAATGCGCATCGAAACCACGAAGGTGAAATTCAAGACGAACTTCACCTCGTCATCCGCAATGCACACGGAAGCGTTGATCAACTTCGCTCTGCATTTTCTGCTGCAGTCCTCGGAACGTTCATCAATGGTTGGGTCTGGTTCGTGACAGACCAAGTTGGCAATACCGGTATTGTTACAACATATGGTGCTGGTACCCTCCTCGTTCGTTCCCGAATGAATATGGGGAGACACCCTGATCTTGAGTCGACTATATCTAAAGATAAACTTCATACTACACATGCACCCCCATATCTTGCCAAAAACTCACCCTCTGAAAAGCCCCTTTCGTCTCCATTTTTTGGTGTCTCAGGTCACAATTCGCCAACGGTACCGAATGACATGCAGGTCCGACACATGTCTGATCACAATACAATCCGTACAGCCGCCTCTGGCGTTCATTCAAATCCGAAAAAGGAACCATCCCCCAAAAACACCCCCATGGGAGCCCTACTCACAGCTGGCGAGATCTTGTACCCTCTGTTCTGTGTCCCTGTGTATGAGCACGCTTGGATGAGTGCCGGGTACGGTGTTTGGGGAAAGGAACAATGGATAAAAGAGTTTTGGTCTGTCCTGAATTGGGAGAGGGTAAACGCAACTTATCAAGCCATCTGGAAATCCATTTATGTAGACAAGCATAATCAGGGATAGATTAGCAGTTCTTGCTCTCGTAAAGGAGTAGACCGAAATCTTTCGCATATTCTCCTTGGTACACTGGCTACTTGCACAACGTTACTTACTCTACAATAGTTGTCACATAGCTTTCATCGCTATGACTTTTGTTTGAGTGTTTGTAGCGCACAGAGTGCAGCCCCCACTCCACTTCCATCCTTAGCTAAACCGATATCTACACGACTTTCAACGTTTTGGCCAACCAAATAACGCAAGGATTCCCTCAAGTTCGTCTCAAATCCAGGGTAGTGTTCAATGAGACTGGAGAATAGGCTTCAGTCCAACTTCTGAACTACTAACCTTCATATAATACTTGCCTTCCATCCACGCCGACAGGAATTCTGCCCTTGGGATCCTTTACTCCTACACTTTCTTCGCCTGGAAGGGCAGCACGACCCGTCTGAACCAATACAGCTGCAACTGCAATACTACTCAATTGAGCCGCTCGGTGGCCAACTAGACCACAAACCCAGCGAATGATCTATTGGCCGGTCAACAGATTTCTACATAGGACTGAATGCAAGCCTACCGCAGCATCCTTCAGGGTTACTTGCTCTGGCGCAAATCCAAGATCCTTGACAATAGTCCTCTTGATAGCCTCCAGTCTCGACTCAACGTTCGGACTAAGCGAAGCATCCTCAAGCTCATCAAACGGGGGACTGATACACCCAGGACAGGCATCCTTCCCGAGCCAAGCTTCTTCCACGTTACTCATAAAACTTGTATCGATCCCATAATGCTTATTAATATCGGAGGTAGATTTGCCATTAAAAAGGAGAGGCTTTGGGGAAGCGTCAATGAGGGAGGTGATGATGCCGCGAGTGATCTCGCCAAGGTACATTCCAGAAATGAACTTCTCGAAGGCTTGGAAGGTGGGATTAATACTGAGACGATCGAGAGCATTATCGAGAGGTGTGGACGGCAGATGTGAGCGCTGGGGAATGGCTTGGGTCGCCTGCATCAAGGAGATGTGTTGAAAACTTACTGAATTATTGAAAGCTCCCCATTCAGTGTTGACGATCATGTACCCGCCCTTGGAGGCTGCTGACGTGCCTTGCAGCTTCTTGATATTTGCTTCATTCCTTTGTCAGTCGGGCTGACCCTGAGTCAACCGTAGAACTCACAAATGTCCTCGACATAGGCACCATTGGTACCTGTGCCAAAAATTGCACCAAGGATACATCCTCCTGATTGATATGCACGGGAGAGTAAGGCGCCAACAGTCTACTCAGGGTTGATCACCAAATTGAATCGCGAAATAAGAGTCGATGGACATCAAGAGCAGGAACGCACATCGTTGACGAGAGCGACACATTTGACGCGCATGTGTTTCCTATCGAAAGCATCTTGAAGTAATTTGACCACATCATTTCCTATTGCGTTTCGTGCTGAGAAACCTTTCGTCCAAGTGAGGATTTTTCCGGAATCTAAGGCCGTTTGCTCGACTGGAAAGGAGAACGTAAGGCCGAGATGGATCTCGTCTGCTGGTGTGTTGGTTTGGACAGTATAGTCGATAGAAGACTCGGTGGAAAGGAATGCATCAACAGAGGAAGCCAAGTAATCTAACGTTCAAATCCAATGATAAGTATGGAGGCGATATGAGAGGGTATAGCATTCCGCACCAAATAGAACCGTTGCTTCTCCGGTCTTCAGTGACTCTGTTACTCGGTACTTCTGCTGGCGAAGAGAGAATGTTTTGTCGCCGTTTAGAACTACCTCGCAAACCCGACTTTTATGTGCCAATATCAGACGTAATATCTGCATCTCATAGGACAACTGCTCACAGGTTGGTTCCACCAAGATCGAGGGCAAAAAATGTGCTAAAAGAGTTTTGTGATCACAGCGAGGTATTGTGTACAATTGAACCATACCCTTTCTCTGTACCATCAGGTACACCAGTCACGAAAGTGGGTCTGTATCCGTATGAGGGCAATCCATGACGGATACGTGTGCACATACATCATCGCCATAGCGTGTCCATAGTTTTCAAGACCGAGCTTGAACTCGTGCAGGAAATTCTTGGTGAGGTCGATAAGCTGGTCGCTGCTCAGCTGAAATTGAGCATCGATATGGTCGTAAAGATCCTTCGCTGAACGGTACGTGAATGCTGAAGTGGAAGCCATGGATGAGATCAACGAGAAATTGGAGGGCGGGGTATAAATCTAGACCGGAGTCCACACTCGGATCATAATATCATTATATCAAACATGTCCGTATGATACGCTGAACCCTGATCTGGAATTTATGTTTTGACATCCTTGACACTAGCGCTTGCACCTTCAGAGGGGATCTACCCGGGGGTCTTGTCGATGCAATATCAGTCATCCTTCTCGAGTTTTGATTATGATATGATGGAGATTTACAAGATTACTTTTTACGAACTGATTATCGGGATTCTACATAACCGCTGCTATAGCGCAAAGGAGTAAACTCGGTTATACTGATTTTGGCAGAAACTCGGAGTGGAACTAAACCTGTCTCAGTAGATCATATGCTTACAGACACCTGAATCCCCAAAATCAGTATCATTTGGTATTGGATTCGCAACAAGTGCCAGGCTCCACTTCAGTCGGAGGGTGCATCATCGTCTGGACGCATCCTGTATAATTTCTACAATGGCATTGAATCCACTGGTTTCGCGTCACGACCGTTAGCTATTTTCAACCGCTTCTTTTCGTCAATCATCATTCTCGACCCGAATAATGTCCTTTATCAAGATCAGCTGGTCAAAATTGTCCCATGCTCCCTGTCTCGTGTATGTCATCATGCTGTTCTACACCGACCTTGGGGATCCTCATCAGGCCGTATTTAAAGCTCAAAGAAGTTTTGACAAGCCGATGTTATGAGGCTTCAGGTTTTCAAACACCTGTCCATCTTATGCGCTGCAATAGTTGCTGCTATCCCTCGGTCTGGTATCAGACTTCCTCGTCAATCATCTAATTTGCAGGACATTGTGATAATCGTCTTGCGTTCTGATTATCGTTTATCTACTCACTTCTAGAACCTCTTAGGTTACCTGGGATCAATATTCGCTCAAGATCAATGGAGAAAGATTGATGATATTCAGTGGAGAAGTTCACCCTTTCCGGTTCGTCTTGATATAAGGACGGCTAAGGCATTGACTGACCAATCTTCAGAAACCCTGTTCCAAGCCTTCACCTCGATGTTCTCCAGAAAATCAAGTATGTTCTTGATTGGAAGGTCGATCCCTGTATCTCATGACGACGACAAGGTCGATGGGTTTCAATACGGTTTCGTTCTATGTTCATTGGGGACTCATCGAACCGAAGCGGGGAGAAATATCGTTTGAAGGCTTCCGTGATCTACAACCGTTCTTTGACGCTGCTCAGAAGGCCGGCCTCTATTTAATCGCTCGCCCAGGGTGGGTCATTGCTTGCTCGCGAGCTATCTTTATTTATTTAAGGTAGCCCCTACATCAACGCGGAGACTGCAGGTGGTGGACTGCCCGGCTGGGGAACGTATACCCCAGGGCTTTGGCGGACAGATAACGACACCTATGTCAAGGCTTATCAGCCTTATATCAAGGCAGTTGGCGAGATCATTGCCAAAAACCAGATTACAAACGGCGGCCCGGTCATACTTGTCCAGGTATGCACCTGCAACTCGTCGGGTATGTTGTGGTCGGCTAACACCTGGGGTAGATTGAAAATGAATACAGCGGATTCTGGCCTCCGTATACCGAGGACTTTGCATACGAGGCCCAGTTACTAAAGGATTTTGTAGGTATCCTTGATCAGTAGTGTGAGTTTTTTTTGAGTCCGTTCGATCAGCGGAACGCTGGTATCGTTGTTCCTACGACAACCAATGATGCGTGGCCGGGAGGCCATTTCACAAGTGTTGATATATATGGTCTGTGTGGAGGTCATCCTGCAGAAAAGCAGATTAACATTCTCTAGGCTACGACTCATACCCGAATGGATTTGATTGCGCAAATCCCTATGTATGGTTACCTGACGCCGTTCCAGAGTGAGCTAGATTCTCTCCCTTCTGATAATCAACCTGACCACGCTCCGCTTCAGATACTTCTGGGATGCGCATCTGGAATGGAATCCTGAGGACCCTAACGCTGCTTACGAGTTTCAAGGGGGTGCCATTGATGGTTGGTGGGTCATATATTCTCGTTTCATGGTTCTCCAAACTCACCAGATTTGAGGGGTGGCGCTGGGTATGACCTCTGTTCAGTCCTCACTGGTCTTGAATTCGAGAGGGGTAAATTCGTATTTCCACATAGAATTCATGTTTCTGAAATATGTAGTTTTCTACAAGAATCAATATGCACTATCAACAATGATACTTAACCTGTATATGACGTTTGGTGGTACAAACTGGGGTGCGTAATTTGATCAGGGCGAAGATTGTACTCATTCATCCTCCAGGTGGTATTGCTCATCCTGGTGCTTATACCTCGTACGATTACGTGGGCCTTTCCTAGTATTCTTGAGTAAATAGCGAAGTAAAGGATTGCATTCAGGGAGCCGCCATTTCTGAATCTCGTGTCTTGCGAGAGAAATACCACGAAATCAAACTTCAAGCTAATTTCTTAGCTGTATCGCCCGCATACTTGACCAGTCAACCTCAGAATATCTATAACACGTCTAGCTCATTTACCGGAAACCCCGCGCTAAAGACAACACAAACGGTTGATGTTGTTGGTGGAACGACTGGATTTTATATTGTTAGGTGCATACTTCCACGAGGCCCCAGGCTCAGAAGCTGATTGAATGAGGCAGGCAGGCAGACGTATCCTCGTCTGGTATACAAAGGTACAAGTTGACTGTGCCAACGAGTGCTGGAACAATCGAGGTTCCAACTTTGGGTGGTTCCTTGATCCTCAATGGCAGGGACTCCAAGATCCATGTCGTAGATTATGTTGCAGGTTCAACGACATTATTGTACTCAACTGGCGAGATATTTACATGGTAAGTGGAAGGTCAGGTCTTTATAGCAAAAGTTACATTCTTTTTGCAGGGCAACCATTGACGGACAGGATAATATTTTTCTCTACGGGGACGAGGGAGAATTACATGAAACTGCATTCGTCCTACCTGCAGGTACCTCGGGAACCAAACCGATTGCTAAAATTGTTTCGGGTTCTGGAAACATCAGGCAGCGGGTCTTGAACAACGGTGCAATTGTTGTACAGTATACAACTACCGGCCAAGCTGTGGTTTTGATCGGTCCAAAACTCAGAGTTTTCATTCTTGGTGAGTTAGTCTTAAAAATATCGTTCACTTAGATTTTGAAATCCGTAGATCGCTCTACCGCATATCAGTTTTGGGTTCTTCATCCCCCGACACAGGGACGCTTTGCTTCCTACAGCACTAAGAATCCGATCATCGTGAAAGGTGGCTATTTACTGCGCACTGCTTCTATTTCGGGGGATGAACTAACCCTGAGTGGTGACCTCAACGGCACGACAACCTTCGAAATAATTGCCCCTGTTGCTTCATCTCGTACTGTGTATTTTAATGGAGAAAAACTCAGAACAAAGAAGACAACATACGGTACCCTCGTGGCTTCTCGCACCCCCCATCTTCCTGACGTGAGCTTGCCCGATCTCGATTCATTAATATGGGTTCGCCCCTACTTCTTATAGCTCTAGTCAATTAGGCTGAACTTCGTTCATAGAAAGTCTCGGATAGTCTTCCTGAAATCACTCCCGATTATTCCGATGAGAAGTGGATGGTTGCCGATTTAGAGGAAACCTTCAATGAATGGACGTGGAGTACCTCTCAAGTTCTTTTCTCGAGTCCGTACGGTTACCACACTGGAAATATGCTCTGGCGCGCCCATTTCAATGCAACAGGACAAGAGACGGGCTTTTACGCAAATATGAGTGGTGGTCTTGCATTTGCATACTCGATGTGGCTCGATAACAGTTTCATCGGATCTTGGACGGGCGACGGTCCGCATGATATGTATAGTCAGACGCTCAATTTCCCTCCAACCCTCAGGGTTGGTTCGCAGCATGTCCTTACTATATTACTGGACCACATGGGAATTGAGCAGAATTGGGCCGGTGCCAGCGATTGGTTCAGAATACCCCGTGGCGTATTGAACTATTCTTTTGAGGGAAGCCCAGACACGAAGGTCGTCACTTGGAAGCTTACGGGTAATCTTGGCGGCGAATCGGTGAACAAACCGGTTTAATTCGTGAAAGCTAGCGACTCACTATCATGATAGTATGCGGACCGAACTCGCGGACCCCTAAATGAGGGTGGATTGTATGCAGAACGCCAAGGTATGCCAGTGTCCTGTTCACATACTCATTCCGTTAAGTATGTCATAGGCTGGCACTTACCAGGATATGATGATTCGAATTGGGCACATGGTAAGCCTACCGAAGGTGTCTCCAAGCCTGGCGTTGCCTTTTACAGGTATCATCATCTTCAATGGCTCTGTCATCGGCAGTCTTACTATCTCAAATTAGGACCACCTTTGACCTCAATATACCCCACGGAGTGGACTACCCGATTGCATTCACTTTCACCAACTCAACCAAAAACCCCCACTACAGAGCCAAAGTATGTGTTCGCGGAACTGATCGTAGGGTAAACTCATCATCACTTCAGCTTTATGTCAATGGATATCAATTTGGACGATATAGTGAGTGTTTCAGCTTGCAGCAAGGATAGCCACCAATTTTCATCAGTCAATCACATTGGACCTCAAAGAGAGTTCCCAGTCCGTGAGTACTCCAATTGATGGGTGCTAATGGATGACATACACGCGTGTCAGCTCAGGGCATCTTGAATTATGAAGGGAAGAACACTCTAGCGGTATCGCTATGGGCTACCGATGCCGATGGGGGCAAGATTGACAACCTGAGTCTAGTGCTTCGACACAAAGCGGAAACAGACTTTGGTCCAGTCATCAATGCTCCTGCTCCAGGCTGGACGATACGGCCTAATGCATATTAGCGCAAGAAATTTGGTAACAAGACTTTCGGCACGATACGCCATCAAAAACAACGGTCATTGCTTAAGCTAGGATCCAATGCAATGCAAATAGTTCTATGCGATAGAAGTTGATTACATGAGATTCAGGTCGCCGAACTTCTCCTTGTATCCTAAATAGATCAAACATGTTGCATTAGGATTGACTCGGTTGAGAAAAGGAATTGGAACTGACCAGGTACAGTCCATTTACCCTTCTTTAGCATGGTCTCAACAGCCTCAACGATACGAGGGTGTGCACGGCCGACATCTTCAGTCTAGAAAGTAGATTCAGGGTAGAATAGTGAAGAAGTAGAAGAAGAAAACGCACAGTCAGCTCGTCGAAGGGACGAGCATCCTCGATATTGGCGAGGGTAGCCTGAAGTTCTTTGAGCTCGACATCAAGCCTGGCCTCTGTTTCCTGAGCCTTGGAGACCTAGACAACCTCAACGTGTCAATCCGGGCTAGAACGAAGAAACTCGACACCCATGCATACAGCTTTGGCTTCAAATGCCTCAATAGCCTTGACTTGAGCATCCGTGTCGCACTCAACAGGTTTGAAGTTCTTGAGAAGCTTCTCAGCCTCATCAACAATAGCCTTATTCTTGAGAATAGAGCGGTACTGAGCGAAATCGACAGTGGTAGATTGGGAGGCGTATTGGCCATGTAGGCGTTGGGCATCACCATGGCGCTTCCTGAAGGCCTGCAACGACGCAACAGTCTCTGATCAATATGTCAGGTTTGCATAGTCAAAATTTCTCATATTTCTGCATACCCTTTCCGAGCCCAAGGGAGGAATAAATACGGGCAAAATCCTGCGACGGAGAAAATCGTTAGGGCCCTTTTGAACGCATCCATGAACTAAAGTAATAATATCTACAACTGCAGCGGCAGCAGCTTTTTGTGTTGCCATTTGCTGTTGATGATAGGATTTAATTTGTAATTTTGACGAAAAACTGAGCAAACGACATACTCCAAAGGCGTGCGACAATGTAAGTGAATGAGGTAGAAAGATGGCGGTAATTCCCGACTACATTTCCTGTGCGCGCCGAACGCCGATTACTGCCAAATTAAGTAATCCAATGCGCTATTCTGACTTCTGCTCAACTTTCTGGTCATCTGAACCATCATCTCCATTGTTGCTTTCACAATCTTCGATTGGGTCTGGGTAGTGGAACATCCTTTACCCTTCTCCAGGCTGATTTTCCTTCTAAACCAATTTCTCAGAGAGAAGGGAGGTGTCTTACTCATCCTACAGTAATTTTGATCCCACGCTGCTCATACCATGTGGTGCAACCAAACCTTGTGAACTTCATGTGGTCAAGTGGCAAAGTTCTATATCTCACCGTCTCCGCACTTGGCCCCTATACTATCCTCTTAATCTCCCTCGGATAAGTATTTAATCGCCCTTCTGCTATCTGTT
>Ga0153922_1000387_pt1 | contig 17947 bp, 18 predicted proteins | sample TSNJ006MetaG_FD_104723 | JGI IMG/M metagenome (GOLD analysis project Ga0153922, IMG submission 104723) | Attine ant fungus gardens microbial communities from New Jersey, USA - TSNJ006 MetaG | ecosystem: Host-associated > Fungi > Mycelium > Unclassified | place: USA: New Jersey, Brendon T. Byrne... | reverse complement strand
GCGACATCGCGCGGCACGGCCTGGCCACCAGGGCCATCCACGCCGGCTACCGGCCGGATCCGGCCACGGGCGCCGTCAACCCTCCCATCTACGCCACGTCGACGTTCGCCCAGGACGGCGTGGGCGGCCTGCGCGGCGGCTTCGAGTACTCCCGCACCGGCAACCCGACCCGCGCGGCCCTGGAAGCCGCACTGGCCGCGGTCGAGGAGGCGGCGTTCGGCCGCGCGTTCAGCTCGGGCATGGCGGCCAGCGACTGCGCGCTGCGGGCGGTGCTGCAGCCCGGTGACCACGTCGTGATTCCCAACGATGCGTATGGCGGGACGTTTCGGCTCATCGACAAGGTGTTCACGCTATGGGGGGTGACCTACACCGCGGTTCCCCTGTCGGATCCCGCAGCCGTGCGCGACGCGATCACCGATGCGACGAAGCTGATCTGGGTTGAGACGCCGACGAACCCGCTGCTGACGATCGTCGACATCGCCGCGATCACCGAGCTCGCCGACAAACCATCTGTCAAAGTGTTGGTGGACAACACCTTTGCGTCGCCGGTGTTGCAGCGCCCACTCACTCTCGGGGCCGACATCGTGCTGCACTCCACGACGAAATACATCGGCGGACACTCCGACCTGGTGGGCGGTGCACTGCTGACCAACGACGAGGAACTCGACACCGCGTTCGGTTTCCTGCAGAACAACGCAGGCGCGATCCCGGGGCCCTTCGATGCGTATTTGACTCTGCGTGGCCTCAAGACGATGGTCATCCGGATGCAACGGCACACCGAAAACGCCACGCGGGTGGCCGAATTCCTCGCCGAGCATCCCGGCGTGAGCGTCGCGCTGTACCCGGGGTTGCCCGGTCATCCGGGGCATGACGTTGCCGCTCGCCAGATGAGCGGATTCGGCGGCATGGTTTCGGCGCAACTTCGGGGGGGTCGGGAGGCTGTCCTCGACTTATGCTCCCGCACAGAGGTTTTCATCCTCGCCGAGTCGCTGGGCGGCGTCGAGTCGTTGATCGAACATCCTTTCGCGATGACGCACGCTTCGACCGCCGGGTCGCTGCTCGAGGTACCAGACGACCTTGTCCGGTTCTCGGTGGGCATTGAAGACATCGCCGACCTGATCGGCGACCTCGAACAGGCGCTACGTTAGCGCCGCCCTCACCGCCGAGGCCGTCACCGCCAGATTCACCTCCGGAAGTCCCAGCGGGCCGGCCGATTCGTCGACCCAAGAGCCGCCGGCGATGTCGGCCGCGCGGGAATTCACCCATTCCCAGCCACGCTCGTTGAGGCTCAAAATCGCACCCAGCCCGTCCACCGCCTGCAACAGCGTGACGATCGCCGCGGTCGCCGGTGCCGGGCTGCGGAGATCGAACAGCGCGGCAAGCACCGCGGAACGGGCCTCGTTCAGCCGAGAGCGGTCGGCGATCGGCCACACCCGCGAGCCGTTCAACCGCGTGCCCCGCAGCTGTACCGGCCTGATCTGGCCGCTCCGCTCGAGGTAGTGCAACACCGCCGGCTCGACAGCGCGCCGCAGCCTGGCCACCGCCGCCTGCGGCTTCAGCGGACGGCGCTGCAGCAGCCGCAGGGCCGGATCAAGAATCGGGTCGTACAAATCCGGCCCGGCGAGCAGCAGCAGGTGCCCGGCAGGGACCGGCTCACCGTCAACCGACGGGCGGATCCTGCAGGCCAGCGCCAAGTCCAGCAGCACCGCGGCGCCGAGCACCTTCTCGCGGCGGTCGCGGTCGAGCGCCGGGCGGTTGGTCGCGTTGTCGAGCAGCAGCAGTAGCAGGTCCTCGGTGATCCGAGCCATGAGCGGACTGTATCCGCTATGGCGCAGACGCTCGGTTATGCGTGGTACGGCTCGGCGCTGACGAGGGTCACTTCCATGGTGTTGCCGTTGGGCAACGTGTACGTGCGGGTGTCCCCGACTTTCGCGTCGATCAGCGCACCACCGAGCGGGGAGTTCGGCGAGTACACCTCGAGCTTGCCGTCTGTCACGCCTTCCTGGCGGGTGCCGATGAGGAACGTCTCGGCGTCGTTCTTCTGGCCGTTGTAGTAGACCTTCACCACCGAGCCGGGCAGTGCCACACCGGACTGCTGCGGCGCCTCGCCGACCTTGGCGTTGTTCAGCAGTTCCAGGAGCTGACGGATACGCGCCTCCTGCTGGCCCTGCTCCTCGCGAGCGGCGTGATACCCGCCGTTCTCGCGCAGGTCGCCTTCCTCCCGCCGGTCGTTGATCTCGGCGGCGATCACGGGACGATTGGCGATCAGGTGGTCGAGCTCCGCCTTGAGACGGTCGTAGGCCTCCTGGGTCAGCCAGGTCACCTGGGTGTCGGTCATTTCGACCTCCTCGTTCTTCGTGTCGCGGTTGCTCGCGACGGCAGCGATCGCTCACTACCGGGAGCATGCGGACACTTCGCGTGCATTGCCGTTTTCGCAGCCCGTCATCGGCCCTATGAAGCAATACACGGTCCCAGCAGGACCGTGTATTTACCGATCTTACCACCGCGCAGTCATCCGTTATTCAGCCATTGGCAATTCCCTTCGAGCGCTGAAACGGCAGGTCCGCACGGCGGGCGCGGCGCGTCGGTGGCGTTTTCGGTGCCCGTCGGTGATCGGGAAAGTGTAGGGCTGGAACTATAGGGCACGAGGAAGCACAGCAAGAGGATGAACGTGAGCGAACTTCGGTTGTTGGCCGTGCATGCGCACCCGGACGACGAGTCCAGCAAGGGTGCGGCGACGACGGCGCGCTACGCCGCGGAAGGGCACCGCGTGCTGGTGGTCACGCTGACCGGCGGCGAGCGTGGCAGCATCCTCAACCCCGCGATGGATCTGCCCGACGTGCACGGTCGGCTGACAGAGATTCGGCGCGACGAGATGGCCAAGGCGGCCAAGATACTCGGCGTCGAGCATCGATGGCTGGGCTTCGTCGACTCGGGGCTGCCCGAGGGTGATCCACCTCCGCCGCTGCCCGACGGCTGCCTTGCGGTCGTCCCACTCGAGGAACCCACCGAGGCGCTGGTGCGGGTCATCCGCGAATTCAGGCCCCACGTGGTCACCACCTACGACGAGAACGGCGGTTATCCGCACCCCGATCACATTCGCTGCCATCAGGTGTCGATCGCCGCGTTCGAAGCCGCGGGCGACCTCGACAAGTTCCCGGAATCAGGCAAAGCGTGGCAGGTGCAGAAGCTGTACTACAACCACGGCTTCCTGCGTCAGCGCATGCAGTTGCTCCAGGACGAATTCGCCAAACACGGGCGGGAGGGCCCGTTCGAGAAGTGGCTGAAACACTGGGACCCCGAACACGACGTCTTCGCCCATCGCGTCACCACCCGCGTCGAGTGCTCGCAGTTCTTCAGCCAGCGTGACGAGGCGCTCAAGGCGCACGCCACCCAGATCGACCCCAACGGCGACTTCTTCGCCGCGCCCATTTCGTGGCAGCAGCGGCTGTGGCCCACCGAGGAATTCGAGCTCGTGCGATCGCGAGTGCGGGTGGAACTGCCCGAGACCGATCTGTTCGCGGGGATCGAGCCGTGACGGGCACCGCCGCGATAACGGTCGTGCTGCTTGCCGACGACGTGCCGCGCAACACCGGCCCCGACTTCGGCAAGGCAAGCCCGGTCGGACTGCTGATCATCGTGCTTCTGATGATCGGCACGTTCGCGTTGATCTGGTCGATGAACAAGCACCTCAAAAGGCTCCCTGACCGGTTCGACCGCAAGCATCCAGGACCGGATCAGGCGGCCGACGGTGCTATGGACGGTGCTTTGGATGGCACCGTCGGCGAGTCGGCCGACTCCGCCGAAGACTCCGAGGGATCACGCCATGACCCCGGCGGCTAACACGCTCGCCGACGCCACCAGCCCATATCTGCGCCAGCACGCCGACAACCCCGTGCATTGGCAGCAGTGGACACCCGAGGCGCTGACCGACGCCGCGACCCGGGACGTGCCAATCCTGCTGTCGATCGGCTACGCCGCCTGCCACTGGTGCCACGTGATGGCGCACGAGTCGTTCGTGGACGCCGAGGTGGCCGCCGCGATGAACGCCGATTTCGTGTGCATCAAGGTCGACCGCGAGGAACGCCCCGACCTCGACGCGGTCTACATGAACGCCACCGTCTCGCTGACCGGGCAGGGCGGCTGGCCGATGACGTGTTTCCTCACCCCGGACGGCCGGCCGTTCTTCTGCGGCACCTACTACCCGAAACCGCAGTTCCTGCAACTGCTGGCCGCGGTGACCGGCACCTGGCGCACCCGCCGCGACGAGGTCGAGAGTGCCGGCGACCAGATCGCCGCCGAATTGGGCCGCCGGTCGTCGGGACTGCGCGCCGACGGCCCGCCGGTGGAGCCGTCGCTGTGCGACACCGCGGTCACGGCGATCCTGGCCGACGAGGACAAGGAGCACGGCGGGTTTGGCGCGGCGCCGAAGTTCCCGCCGTCCGCGCTGCTGGAGGCGCTGCTGCGCAGCTACGAGCGGACATCTGACCCCGCGCCGCTGGCCGCGGTACAGCGCACCGCTACCGCGATGGCGCGCGGCGGCATCTACGACCAGCTGGCCGGCGGCTTCGCCCGCTACAGCGTTGACCGGTCGTGGGTAGTGCCGCACTTCGAGAAGATGTTGTACGACAACGCGCTGCTGTTGCGGGCGTACGCCCATTGGGCCCGGCGCACCGGCGATCCGCTGGCCCGTCGAGTCGCCGGCGAGACCGCGGCCTTCATGCTCGACGCCCTTGACGCGGGAGGGATGTTCGCGTCCTCCCTCGACGCCGACGCCGCCGGCCGGGAAGGCTCCACGTACGTGTTCACGCCCGAAGAACTGCGCGTTGTCCTCGGTGATGACGACGGCGATTGGGCCGCTACGGTTTTCGCGGTGACGAGGACCGGCACGTTCGAGCACGGCAGCTCGGTGCTGCAGTTGCCGCGCGATCCCGACGACGCGGGGCGGTTCGCCCGGGTCCGCGCCGAGCTGCTCGCCGCGCGCCGCGAACGGGTGCAGCCCGAACGCGACGACAAGGTGATCACGGCGTGGAACGGGTTCGCGATCACCGCGCTGGCCGAGGCCGGTGTTGCGCTGGGCCGGCCGGACCTGATCGACGCCGCCCGGCGCTGCGGGGATTCGCTACTGATCCTGCACCTGGTCAACGACCGGCTACGGCGGGCCAGCCTGGGCGGGGAGGTCGGGGACAGCCCCGCGATCCTGGAGGACTACGCCGCGCTGGCCACGGGCCTGCTGACGCTGCATCAAGTCAGCGGTGAGGCGTCGTGGCTGATGGCCGCGACCGACCTCATCGACACCGCGCTGGCGCAGTTCACCGACGCCGAATCGCCCGGCCGCTGGTTCGACACCGCCGCGGACGCCGAGCGGCTGGTGCTGCGGCCCGCCGATCCGGTCGACGGCGCAACGCCGTCGGGAGCGGCGCTGATCACCGAGGCGCTGTTGATCGCCGGACACCTGGCGCCGGACGGGGAACGCTACCGGCACGCCGCCCAGCAGACGCTGGCCGCACACTCTGTGCTGATCGCACGTGCACCGCGAGGAGCATCGCACTGGCTGGCCGTGGCCGAGGCCGCGGTGCGCGGGCCGCTGCAGATCGCGGTGGCATGCGACCCGACGGCTTCGGAGTTGCTCGCCGCGGCGCGCGCGCTGGCACCCGGCGGAGCGATCGTGGTCGGTGGTGCCCCCGACTCGTCGGAGCTGCTCGCCGGGCGTGGACGGGTGCAGGGGGCCGAGGCGGTCTACGTCTGCCGGGGGCCGGTGTGCGACCTGCCGGTCACCACCGCCGCGGAGCTCGCGGCGGCCTTGGGCGATCGCGTGTAGCGTGCCGTCCATGCCCAGCGCCGACGATTACGCCAAGACCGTGAACCGCTACCTGGAGCTGGTGGCGAACGGCAGCGCCGACGACGTGACCGCGCTCTACGCCGAGGACGCGACCATCGAAGACCCCATCGGATCCGAGCTGCGCCGAGGCCGTGGGGCCATCCATGAGTTCTACGCGGCGTTCGAAAGCGCGAAGAGGCAAACGGAAATGGTGTCGTTGAGGGTTGGCGGCAACGAGGCTGCGTTTCTGTGGAACCTGACGATCAAGGCGGGCGACGGCGGCACCGTGATCGAACCGATCAGCGTGATGACCTTCGACGCCGACGCGAAGATCACATCGATGCGGGCCTTCTGGTCACCGGCTGACGCCAGGTCCGTTTAGAAGACGGCGAACCACATCGCGATGTAGTGGCAGATCGCCGCGATCGCGGTGGCGGCGTGGAAGAACTCGTGGAAGCCGAACGTGCGGGGCCACGGGTCGGGCCACTTCAGGCCGTAGAGCACCCCGCCGATGCTGTACAGCGCGCCGCCGACGGCCAACAGCACCAGAGCCGCGACACCCGCACCGTGCATGATCGGCCCCATGAACCAGACCGCGACCCAGCCCAACAGCAGATACAGCGGCACGCCGACCCACCGCGGAGCCGATGGCCACAGCATCTTGAGCGCGACCCCCGCCACCGCGCCGCCCCACACGATCCAGAACATCAGCATTCCGGTCGTGCGCGGTAACGCCAGCAGCGCAAACGGGGTGTAGCTGCCGGCGATGAAGATGAAGATCATCGAGTGGTCCACGCGCTTCATCCACTTGCGCGCGGTCTCGGACTTCCAGTGAATGCGGTGATAGGCGCCGCTGACCGCGAACATCGCCACGATCGTCGTCGTGTACAGCAGTGTCGCCAGCCCGGCGCGCGTCGACTCGACCGCCCACGACACCGAGACCAGCGCTGCACCGGCGATGGTCGCGACGGCCGCGGCGTAGACGTGGATCCATCCGCGGGCGCGGGGCTTGCCGAGAAACCTTCCGACGCCGTCGACGACGGCCTCAGGAAAGTCCTCCGCATGGGTGGTGGTCGCGCGCGACGCCTGTGAGGTCGCGGGGTCTTTAACGGTTTCGAGGGCCATTTCACCTCCATCGCCCGCAATGGATTTTTCGATTGCCACAGTAGTCTTGCTTCTCGTGGAGATCATTTCGCCGCGCCTCAAGGAGCCGCTTTACCGGCTCTACGAAATGCGTCTGCGCCAGGGCCTGGATCGGTCAAAGTCCGAGCTACCACGCCATATCGCGGTATTGTGCGACGGAAACCGCCGGTGGGCGCGTGAGCTTGGTTACAGCGACGTCAGCTACGGCTACCGGGTGGGCGCGGCCAAGATCGCCGAAATGTTGCGCTGGTGTGCCGACGCCGGGATCGAGATGGCGACGGTGTATCTGCTTTCGACCGAGAACCTGCAGCGCGACGCCGACGAGCTCAACGCGCTGATCGAGATCATCACCGACGTCGTCGAGGAGATCTGCGCACCCGCCAACCGGTGGAGCGTGCAGACGGTCGGCGATCTCGAACTGATCGGCGAAGAGCCGGCGCGTCGGCTTCGCGACGCCGTCGAATCGACGCGGGGGAACGGCTCGTTTCATGTCAATGTCGCGGTCGCCTACGGGGGCCGGCAAGAAATCGCCGACGCGGTGCGCGCCCTGTTGTCCAAGGAGTTGGCCAACGGCGCCACCCCCGAGCGGCTGATCGAGGCCGTCACCGTCGAGGGGATCTCCGAGAATCTCTACACGTCCGGCCAACCCGACCCCGACCTGGTCATCCGGACATCCGGGGAACAGCGCCTTTCGGGATTTTTGCTCTGGCAGAGCGCGTACTCGGAGATGTGGTTCACGGAGGCCTACTGGCCGGCGTTTCGGCGGGTGGATTTCCTGCGTGCGCTTCGCGACTACAGCGTGCGGCACCGCCGGTACGGCATCTGAGCTGGGTGTGCAAACGCGCGTGCCAGAATGAAGCATGGCTGCGCTGTCGGCGGTCGTGTTCACGCTCAGTTGGTGGCTGGGTCTGTACCTACTCGCCCGGGATCCGCGCAAACCCGTGCTCCTGCTGGCCGCGACGGGGCTGACGAGTTTCGCGCTCGTAGTGGCGCTCGACGCCGTGCGCGTCACCAGCGGTGCGGATCCGCTGAGCCAGGTCGAGGTCTATCTCGTCGCGGTCCCGGCGATCGCGTGGTTCGCCGTGCTCGTGGAGTTGTCGCGACCGTGCGAGAGCTGGCGCAGCCGGGTGTGGGAAGTGCTGCTGATCGCGGTCGTGGCCACCGGCGTGCTCTCCGGTGCGGTGATGGCCGGAAGCGTCACCGGGCCGCTGCGCGCGGGTCACTGGCTGATGATCGCGGTCATCTCGCTGTCGACGCTCGGCGCGATGCTCATCGCCGTGGTGCGGCGGTCGCAGCCGGGACCGGTGGCGGGTTTCGTCATCGTCGCGACGCTGTTCTTCGCGCTGAGTAACGCGATCCTGGTGATCCCGCTCGGCCTGGTGCCGAGTTGGCTGGCGCTGGCGTCGACGGGGTGCGACGTCGCCGTGCTGGGTCTCGCGGTGGCGCTGTGGGATGCGTTCGACGAGGGGCAGGCGCTGCGCGCCGACATGCTGCGGTCGTTCGCTGCGACCGGCGTGCTGGTGGTGCTGTTCGGCGGGCAGGCGCTGATCGGCCTTTCCGTGGTCGGTTCCAACGGGTCCGCCCGGACGGCTGTGACCGTGCTCATGTTCACCAGCCTCGCGCTTGCCATCGCGATCCACGCCTTCACGGATCGGTTCGCCGGGATGCTGGACCGCGTCGCGTTCTGGAAGTCCCCGGAGCTGCGAGCGAACCGGGCCGCGCTGCGAAGCACCGGGGCCGCGTTGCCGCTGCGGAAGGCGGGCCCGCTCGATGACGTCGACGACGAGGCGTTCGCCCGCCTGACCCGCCGCGCGCTCGGCCACTACGGCGACCTGCCCAAGCTGATGGCCAGCCCGCTGACCGCGCTGCCCGAGATCGACGAGCGGCTGGCCCGGCGCGGTGTGGACGACCAGCCGCTGGAACGCGCCCACGAACTGAAGGCGCTGCTCTGCGACACGATCGCCCGGCTCAAGCCGCGCGACGGCGGCGACTTCGGCACCACCGACGAGTGGCGCTTCTACAACGCCCTCTACTTTCCCTACGTGGTTGGGGTACGGGCCTACGCGCAGAATGCCACCGCCGCCGGCCTGGACCCGGTGGCCCGGCAGGCCTGGCAGTGGTTCGTCACCGAGGTACCGCAGCGGTCGCTGCACAACTGGCAGAACGCGGCCGCCCGGCTCATCGCCGCGGATCTGCGAGGGCGGGCCCCGGTCCCCCAGGCCGGCTAGGTCGCGTCTGCGCGGCCCCGCTTCCGCTCCTGGCCGACGTAGTCGCCGGCGAACTTGCCCACATGATCGGGCAGCCGCCCGGCCGCCACGTCCGCGAGGCTCGTTTCCTCCAACACCGAACGCATGCTGGCCCGCAGCGCCCGCCAGACATCGGTCAGCGCGGCGGTCGCGCCGGAATACGGAAGGTCACCCAATCCGACGTCGTGGACGCTGGCCAGCGGTCCATCGATGGAGCGCAGCACGTCGGCGATGCTGATTTCGCCTGCGGGGCGCGCCAATTCGTAGCCCCCTTCGCGGCCGCGACGACTTCGGACGAGGCGGTCGGTGCGCAGCACGGACAGGATGTCGACGAGGAATTGCGGCGGAATGCCTTGCGCCTGCGCGAGTTCGTCGGTCTTGACCACAACACCCTCGTCGACGGCCGCCAGCTCGACCATGGCGCGCACGGCGTACTCCGCCTTGGCCGACATGCGCATGCGGTGATCCTCTCAGCTGGTCACCGCGAGCACCGCGTCGGCCAGCTCGGGTCGGCAGATCAGCAGGTCGGGCAGCAGCGGATCGCGCCGGTTGTACTCGAGCGGCGAACCGTCGATGCGCGAGGCGTGCAGACCGGCGGACCGCGCCACCGCCACCGGGGCGGCGTTGTCCCACTCGTATTGGCCACCGGTGTGTACGTACACGTCGGCCAGGCCCAGTGCGATCGACGCGGCTTTCGCGCCCGCCGAACCCATTTCGACGAGCGTGCCGCCGAGACGGTCGCGGACACCGAGCGCGATCGCCGGCGGCCTGGTGCGGGACACCACGATCCGCGGCCGCCCCGGTCCGGGCGGGGGCGTGGGCACGTGTGGGGTAGCCAGCGTGATCCCTTGCGCCGGAAGCGCAACCGCTCCGGCTGCCAACTCACCATCCTGCCACAGTGCGACATGCACGGCCCAGTCCGTGCGGCCCAGTTCGGAGAACTCGCGCGTGCCGTCGAGCGGGTCGACGATCCACACCCGGTCCGCCGACAGCCGAACGGGATCGTCGACGCCTTCCTCCGAGAGCACCGCATCATCGGGACGTTCGGCCGCCAGAGCCTCCATGAGAAAGTCATGGGAACGCTTGTCCCCGGCTGCTTTTCGCTCGCCGGGTGTGCCGTCAGCCAGCTCCCCGCGAACGCGCAACAACAGCCGGCCGGCGTCGGTGGCGAGCCGCGCGGCCAATTCGTGGTCGGTCATCGGTGCTGTCTGCTCGCCCGAGAGGCTCATCGGTGCTGTCTGCTCTTCGCCCGAGAGGCTCATCGCCCCCGCCGCGCGCCCACCAGCTCGACGATCTGGCGGGCCAGCTCGTCGAGCGTGCGGTCGGGCGTCAATCGCAGATCCGGGTTCTGCGGAGGTTCATACGGGCTGTCGATGCCGGTGAAGTCCCTGATCTGGCCTGCGCGTGCCTTCGCGTAAAGCCCTTTGGGATCACGCTTTTCGCAGTCGCCGAGCGGAGTGTCGCAGAACACTTCGAAGAACGGCACGCCGGCTTCCTCGTGCACGCGCCGGGCGAGCGCGCGGTGCTCGGCCAGCGGGCTGATCGCGGGCACCAGCACCACCTGCCCGCAGTCAGCGAGCAGCGTCGCGACATGGGCCAGCCTGCGCAGGTTTTCGGTCCGGTCGGCCATGCTGAACCCGAGATCGGCGTTCAAGCCGTGCCGCAGATTGTCGCCGTCGAGGACGTATGCGGGCCGGCCCGCCTCCAGCAGCCTGCGCTCGGCAAGCATCGCCGCTGACGACTTGCCGGAGCCCGACAACCCGGTGAACCACACCGTGACTCCCTGCGACAGCCGATCCGCGGCGGTCACCAGAGACTGGTGGATGACGCAGTTCGGGCTCGACGCGCGAACGGCGGCATCTCGCGCGGAGACGTCGCGCAGCACCATTCCGGCCGCGACCGTCACATTGGTGGAGGGATGAATGAGGATGAATGATCCGGTGCTCGCGTTACGCGTGTACTCGTCGAGCATCAACGGCGCTTGCGTGCGCAGCGTGATACGGCCGAGCTCGTTGAGCTTGAGGGCCGTTGCGCTCTTGTCGCGGTGAAGCGAGTTGACGTTGAGCCGGTAATCCAGTGCCGTCACGCGGGCACGGGTGGTCTTGGTGGTCTGCTTGATGATGTAGTCGCGCCCCGGCTCCAAGGCCGAGTCATCGGACATCCAGCAGATCGTGGCGTCGAACTCCTGGGTCACCCTCGGCTGGTTGTTGATTCGCGCGATCACGTCGCCGCGCGAGATGTCGATGTCATCGGCGAGGCTGATCGACACGGCCATCGGGGGAAACGCCTCGGCCACCGGACCCGTCGGAGAGTCGATAGCGGTGACCCGGCTGGTCTTGCCACCCGGCAGCACGACGACCTCGTCACCGACCTGCATCACGCCGCTGGCGACGGTGCCCGCGTAGCTGCGGTGGTCGTGGTGGCCGGTGGTCTGCGGCCGGATCACGTACTGGACAGGGAATCTGACGTCGACAAGGTTGCGGTCGCCGGCGATGTAGACCTCTTCGAGATGCGACAGCAGCGCGGGCCCGTCGTACCACGGCGCCTTGTCGGACTTGCTGACGACGTTGTCGCCGTTCAGCGCCGACATCGGGATCGTCGTGACGTCGTGGACATTCAGCCGTGCGGCGAACGCATGAAATTCCTCACGGATCGCCTCGAATCGTCGCTGATCCCAGTCGATAAGGTCCATTTTGTTGACCGCAAGCACAATGTGCTGCACACCCAGCAGGGAGGCGAGGAACGCATGCCGGCGTGATTGCTCCAGCAGTCCGTGGCGGGCGTCGACGAGCACGATCGCCAGTTGCGCCGTCGAGGTGCCGGTGACCATGTTGCGGGTGTACTGAATGTGGCCGGGCGTGTCGGCGATGATGAACTTGCGCTTGGGCGTGGCGAAATAGCGGTACGCGACGTCGATCGTGATGCCCTGCTCACGCTCCGAGCGCAGCCCGTCGGTGACCAGTGCCAGGTCGGTGTAGTCGTTGCCGCGCTCCCTCGATGTGCGCTCAACTGCCGCCAACTGGTCCTCCATCACCGCCTTGGAGTCGAAAAGCAGCCGACCGATCAGGGTGGACTTTCCGTCGTCGACGGATCCCGCGGTCGCGATCCGCAGCAGGGAGGGCATCAGAAGTAGCCCTCCCGCTTGCGGTCTTCCATCCCCGCCTCGGAGATGCGGTCGTCGGCACGGGTCGCACCGCGTTCGGTGAGCCGCGACACCGCGGTCTCGGCGATGATTTCGTCGACCGCGGATGCTGTTGATTCAATGCAGCCGGTGCAGGTCACGTCGCCGACCGTGCGGAACCGCACGCTGGTCTCGAAGACCTCGTCGCCGGCACTCGGCTGCATGAACCGGTGCACGGCCAGCAGCATGCCGTCGCGGAGGAAGACGGGTCTGCGGTGCGCGTAGTAGATCGCGGGCAGCGTGATGTTCTCGGCGCCGACGTAGGACCAGACGTCGTACTCGGTCCAGTTCGACAACGGAAACACCCGGATGTGCTCGCCCTTGCGGTGCCTGCCGTTGTAGAGGTTCCACAGTTCGGGGCGTTGGGCTTTCGGATCCCACTGGCCGAACTCGTCACGGAAGGAAAAGACACGTTCCTTGGCCCTGGCCTTCTCCTCGTCGCGGCGGGCCCCGCCGAACGCCGCGTCGAACGAGTTCTCACGGATGGCACGAAGCAGGGTGACGGTCTGCAGCGGGTTGCGCGATGGCCCGTTGTCGACCACGCGGCCGGCGTCGATGTCGTCCTGCACCTTTGCGACGACGAGCCGGACGTTTGATTCGGCGACTAATCGATCGCGGGTTTCGATCACTTCGTCGAAGTTGTGCCCGGTGTCGACATGCATCACGGGGAACGGCAACCGGGCGGGGTGAAAGGCCTTGAGCGCAAGGTGCAGCATCGCAATCGAATCCTTGCCACCGGAGAACAGCAGCACCGGCCGCTCGAACTCCGCGGCGACCTCGCGAATGATGTGGATCGCCTCGGCCTCTAAAGATCGCAGATGGCTGAGCTCGTAATGGCCGGCCTCGAGCCTGGTTGCCGTCACGCTCGCTACTTCTTCTCTCGGGTAATGTTGGTCAGTTTGACCATATTTATCAGTATTGCCGATATGGAACCAGACATCCAGTGTGGTGTCAATGCTGTCAATGGCGGAATGCTAGGCGCTGAGCCGCTTGACCCGATCCCACAGACGGTGCTTCGGTGGCGCCGAGCCATCCACTGCCCGCGCGGCGATGATCGCCCGGACGGTGCGCCGACAGCGTCCACACTGAGTGCCCGCGCCGCAGGCCGCCGCCACCTGCCGTGACGTCGATGCGCCGTTGTCGATCGCGGCGCGCACCGCCTCGGTGGTGACGCCGAGACATAGGCAGACGTACATCAGTTCACCCTTTGAGTGCCGGGATCGACGCATTGCCGGGACGGATAGGTAAGCCTACCTTAATGGTCTCCGAGAGCGTCTGTCCACCTTACCGAAAGACTTACGGTTACAGTCGGGGAGCCGATCGGAGGAGGGCAGTGTGTCCGAGAGAGACTCTGAGCGCGCCGGACTCGTCATCGGCGGTGCCTCGGGTATCGGCTGGGCGGTTGCGAAAGGACTGGCCGCGGAGGGCTGCCGCGTCACCATCGCCGACCTCAACACCGAGGGCGCCGCTTCGCGGGGTGCAGAACTCGGCCCACCGCACGCGTTCGCCGGTGTCGACGTCACCGATGAGGACGCGGTGGCGGCCCTCTTCGAGAGGACCGCACCGCTGGATGTCGTCGTCAACACCGCCGGCATCGGCGGCGTCGGCCGAATCACCGAACTGCCCGTCGAGCAGTTCCGCGCCGTGGTGGAGGTCTGCCTGATCGGTGCCTTCATCGTCACCAAGCACGCGGGGCGACACCTGCGCGACGGCGGCGCGCTGGTCTCTTTGACGTCGTTGAACGCCCGCCTCGCCGCGCCGGGTATGAGCGCCTACTGCGCTGCCAAGGCCGGGTTGGCGATGCTGACGCAGGTCGCCGCGCTTGAACTCGCGCAGCGCCAAATCCGGGTGAACGCGGTGTCACCCGGCTTCGTGGAGACGCGGCTGACCGAAGGCGTGAAGCTGGTGCCCGGCACGCTCGAGGAATACATCGAGAACACTCCGCTGGGACGGGTCGGCACACCGCAGGACGTCGCCGACGCCGTGTTGTTCTTGTGCTCCGACAAGGCGTCGTGGATGACCGGCGAGGTCCTCGACCTCAACGGCGGCGCTCATCTGAAGCGGTATCCGGACGTGTTGGCCCACTTCGAAAGGATGTTGACGGCTAGGTGATCGGGCCGTGATCGAACTCAACGGCAAGCAAGCCATCGTCACCGGCGCCGGGTCCGGGATCGGCGCCGCGCTGACGCGGGCGTTGGTCGCGGCGGGCGCCGAGGTCGCGTGTACCGACATCGACGCCGAAGCGGCCCTGCGCACCGCCGTTGATACGAGCGGACCGGGCACCGCACGGGCGGCGCGGCTCGACGTCACCGACGCCGGCGCCGTGCAGGCCGCGGTCGACGATGTGGTGGCACGCTCCGGCCGGCTGGACCTGATGTTCAACAATGCCGGCATCGTCTGGGGCGGTGACACTGAGTTGCTGACCCTGGACCAGTGGAACGCGATCATCGACGTCAACATCCGCGGTGTGGTGCACGGCGTTGCGGCCGCCTACCCGCTCATGATCCGCCAGGGATACGGGCACATCATCAACACCGCGTCGATGGCCGGATTGGTCCCGGCGGGTCGGCTCACCAGTTATGCGATGACCAAGCACGCCGTGGTCGGGCTGTCACTGGCGCTGCGGACCGAGGCCGCCATCCACGGCGTTGGCGTGCTGGCGCTCTGCCCCGGAGCTGTCGAGACGCCGATTCTGGACAAGGGCGCGGTCGGGGACTTCGAAGGTCGCAGCTTCTTCCTCACCGGGCAGCGCAGTAAGACGGGGTATGACCCCGACCGGCTGGCCAGTGACGTTCTGCGCGCAATCGAGCGAAACCAGCCGATCCTTGTCGTACCGAAACTCGCGTACGCGGGGTGGCTGACTGTGCGGTTAGCCCCAAATCTCATGCAACGCATGTCTTCCCGCATGATCGCACGACGGCGACAACCGCAATGAGCGACGCCGCGCCGATCCCGGGCGGGCCGGCCGACGTGACCGCCGCGTGGCTGTCGGCCGCGTTGAGCGCGGCGGGCCAACGCGTCGTGGTCGATGGTGTGGAGGTCGCTGCGGTCGGCACGGGTCAAACAGGTGCGACATACCGGATCGCCGCGTCGTACGGCACCGATCCGGGCGGCCTGCCCGACACGTTCGTCATCAAGCTGCCGGTTGCCGATGATGCCGTGCGGGGAGGGGTCACGCTCGGCTATCGCAGTGAAGTGGCGTTCTATGCCCGCGTTGCGGGAAGGATGGCGGTTCCTACACCGCGGTGTTTCTACTGGAACATCGGCAATGACGGCGCTGAATTCGCCCTGTTGCTCGAGGACATGTCACCCGCCGTGCAGGGCGACCAGATCGTCGGCTCCAGCGCCGAGCAGGCCCGGTTGGCGGCGACGGCGTTGGCCGGACTTCACGGACCGAGTTGGTGCGACCCGCAGTGGCTCAACCTGTCAGAGGTGGCGATGCCGATGCCGGGTAATCGGGAGAGCGTCAACGGGCTTGGGGACGTCGCCCGGATGGCCGTCGACATGACGCTGGAGACGCTCGGCACCAGAATTGATGCGGTCGATCGTGAAACAGCAACCACTGCAATGAATTTGGTAACACCTTGGTTGATGGCCGAGCCGAGCCGGTACTCGTTGATGCACGGCGACTATCGCCTTGACAATCTGTTGTTCGATCTCGACCGGACGCGCGTGACCGTCGTCGACTGGCAGACGATGGGGGTGGGGCTCCCGGCGAGGGACCTGTCGTATTTCACCGCAACCAGCCTGCTGCCCGAACTACGCGTCGCGATCGAAGAGCAGGTCGTCGACGACTACCACCGGGCCCTGCTCGGTCACGGCGTTACGAACTACGACCGCGACACGTGTTGGCGCGATTACCGGTTGGGAATGCTGCAGGCACCGCTCATCACGACGCTGGGGTGTGCGTTCGCGTCGCCCACCGAACGCGGCACCGAGATGATCGCGGTGATGCTGCAACGCGGCTGTCGTGCGATCCGCGAGCTGCGAACTCTGGAGCTCATCGACCAGATCACACCTCACGGAGCGTCATAGAGCGCGGCCACATCGCCCGGCATGACCTTCATCGCGGGATTGCGCGGCAACTCGTCGACAACCGTGATCGCCACCGGAACGTGATGACTGGGCAGCGACTCGCGGACCCAGGCCATGAGTTCGGCCTCGGAAGGCGCCGGCCGACCGGGCTTGGTTTCGATGGCCGCAAAAGGCACTTCGCCGAGGCGGCGGTCACCGACCCCGACGACGCACGCATCTCGAACGGCCGGGTGAGACAGCAGCACCGTTCGTACGGTCTCCGGCAGAATCTTGAATCCGCCGCGGTTGATCGCCCCGTCGGCCCGTCCGTGGATCGTCACGAACCCGTCGGCGTCCATCGACGCCATGTCGGTGGTGCGAATCCAGTCGGGTCCGATCACCTCGACTTTTGCCTCGAGCAAGCCCTTCTCGTCCGGATCGACTCCGGCTCCTGTCTGCGGGTCGACGATGCGGACCTGCACACCCGGCAACGGCTTGCCGGCACTATCACGGTTGGCGGTGCCGTGCCGGCGGTAGAGGGCCGGTGTCCAGGCACACACCGAACCCGCGAATTCCGTTGCGCCGTACGCCCACAGCAACGGGACACCGTAGCGGCGCTCGAATTCGTCGCGTACTGCGGGCTCCAGGGGGCCCGACCCGCCGGGAAGGTATTCCAGCGACGCCAGATCTTCTGCCGGGACGTCGGCGTCGAGCAGCATCCGGATGATCGTGGCCTGAACACCCGAGGTCGTGATCTTGTAGGTCTTCACCGCCCGCACCCACTCGTCCACCGTGAACTTCTCCAATAGCACCGTCCGCTTACCGACGTACGGTCCGGTCAGAAGCTGGCACACACCGACGCCGCCGAAGGGCCAGTGCACCAACTCCGGGGGGTCGTCGGGGGACATGCTGCGACCGACGGTCATGGACAGCACCGTGTGTTGCAGGACTTGGGTTTTGACGGGAACCCGTTTGGGTGGTCCGGTGGTACCACTCGTCAGGATGTGAACCCCGGCCGCCGCGAGCGTCGGATCCGGTTCGGTGGGCTTGCGTCCCACCCTTGCCGTCAGCTCGACACCGGCAACGGTGAGCACCACCGCCGCCGCACCGATTTTCGCCACCGCTTCCGCGACCGTTTCCGTCCAATCCTCGCGATCGAGGACAACGGCCGGCGGCCGAAGCTTCTCGATATCACGCGCGATCGAATGCGCTGATTGATACGAGTAGATCATTGCGACGGGGCGGCGAGCGCCGATGAACCCGAGGATGGCCGCCGCATGTGTCACGCGATTGCGCACAACCACGCCGACGGGATCACCCGGGGCCAGGCCCGCTCGGGCCAACGCATCGGCGATCTCGTCGATGTAGCTCGTGATGTCGTTGCCGGAGTACCATTTTCGCTCGAATTCGATGCACGGCCGATCGCCGAAGCTTCTCAGCCGCTCAGACAGGGTATCGGCGAAATCCATTGTGCACCGGTCAGTATTGTGTGGAGCCCTGGTCGACGGAGATCTGTGGGGCGGTGACGTTTCGCGATTCGTC
>Ga0153922_1000385_pt1 | contig 17969 bp, 23 predicted proteins | sample TSNJ006MetaG_FD_104723 | JGI IMG/M metagenome (GOLD analysis project Ga0153922, IMG submission 104723) | Attine ant fungus gardens microbial communities from New Jersey, USA - TSNJ006 MetaG | ecosystem: Host-associated > Fungi > Mycelium > Unclassified | place: USA: New Jersey, Brendon T. Byrne... | reverse complement strand
TGGAAATTAAAAATCATTTGAAAAATAATTTTGTTTTGGTTTTTTTCCAAGTAATCATACTTAGTATCTTTTTGGTTCTAATTTATATTTTTTTGAGTTTTACATCTGGAATCCAAGCCAAAATTCATGAGTTTAATGATGTTTATAAAGATAAGGAGCTATTCAGTTTAGCGGATACTCTCCTAGATCCCAATGAATTCTATTCTTTTAGAAGCTCCAAGAAGTCAATATCTTTAATAGGAGATTTCTATGATGAGTTGAATCAAACAACAAGTTTTAAGTTTTTATCAATATTTGATCAACAAGTTCCTGTTGAGAATTTTAAAGGAGATATCTCATTTGATTATGCATATGGAACCGAGATGCATAATATAGGAAAATATAAAGATGAGGCAAGCGGAAAAGTATATCAAAATATTAAAAGTATACAAATGAATAAGAATACTTTTGATTTTTATAAGTTGGAAGTTGATTTAGGAAATACAATTAATTGGGAAAATGTGGATTATCAAACTAGAAAAATTCCGATATTATTGGGTGATAGCTACAGGAATATTTATAATATAGGTGATGTCATAAATGGAATATACTATAATCAGTTGTTTGAATTTAAAGTTGTTGGATTTATCAAGAAAAACAGCTTCATCTTTTATAAAGGGAAATCAGAAAAATATTTAGATGATTATCTTGTGATTCCATATCCTCTAGAATTGTCATCAAATGACCAGGAAGATAACCAATTTAAAGGGATACTATATTTTGCGATGATAAACGGTGATATAGTTGCAGAGTCAAAAGGAAATACACTGCAATATGTTTTGGAAAAAATGGATATCATATCTCAAAAAACTTCGTTTGATAAATATACTATTTTAGGGGTTAATAATTTTGTGGTTCAACATAAGAAGATGCTATCAATATTTAATGTTAATAAAAACCTTATTTTAGTAATTCTATTTTTGAGTGTTCTTATGGTTACTTTGGTTTTTGCCGGTATATCTTATTTTGTCTATATTCGAAGGAAAATGGTATACTACCTTTATTTCTTAAGCGGCTGTGCTGACAATAAAATCTTTAAACTAATGGGAATTGATATGTCTCTAGCTTATATAATATCATTTTTAGGAATAGCAATATTGACTTTAATCTTTAATTTTTGGATAGTAGATTTTATATTGGTACTCTTAGGAATTACTTGTTGTATATATTTAATAATATATTTTATATTATTAAATATTTTGAAAACTGACTTCAGTATAGCTTCGGGGGTATAGTAAGATTAATTGCTGTATGAAGTCGGAAAAATAAGGAGCTATAATTGTGATACAACTCATTAATATTAACAAAGGTTACATATTACCTAACAAAAAGCGTCTAGTACTATTTGAAAATTTAAGCCTAAAAATTGAAAATGAAAAGTCGTTATCTATACAGGGTAGGAGCGGAGCAGGCAAAACTACATTATTAAATATTATAGCAGGATTGGATATACAATATGATGGTGATTATTTCTTTGATGGAATCAAAATGCTTCACAAAAGAAATATGATGTCTGATTTTAGACTGAAAAACATCGGAATAATAACTCAAAAATATGATTTACTAAATGATAGAAATGTTTTTAATAATGTCGCTATAACTCTTCACTGTTTAGATGAAAATAGAAAAAGTGTTAAATCAAAAGTCGAGAATGCTTTAGAGACAGTGGGAATGATTGATTTTAAGGATAAATACCCCAATGAATTATCTGGGGGAGAATCACAAAGAGTAGCAATAGCCAGAGCTATAGTGAAGAAGCCCAAAATATTGTTGGCTGATGAACCTACTGGGGCTTTAGATGAAGAAACAGAAGAAGAGGTATTAAAGGTTTTTGCACGTTTGCAAAAGCAAGGGAATAAATTAGTATTAGTAACACATAGTAGTGTGGTTGCCAGTATTTGTGAAGTAAGATATAAAGTTGAGAATAAAAATATCATTCAAATACCATAAAAGAAAATTAGGGTATTGCTGTTATCTCGTTTTATAAACAACTATAAAAAAATCTGTGTTTTAACAAAATAGGTCATCTATGATAAAATAAAATTTCATAGGAGGCCTATTACTATAGAAAAAGAAACAATATGTGAACTTAGGCAGTTTGTGAGTGATTGGTGTGTACACCGGACACTTAGAACCAAGTGCATGGTCATTTAGAGCCACTACTCCGGTAAAACAGATCCATGTTTCCGGATGGTTGAGCCAAGCGGACAATTATTATCTATAATGAAAGTGGCACACAAGATGTGTGACTATCATTATGGAGGACGATAACTATGGTAGATTATCGCGAAATTTTGAGGCTTGATAGCCTCGACTATACTGGCCGTGACATAGCGGCAAGTATACACTGTTCCCGTAATACGATTCAGGAAGTACTGAGTATTGCGAAGGCTTTAAAAATCAAGTGGCCACTGGATGATGATGTGACCAACAGCGCTCTGGAATTTCTTCTTTATCCAGATCGCAAAGAAAAGGATCAGAATCGGATGATCCCGGACTTTCCTAAGATCCACAGAAATCTTGTATATACCGATTGAATAGTGCATGCTTCCCGCTTTTTCAGAGCACCCTCGCCGGAAAAGCAGTGCAGCCCTTCCGGTATGAGTGCAGTTAATTATTTAATTTTAGTTAATATTCTATGCCAGCCTGTTTTAATGTTTGCTCCAAGAATTCGATTCGTTCGTATAAGTAAGCTATTTCAATCCAATTGCTATGGCATAATTCATCTGCTTCTTCAAGCTCATGGCGGGTCAGTTCATAGTCCATCCATTTGAGGCATTTATTATCTTTACTAAAAGCGCAGTAATCATTCATGAATAACTCCTTTCCGTGAAGCCTTTAGACCATGACGTTCTCTCATAGAGACACGACCATCAATCATCACTTCATAGGAGTTATGGACAATCCGGTCTATAATCGCTTCGCAAATCGTTGCATCACTCTCGGATCCGATTCTGCTATACCAATCACCAGGTTCAAACTGTGTACAAAAGATAACTGAACCTCGAACACTGCGTGATTCAATGATTTCAAGAAGTTCTCTTGCCTGATTACTTGCGAGAGGTGTAAGCAAAAACTCATCCAAAATCAGAAGTTCAACCTTTTGATAAGCCTTGATTACTTTCTCGAAAGTTCCTTCACCATGGGAAATAGCAAGCTCATTTAATAAATCTGGCAAACGAACATATCGTACCTTAATGTAGTTCCTACATGCTGCAATGCCAAGTGCACAGGCAATATATGTTTTTCCATTACCAGAGGCACCTTTTAATATTAAATGATGATGTTCTTTTATATATCTGCAAGTCGAATATTCCATCATTTCTGATTTATCCAGCTTTCGATCTGTATGGTATTCAATATCTTCCATACAAGCATTTGGATAGCGAAGGCTTGCAGTATGAATTAATTTGTTTAACCTTGTGTTTTGGCGTCGAGACCATTCCTTGTCCACTAGCATCCCAAAACGGTCCTCAAAGGAAAAATCGAGAAAAGAGAGATCATTGCACTGGATCTCAAAGGCATTTGCCATTTCACTCATCCGCATTTCATGCAGTTTATCAATTGTAACCTGTCGTACCATTAGCATGTCCCTCCTTTAAAATAGTCTGCTCCTCTGGTGATTCCATGAGGCGCACCAGTTTTTACAGAGGGTACATGAATTTCTACCTTGTCCTGCCCATTTTTAAGGATGGCAATAATGTTTTTAAGACTAGGATTTGGCGTATAACTTAATGCCTTTTCACATGCTTTTTCGATGCGCTCCACAGAATAACGATCCGCAAGCCTCATAAGAGATGCACAAGGCTTGTAACCTTGTTGCGCTACCTTATGTGTGTAAAGAAAGCTTTTGACCACAATAAGTGTTGCTACACCAATCTGCTCTGCCCATTCAATGAAATGTTCTGTGTTATAAGAAAGATATTTCCGATGATTTTCAGGCATATGCTCCTGAATATAAATCGGATCCCGTGAGTAGCTTTTGCGTATATGAGAAGCAATACGATTGCCATGGTAGAAAACCTCAATACACTTATCTGAGGTTCGAATTTCTACTTCTTTACCAATGAATTCATATGGTACAGAATACTTGCAATTTCCCACCGTTATGAGATAATCAGGTTGTATAGTGGCTTTTGACCAAACAGCCGCTTCATATGGGGATGTAGGTAATGGCATAAGGAAGTTCTCTTCTTCCTCTTTAAAAGCTGATAACCTGCTCCCTTTTTTCTTTTGGAACGGTTTTTCATTAAACTCCTGTAGTTTTTCACGAATTGCTTCATTTAAAGCTTCAAAAGTAAAGAACTTACGATTGCGAAGTGCAGCCATAATCCATGTTTCAATGATTTTAACCGTTCCCTCAGCATTAGGTTTATCCTTCGGTGCTACCGGTCTTGCCGGAATGATGGCAGTTCCATAATGTTCAGCCATTTCATGATAAGACTGATTTAATACTAACTCTGACCGCGTGTTTTTAATGACTCCAGTTTTTAAGTTTAATGTAAACTGCTCATTAATGTAAAGCAGGACAGAAGAATTTAAAAGTAATAGGGATTCCTGCCAAAATGACTTTACATTAACAAAGTCTCATGCATAATGGAATCAACCAAATACAAAGGAGGATTAATAATTATGGTTGATTCTAAAAATTCAAGTCCAGAAATCATGATAGAAGCTCTGGATAAGATAAAATCACACGTTTCCAGTGGATATCCTGATTTAAAAACGAAAACAAGCTACATGACGGTCATCTATGGATTTGAAGATTATTTTTTATCTTCTGGCAAAACGCCTGCTGATGCCCTGGGCGATTACTATCAATCTACTACCAAAGCACTTCCCTTTGAGAATCCAGGGTCAGTCACTTTGAGGCGGAAAGCACGTCCGATCCTTATGCTTAGAGATATTCTTGCTGGTGAAATACCAAAAAGAAGATACTGCTATAGTGGTCATATCCCTCTGGCACCAGAATTCATCCAATATATGGAGCTTTACTCTAAGTGGATGATAGAAGAAGGAAAAAGTTCCGGAACGATCACCACCCGTTCTGGTCGTATGCGTGTATTTTTTTGCTTTCTTCATGAAAAAACTGTAAATCTATTGCCCGTTTGACTTCATCTTTACTGCTGGTATTCATACAGGAACTTAGGGATAAATATACCTCTCAAGGAAAAGCAAACATCCTCTATACGTTAAGGAACTTTTTTAGCTGTCCGGACATTCAGAAGGAACTTCGGTTTGAACCGCTACTCCTCTTGTATGGCATCCACTCAAGGAAGCATGAGCGGTTGGCATCCTATTATACACCGGATGAAATCCGGTGTGTTATGAATGCGGTTGACCGGAGCACACAGTGGGGAAAAGCTATCTACCTTATGATGCTTCTGGCCTGCGTGTATGGATTGCGTGCAAGCGATATCCGGGAAATGCGGCAGTCCTCCATTCACTGGAAACAGCAGACTATCTCTCTGTATCAGCAAAAAACCAAAAGATATATGGAGCTTCCGCTTACAGAGAATGTATTGCTGGCACTGCTGGATTACTTGAAAAATGCCAGACCAAATATACAGGATCCGCATTTGTTCATAAGGTTGCGCGCACCACATACACCGTATTCTTCCCACGATCATTTTGGGTCAAAAGTGACCGCGTATTTCGAAAAAGCTGGTATTAATACACGAAATAAGCATCATGGCCTGCACTCAATGAGACATAGCCTGGCGACCGAGCTGGTAACCCAGGAAATACCGATCAATGAAGTGGCCGTCATTCTCGGACATACCACGATAGAGGCAACGAATAAATACATCTGGTCTGATATCGCCCACTTGAAATGTGCTGCATTGGAGGTGACACCTTATGGTAAATGACAAGGAATTCCAACAGTATCAGGATGGAGTGTTTAAGCCGTATTTCGAAAAATATATTGAATACAAACGAGGCAAGGGGGAAAAAGTTGCACATTCTACCTTGATCCGTATCAGAGATCTTAACAATGCCCTTAACCGCTATGAAAAACTTGAGATCACTGCTTCTATGATTGAGGAATTTCTTTCCCCTGACCCTAAAATAAGCCCGCATACCAGGTACGAACGTATTTCACAGCTTAGGCAGTTTTCTGATTTTTTACGGGCGCTTGGAATTAAGAGTGAACCCGTATCATCAAGATACACGCAGGCAGTATGCAGGCGATTCCGGCCATATATATTTTCCCAGGAAGAGCTTGAACGTCTTTCTCATGCTGCTGACACATTACCGGCCGGCAGACGAAGCAACAACCATGTCAGAGTCTATCCGGTTATCATCCGCATCCTAATAGGTACGGGAATGCGGATCAGCGAGGTGACATCGCTAAAAATATCCGACATTGACACAGACAATGGCACAATCTGTGCAATCAACTGCAAAAACAATGTTTCCCGTTTTATCCCAATGTCAAGCAGTTTGTCAAAGATTGTTTCAGCTTATGTCATTAGCGAAAACAGAAACAGTCCGGAAGCACTGCTGTTTGTTTCACCCTATACAGGCTTGCAATACTCATATGATGCAATGAAATATATGTTTCATAAACTCTGCGTTGCAACGGAAATATGTGATAGCTCAGGGAAAACACCAAACATCCATTCTTTGCGGCATACCTTCTGTACACGGAGCCTGGAGCAGATGCTTGGTTCCGGCATGAACTTTTACACAGCGGTTCCGATTCTTGCCGCTTATGTCGGTCATGTAAATCTAATTGATACAGAGCGCTACATTCACTTTACTGAAGGGCAATATCAGGATTTTATCCGTCAGGAATCCTCTCTGGGAAATCTGATTCCGGAGGTGAATATATATGAAGAATAGTTTTTCTTTCTTCGTGCAGAGATATTTTACCTCATATTTAATTGCACAACGGAATTACGGTTCCAATACAGTTAGCTCCTATCGAGATACTTTCCGCCTGTTATTGATGTATCTTAGCGATTGCGGCTGTAACAATGCGACAATCCGACTGGATAAAGTAGATAAGAATTGTATTCTCGGCTTCCTTGACTGGTTAAAAAAAACACGTAACAATGCAGTATCCACAAGGAATGTAAGGCTTGCTCATTTAAAATCTTTTTATGGCTATATACTGGCCATGGCCCCTGAGTATGCCGATCATTGCAGTACGGTAATCAATATGCCTTTTTCTAAAACAGAAAAAAAGCCTTCTGAATGCATGAGTGAAGACGAAGTATCACATTTCCTTCATTCGGTAGATACTGATTGTAATGAAGGGATCCGTCATCTTGCCATCCTATCCCTTTTGTATGATTCGGGCTGCCGGGTACAGGAACTGATTGATTTAAACGTATCTGATATACTGCTTAAAAACTGCAACAGGGTTTATGTAAAAGGAAAAGGCAATAAATACCGGATGATTCCATTATTACCGGATACCTGCCGTATTTTGCAGCAATACATAAAAATCAATTCATTGACGGATAAGGAAGCATTATTCACTAACAGGCAAGGACAGCGCTTGACAAGACAGGGCGTCAGATACATTGTGAAAAAGTATCAGGGATGTGTGCGCCAAAAGTATCCTGATGAATTGACGAAGAAAGTTTCACCACACCGATTGAGGAGCAGTAAAGCGACCCATTTGGTTAATGCCGGAGTAAATATATACAATGTCAGAGATTTCCTTGGCCATGCATCAGTCGTTACAACTCAGGTTTATCTGACAACAAATCCGGAAGTGACAAGAAAAGCGATTGAGCAGGTTTCTGCAAAAACTGTTCCGGATAGCCTCCAGTATTATTCTCCTAAAGAGCAAGAAGAACTCATGGTATTCCTTGACACGCTGGCATAAATCAATAATGTAAAGTTAGAAGTCTGACGAAACGAGTATTTTACAGAAGTTGAACTTCTGACTTTACATTAATGAGCAGTTTACATTAAATCTCAAGGCCGGCGTGACAAAGAATACTCGCTATGAGACTATTATCCAGCGTTCTTACCGTGAGATGGCAGAACACTATGACACAGCAATTGTTCCTGCCAGAGTGAAGGCTCCGGATGACAAACCCAATGCAGAAGGATCAGTCAAGTTTGCTACTACCTGGATTTTAGCAGCTTTACGTCATTATCATTTCTTTACATTAGATGATGCAAAGACGCATGTATCGAAAAAGCTTGAAGAGTTAAATAACCGTTCTTTTACAAGAAGGGTCGGAAGCCGACGCCTCGCATATGAAAACGAAGAAAGAGAATACATGAAGCCGCTTCCAAGAACCCCATACGAACCTGCAGTCTGGTCCACTGCCAAGATTCAAAATGAGTATCTCGTATCTGATGGAATTAATAAATACACAGTGCCCTTTGATTTAATTGGTGACAAGGTTGATATCCGTACCACACGGAATACAGTGGAAGCCTTTTATCATGGCAGTCGTATTGCTTCGCATGTACGTAAAATGACACCTCAGCGAGATCCAATCAAAGTGAAGGAACACATGCCACTTGCCCATCAGAAATACGAAACTTATAATAATGATCAGTTTATCGCATGGGCCGAGCAGGTTGGTTCCTCTACTAAGGCTGTTATTGAATACTTCTTGTATTCGGAAAAGGAGCCAGAGCAAGGGTATAAGTTCTGTGTAGGTCTGATAAAACGTGCAGAACACTATGGCAATGAACGGATTGAGAAAGCTTGCGAACGAATGCTTGCATTTACAAACCAGCCAACGCTCCGGAACATTGTAACAATTCTTCGAAATGGACAGGATATGATTCCAATGGATACCATCCATCATCAATCCAGTACGAAGACGACCAAGAAACGTAAACAAGGCATTACCCGTGGCGCTGATTCATTCAAGATTGGAGGTGATGAATCATGATCAATGTTTCTACCTCCGATACCTTACGAACTATGAGATGCACAACCATGGCTTCTGAGTTTGAAAAACAACTGAATGATTCCAATACATACAATTCTCTTGAATTCGAGGAACGCTTTGCACTGTTAGTGGATGCGGAATGGAATCACCGTCAAAAGAACAAACTGAACCGCTTTATTAACAATGCCAGGTTCTCCCTTCCGGGAGCATGCATAGAAGACATTGAATACATCCCAGACCGAAAACTTGATAAGGCGCAGATGCTTAGATTTGCCACATGTAGATTTATTGATGAAAAGCATCACATCATTCTGAAAGGTGCGACTGGAAGTGGTAAAACATTTCTTGGCTGTGCAATCGGAAATGCGGCATGTCGTAAATTCTATATCGTAAAGTATATGCGTATGCCTGAACTTCTGGATGAACTGAATATCGCCATGGGAACCGGAACTCTTACAAAAACGCTTAAGGCGTACCGGAAAGTGGATCTTCTGATTCTCGATGAGTGGTTAATAAGACCCTTAACACCGCAAGAATCATACAATCTCTTAGAGATTATTGAATCCCGTGTGAATGGTGTAAAGGGCGGCTCCATCATCTTCTGTACACAATACAATCCTGAGGAATGGTATGAAAGAATTGATCCTGAGTCAGATGAGGGAAGCCCTATCTCTGAATCAATAATGGATCGCATTGTCCATAACTCTTTTGTACTATCAGTAGCAGGTAATATATCCATGCGTAAACGGCATGGCCTGTCCGGTGAAAGTGAGGTCGCTGCCCATGACGAACCATGACCTGTGGAAAGAATGCCTGGATGCTGATAATTGCGAAATCATCAATGAGTTTCTTACACTTACTGATATGATGCTAAAAGATATTCAATCATTGGAAGTCCTGTGTGTCAGAGCCAGGTATGAAATCAGTAAAAGCTTAAAGTCACCTTATGACGAATACTTAAAAAGCGATATCCTTTCTGGTTTATCAAGAAGCTACGATGATAACCCAGCCTACCAGTATTATATCCAAGAACTATATGATGGCGGTAATCCCATGAGTTTCAAAGAGTGGCTTGATACCATACACGGTGCGGCTCACGGCAAAGATAGTAGTGATTTTTAGGAAATGACTCATTGTTCCGGATGGCTTTGCCGTCCGGAACGGTGGCTCAACTATAGCGGAGAGGTGGCTCTGTTTCGCCGTGCAGCTGGTTCACTTTGACCGTTATATACAATTGGCACTTACGAAAGTTCGTATTGATAAAAATACAAATGCGTTATACAATAGATTTAATTAAAAAAATCGGGGAGGAAAAAATGATTACAAGAACATTTGATAATATAAAAGTAAAGCCATCACTACTGGGATTTGGTTGTATGAGATTGCCCCAAATATTCCCAGATAAAACAGATATTGATTATAAGGCAGCAGAGGAAATGGTAGACTTTGCATATAAACAAGGTGTTAATTACTTTGACACGGCCTATGTGTATCACGAAGGTAAATCAGAACAATTCATTGGACATGCACTTAAAAAATACCCAAGAGAAAGCTTTTATTTGGCAGATAAAATGCCGGGATGGGAAGTGAAAGAAAAAGATGATGTACATAAAATTTTTACAACCCAGCTTAAGCGATGCCAAGTTGACTACTTTGACTTTTATCTTTGCCACTCCTTAAGTGAGCAGAATTTTAAGGTATATGATAAATTTAATATTTTTGACATTTTAAATGAAAAGAAAAAAAATGGCCAAATACGGTATCTGGGATTTTCCTTTCATGATACTCCTGACGTTCTGGAGTCTATTATAAACAAGCATCCTTGGGATTTTGTACAGATTCAGCTAAATTATCTGGATTGGGAACGCCAGGATGCGAAGCGTCAGTATGAGATTATTGAAGCAAAAGGAATTCCGTGCATTATTATGGAGCCGGTTCGCGGCGGTACATTAGCTAATCTGTGTGAGGCGTCTAACCAGGTGTTTAAAAATTATGATAAGAAACATTCCGTTGCATCATGGGCGATACGCTATGCGGCATCTCTGCCCAATGTGATGACGGTACTCAGTGGAATGAGCGATTTAGAACAGGTCGAAGATAATGTTGAAACAATGAATAACTTTACACCATTAAGCAGTAAAGAGTATGAAATTATAAATACTGCCAAAGATATCTATATGGCTAAAACAACGATACCATGTACCGGCTGCCGTTATTGTATGGATTGTCCGTCGGGTGTGGACATACCGGGGATGTTTCATTTATATAATGAGTACTTAATAGGGAAGTTCGTGCCTGGGTATCGTGATGGATATAATGCCTTGGGAGATAAAAGTGCAAAGTCCTGTGTAGGTTGTCAGAAATGTAGGGAGCATTGTCCGCAGAAGATTGATATTGCCGGAAAAATGAAAGAAATATGCAACATAAGCGCAGTGCTATAAAGTTTGGAGGACCTTACCTATGCCTATTAATAAAGTGATGCGAGAAGCATTAAAGGCTTTATCGTATCCAGATATACATTTAAAGAAGAATTATAAGATTGTTCGAAGCATTTACACGATGACCCATCCCAAAGGACTTTCATCTGAGTATAAGGCATGGAATCATAAGGTGGTGGCAGGAGATCATGTGATACCGGTACGGATATTTTCCAGTGACGATGACGTAAAGCACCCGGTGCTGTTGTTTTTCCATGGCGGCGGCTGGGTCACAGGAAATATTGACAGTTATACTAAAGTATGCTCAAGGCTTGCAAAGTTTACCGGACATACTGTTATATCCGTAGATTATCGGCTGGCTCCGGAACACAAATTCCCGGCAGCACCGGAAGATTGTTATGCCGTCGCAAAAGAAATATTTTTGAATTCAAGAAAACATTTTGGCATTGAACCAGAAGACATAACACTGATTGGCGATAGCGCTGGTGGGAATCTGGCCGCCGCAGTTTCCCTGATGGCAAAAGACAGAGGTGAGTTCATGCCTAAGCGGCAGGTACTTATATATCCGGCGGTAAACAATGATTTTTCGGAAAATTCCCAATTCAAATCAATCATAGATAATGGAGAGGACTACTTGCTGACCAGAACACGTTTGTGTGATTACATGGATTTATATAAAAGCAGTGATGAAGATTTAAGCAACCCATATTTTGCCCCGATATTGGCAGGGGATTTATCAGGACTTCCTGATACATTACTTATTACTGCTGAATTTGATCCCCTCAGGGATGAAGGGGAAGCTTTCGGGGAAAAATTAAAATCATTTGGCAATCAGGTGATAGCCTATCGGATTCCGGATGTACTCCACGGATTTTTTGCATTGTCTCCCAAGTATCCTCCGGTAGAATATTGCTATGAAAAGATTAATCGCTTTGTGAATGGAAGAGAAGAGGCTCCCGATGAATAAAAAAAAGCATAAACCGCAATGGCATCGTTTGGACCATGCGGCTAAAATTTATCCTGTGGCCAGTAATCGAAGTGATACAAAGGTTTTCCGGTTCGCCTGCCAATTATTTGAACCGATTGATCAGACTGCGCTTGAAAATGCGCTATATAAAACCTTAGATGAATATCCTATGTTTCGCTCTGTGATTAAGCGGGGTTTTTTCTGGTACTATTTAGAAAGCAGTCGGTTAGAGCCTACTGTGAGAGAAGAATATGCCCAGCCTTGCAGGGAGATGTTTGATAGAAATGAAAAGCGTCTTTTATATGAAGTGACTTATTATCGGAAAAGAATCAACTTAGAAGTTTATCATGCCTTGACAGATGGTGCGGGTGCACTCTTGTTTTTCAGGACTTTAATCATGTATTATCTACACAATAAACATGAAGAACTTAAAAATGTGCCGGTACAGTTGGATTATGGTGCGTCGGCAACGGAGAAGCTAGATGACAGCTTCAACAGATATTTTGATAAATCGAAGGTGGATGAATTACAGAAGAAAAAGCGGCCGAAATCAGTATACACTTTTAAAGGACTGCGCCTTAGTGGGTACCGGCTTAGAATCATCGAGGGAACGATGCCTTTTAAAGAGCTTCATGACAGGGCACATGAATATCATACGACAATTACTATTTTTTTGACCGCTCTTATTATTTGTGCCATCAATGATGAGATGACATTAAAAGATATTAAAAAACCGGTAGTTATTAAGGTTCCGGTTGATTTAAGGAGTTATTTTTCCTCATTGACAGCCAGGAATTTCTTTGGGCTTATGAATATTACTTATGATTTTAACTGTAAAAGTGGTAGGCTTGAGGATGTTATCGGCTATGTCGCCGAGGTATTTAAGAGTGAATTGACGAAGGAACAATTATCTCTTCGGATGAATTCTCTGGAAGCATTGGAGCAAAATGCATTTCTTCGCAGTATGCCATTGGTTATTAAGGACTTTTTTATGAAAATAGGATACAATATCAGCAATAGTAAATCTACTTTTACGATTTCTAATGTTGGAAATATTAAGATGCCCGAAGCTTTTAGGCAGTATATAGATATGTTTGATGTGTTTCTGAGTACAGATAAACAGCAGGCTTGCGTGTGCTCCTATGGCGGCAAATTGAGAATTAGTTTTGCAACACCTTTTGTAAATACGCAGTTACAGAAAAATTTTTTTAGAAGATTATCTAATATGGGGGTTGACATTACGGTAGAAACCAATCCCATAGCAGAGGATTAGAGGTGAGACGATGAAGTATTGCAGCCAGTGCAAAGTGAAAGTGATCGGTGAAGATGATCGGTGTCCCCTTTGTCAAAATAAACTTATACGAGTCGTAGGGGGAGAAGAAACACCAGAAAGTGCTTTTCCTTATGTACCTGACTTAACTGAACGATATCAATTTGTTTTGCGCATCATGATTTTTTTATCCATTGTTGTTATCGTCCTATCCTTTACGGCTAATTTTATATGGCCCGGCAAAGGCTGGTGGTCTTTGTTCGTCGTTTTCGCTGTCATTTGTATCTGGATATCCTTAGCTATTGCATTTAAGAAAAGAAAGAATATATCTAAAAATATATTATGGCAGATGCTTTTGATTTCGGCAATTAGCTTGCTTGGAGATAGGTTTACCGGCGGTCGGGGCTGGTCTATTGATTATGTTCTGCCGGTTTTATATATGTCCGTGATGTTGGTGCTGGTCGTCGTTAATAAGGTGCTGAAGCTAGATCCATTCGATTATATGATTTATACATTGTTGGGAGGAATCTTTGGTATTATTCCTATTTTATTTCTGATTTTTGGAATCTTGAATAATGTTTATCCATCGTTATTCTGCGTGGCGGGAAGTATTATATTTTTGTCAGCTGTTTTAGTGTTTCAGGGTGGTGATATGATTGCAGAACTTAAGCGCAGATTTCACTGGTAAAAGTCGAATTCTGTCGATAAGTTTTTAAAAAAGTATCTTGATATTTTGGAAAATAAAGTATAAAATGAGACTATATTTCTTTTATATCTCTTATACCCCCCATTGACAATGTACTACACGGTTTTGAAACAACAATTTTTCATTCTGCTTCGTTACTGTCAATCAGCGTACGTCCAGTACGCTTCAATCCAGTGCCTTACAGAATGAAAAATTGATGCTTCAAAACTCTTCGACCTCAGCCCTCTGTTTTTGTTGATTTACAAGGCAGAGGAGAGAGGCGTACTGGACGTACGCCGATTGACGATAACGCAGTAAATCAGCAAAAACACAGGGCTTGAGGCGTGTAGTACATTGTCAATGGGGGGTAGGGTTGTGGTCACATCCTATTTTTCAAATTTTCCGTTTAGACGTTATAATGTTGGGAGGTGTGGTATGGATATTAATGTGGGTGATATCGTAAAGTTAAAGAAAAAGCATCCATGTGGAAGTTTCGAATGGGAAGTTCTAAGAATCGGTGCAGATTTCCGACTGCAGTGTATGGGCTGCCGGCATCAGATTATGATTCCAAGAAAGCAGGTAGAGAAGAAGTTACGCGGTCTTCGTAAGACTGATGAAAAAAAATAGTTGAAAATAATATTGTTTAACACATAAAATCTACATAAAATCATTGAAAACACTTGATTTTGTTCAGTAGATATGCTATTCTTTTTAATTGTGATATAGAAAAGTATATCTATTTCCTTGCTCTTTGTCCGCCATGATTAATGGCGGTGTGTAAAGGGCCAGAGACCAGAAGGAGGTGCGAAAAGCATGAACAAGTATGAATTGACTGTAGTAGTTAATGCAAAGCTTGAAGATGAAGCAAGAGGTGCTGTTATCGAGCAAATCAAAGGCTATATTACCCGTTTTGGAGGAACTGTTTCCGGCATTGATGAATGGGGTAAGAAGAGATTGGCCTATGAGATTCAGAAGATGAAAGAGGGTTACTACTACTTTATTACTTTCGAGTCAAATCCAGATTGTCCGAATGAAGTGGAGCAACGTATCCGCATCATGGAGAATGTCATCAGATACTTATGTGTTAGACAAGACGCTTAGTTAAGAGAGGAAGGTCTACATGAATAAAGTTATTTTAATGGGAAGATTAACCAGAGATCCGGAAATCAGGTATTCTCAGGGAGAGAAAGCAACTGCAGTGGCAAGATATACCCTGGCGGTCACTAAATCCTTCAAAAGAGAAGGGGAGCCAGATGCAGATTTCATTAACTGCGTTACTTTTGGACGCAGCGCAGAATTTGCGGAGAAGTATTTCAGGCAAGGAATTCGTATCGTTGTTTGCGGAAGAATCCAAACCGGAAGTTATGTTAACAAAGACGGTGTCAAAGTCTACACGACCGATATCGTTGTAGATGAACAGGAATTTGCAGAAAGTAAAGCGGCAAGCCAAAACAATGCGGCTAATTATGCCGGCAATAATTTTTCGGAAAATAAACCGGTTCCCAGTGCGGCAGCAGGAGACGGATTTATGAATATTCCCGATGGGATAGATGAGGAATTACCGTTTAGTTAATATAGGACAAGCAGTTATATAATTGAGTAAAGGAGGTTTAATATGGCTTTCAATAAAGATAGAAACGATGGCCCGATGAGAAGAAGAGGCGGGCGCAGAAGGAAAAAAGTATGTGTATACTGTGCAGATAAGAATGCTGTCATTGATTATAAAGATGTAAACAAGCTTAAAAGATACGTATCTGAAAGAGGCAAAATTCTTCCGAGAAGAATCACCGGAAACTGTGCAAAACATCAGAGGGCTCTTACAGTAGCCATTAAGAGAGCAAGACATATTGCAATAATGCCTTATGTTATGGATTAGGCAATGTAAATAAATAAGAAACCGTCATTGAAGTCTATTGATCAGTGGCGGTTTTTATAATTCTAAACATTCAGGTTTATCCTTTCAATATTTAATCCTAAAAACAATCATAATAAAAATTCCAAACCTTTAATAATAATCTGTAACGTACAATAGGTGTAAAGGATGTTCATTTTTCAAGTCACAAATTTGAGAAAGGAGAACACAATGAAACAACTCACAGCGTCAGGTGCAACAAAAGAAGTTTGTGAGGCAAACACTTACACAGAACCTCTTTTTAAGAATCTGAAATATTTTTCTACAAAGCATTATTTCAGTGCAGCTATCTCTTTAATCTTTATACAGATGAACTTCCAATTGTAAATCCTGACATTGAAATAAGCGGGCAGCTGGCTGCGCATCTGAAATATATAGACGAGTGAGAGGAGGAATTTTATGCTGAAAATTCGCTTACAGGGAGAAAAGAAAGATATCAAGTGGTTTTTAGATAGTATTTTGCGAAAGAATGCAGATATGATAGTCACAGAAGTATCGGACATCTATTCAAACAAGGGAACGAATAAGTATTATCGTAATTATATTGAAATCATAGAATAAATTGACCAGACGGAGGATAAGAAAATGTGTAAAGTGATTGCAGAAAAGAGCAGAGTTGGAGCCGACAAATAGTAGTGGGAGCTAATATGGAACAAACTGTTACCTTTGATTATTATTATGGTTTACAGGCAGAACAGTATAGCTTTTATCGTATCCCTAAACTGCTATTTACCAATGAATGCTTTAAAACGCTTTCTTGTGAGGCGAAAGTCTTATATGGTCTATTATTAGATCGCATGGGTCCTTCAATTAAAAACAAATGGTTTGATAAGGAAGACAGAGTATACATTATTTTTACAATTGAGGAATTGATGACATGCGGCAGACAAAAGGCTGTAAAGATAATGGCGGAATTGGATAGTGATAAAGGAATCGGTTTGCTTAAAAAGAAAAGGCTTGGTTTAGGAAAAGCAAATATTATTTATGTTAAAAATTTTATGATACAGATGAACGTAGATACAACTCTAAAAGAGCCTGAAAATAGCGTAAATACACAGAAGTATGAAAATCGAACTTCAAGAAGTTCCAGAATCAAACTGTAATAATACTGATTATATCAATACTAATTACAGTGATACTGATTCTATTCATATCATATCAGACGAAGGGCAGAAATCGGATAAGGTGGATGCAGTAGATGCATATCGGGAAATTATCCATGACAATATTGATTACGGTATCTTATGAACCCAATATGAGCAGACCTCCATAGACGAGATTGTTGAATTGATGATGGAAGTTATATCCAGTAAAAAACGAACATTCAGAATATCAGGTGCGGATATAGATGCCAATATTGTAAAAGGGCGATTTATGAAGTTGACATACACTCACATGCAATACGTTTTTCAATGCTTAGATAGGAATACTACGAAAGTGAATAATATTAAGCAATACTTATTAGCAGCGTTGTATAATGCGCCAGTTACAATTCATCATTACTACAAAGCAGAATGGGCAGGCCATGGAAAAATATCCTGAGGCGTTGGATAAAAGTAAAAAACCAACAGCTGAAGTAGCAAGATAATTAATTAAATCAAAGGTCTGCCAGGAATATTCTGGTAGACCTTTGATGCCGGGGAAAACATGTAGGAAAAGAGATTCGGTCTATTTAGAATATATCAGAGTTTTGATATTCGTATTTACAATTGTAATGGTGCAGCTTTTTTATTAACTATAACACAATACCGGATACGCTTTGCGCTTATTTCTTTACGGTTGTAGGAG
>Ga0153922_1000384_pt1 | contig 17972 bp, 26 predicted proteins | sample TSNJ006MetaG_FD_104723 | JGI IMG/M metagenome (GOLD analysis project Ga0153922, IMG submission 104723) | Attine ant fungus gardens microbial communities from New Jersey, USA - TSNJ006 MetaG | ecosystem: Host-associated > Fungi > Mycelium > Unclassified | place: USA: New Jersey, Brendon T. Byrne... | reverse complement strand
TTCAATCCCAGTATCGCGCACCAGAGTTAATGCAGGTCCAAGGCTATTTGTGAGGCGCTAACCCGGCTTCATGCCCAATATATGCCCAATGGGTTAGACGCCTCGGTGTCGCGATCACGCTACGAAGGGGTTCACCACAGCCATCTGCCAACCCATACGCTGCGGTGGAGTTCCTTGCCGGCACCCAACGTCGATCTCAGCGACTGCAGTGCTGGAACGTCTTGACGGCGTCGCGGCGGGCATTCGGCAGTCTGCGAATGTCGGCGCCGGCCGCGGATCAGACGCCGCCGGTGAGGGGGATCACCGACACCGTGTTGTCGGTTTCGTTGGTCACGTAGATGTGGGTGCCGTCGGGGCTGACCGCCACCCCGCTCGGATCGCCGCCGACGGGGATGGTGGCGACCACAGTGTTGTACGTGGGGCTTGCGGGATTCGTTTGGTGATCCACCACACCGCACACAGCGGATTAGCAGGCTTGGGCAAAGAACGAGCAATTCGTAAAGCTGGGCGATCCGAGTGCTTGCTCATCCGGTGCTGCTAGGCGCCACACAGCATGCGGTTGGCTTGGCTGATGCCCGGGCCGCACCAGTATGGATTGCCGTCGGCCCATCCGGGGAAACCGTGCAGGAATGTTGTTTTCAACAGGCCGGGCGCCTGCCAGTCCAGCCGCAAAGAGTCGCCGACGGCCGGTAGATCCGGCTTTGCAACGGCGGCCCCGGTGTCATCGGTGTAGCTGGCGGCTGTGACCTGCAGCGTCACCTGTGTGTCATCGCCGGAAACGACCGTGAACGTGTCGGTCTCGCGGCACAACCGTTGAGACTCGACGCTACACGGGTACGCGCGCTCGGCGATGGTGGCCGTTGTCGGCGTGATGTCCAGATCCGCGCCGTGGACATGCCAGTGGCCGACAAATCGGGTGCTGGCGGCGGCGGGGCCGGAGGGAGCCGTCGATCTGGGGGTGGTGGTGGTTGTTGACTCGGGTCGCGGCACCGCCTTGGGTCCCCACCACAGCTCGTGGATGTGGTTGTCGAGGTAGCTGACGTAGAACACGTGCCGGGTTCCTTGCGCCTCAAACGCATACCCGGTGAGGCCAACGCCATTTGGCGTCTCACCATGCACGGGCGGGGCACCGGTGAGCGCGGTGAGGTCGTCGGTGTGCCAACCGGTGGTGTCTGACCACAGCTCATGAACGTGGAAACCGGAGTCGTAGTAGAGGTGCTCGGTGCCCTGCGTCTCGAGCGCGTATCCCGCAACGTCAATGCCGTGGCGGGCGCCGGTGGCTGCCGTCAGGTCGGCGGTGTGCCGGCCGGTGGTGTCCCACCACAACTCATGCATGTGGCCGTCGGCGGTGTAGAACACGTGCTGGGTGCCTTGGAACACGTATGCGGCAAGGAGGCCGGCCACGCCCAGGTCGTCGCTATGCCAGCCGGAGCGGTCCCACCACAGCTCATGAACTGAGTCTCCGACGCGGTTGCCGGCGGTGTAGAACACGTGGAGCGTGCCCTGCGCCTCAAAGGCGTACCCCACCAGGTCCCACGCCTCCGGCGTCGGGGCGCCGGTGACGGCGGTCAGGTCCTCGGTGTGCCAGCCGGTGCTGTCCCACCACAGCTCGCGGATGTGGTTGTCGGGGAGGCCGCTGTTGTAGAACACGTGCTGGGTGCGCTGCGCCTCGAAGGCAAACGCCACAACGGAACCCACGCCAAAGCCGCCGGGCGGGGCGCCGGTGGCGGCGGTCAGGTCGTTGGTGTGCCAGCCGGTGGCGTCTGACCACAGTTCGTGAATGTGATTGTCGGACGCGCCGACATACATTACGTGTTGGGTGCCCTGCGCCTCGAACGTGTAGCCCACCAGGTGGCCCGGGACAGGTTCCGGGGCGCCGGTGGCGGCGGTCAGATCGTCGGTGTGCCAACCGTTTTGATCGGCCCACAGCTCATGAAGATGGTTGTCGGTGAAGCCAAGATAGATTAGGTGCTGGGTGCGTTGCCGCTCGGACACGTAGCTGGCCGGGAGCACGAACGCTGCCGCCGGAGCGCCGGCCAAAGCGGTGAGATCATCTGTCTGCCAAGCCATTTCTGCCCTGGGCCCGGCCCCGCGTGTCGTCGTCGCGGAGGTGGCTCCCGACGGGGTCGTACTGGTTCTGGTCGCGTTGGAGCAGCCCGCCGAGCCGACGGCCACGATTGCCATGGCGGCCAGGGCGGCTACAAACGTGTTCTTCATGATCGGTTAGCTTTCTGTTGTCGAGGTCTGCGCGTCTGGCGATCGTCGTCACGTAGTTCGACGTAGACCGCGAACAATGCGTTCAGGTCGAGCTTGTCGGCCATCGCCAACTTGTCTAGCTTGTCCTTCAACATGTCCCTACGCTGGCGATATTCGCCGGCCCGCTCGCGTCGCGGTGCCGAACCAGCCGATTAGGAGGCACGCGGCAACGGCCGCTTGCCCCGGTGAGCGGCCATTTGACAACGCGGCGTTGCCTTTTCGGTTATATGCGGGTCGCCTCACGGCGTCACGATCCCACGTCATTGGACTCGCGCGAGACCCGGAAGAAGTGACCGGTGCTGGAGTCCGTGCACGTCACGCCTGAGGGCTCGCTATCGCACCTGATCGAGTCGAGGGAGCGCGTCTGGCCGTAGTCGAGCGTGGGCCAAGGCGGATTATCAGCGCTGACGCACGACAGATAGGGCGGGACCCCTGGGATAAGCGTGAATTGCGGATTGGTCGGAGCGGACAACGGGCACTGTCCCGACGGTGCCGCGTAGGCGGCGTTTTGGACTGTGCAGTTCGCGTACGCGTTGCCCTTGTAACTCCTGCCCACCTCGCAGTGGATGTTTCCCGTCGGTGACTGAAAAAACTGGGCATTGGGATCATCGGCACGTGCGGTGGCCGGCACAGCGATGGTCGCCGCGGCGGTCGCCGCGGCGGTCAGCGCGAGCTTCGTGATCTTGCTCGTGCGCAACGGAGGTCCTTCTTCTTGGTTTTCGGTTTGCGTGCCGGTGGTTGCCGGGTTTCCGGGCAACATCAGGATGCGCGGCAGACCAGAATGGATTCTTAATGAGCGCGAATGTGGTGCGCCGGCACCTGCCCTCCCGCCGAAACCGCTGTTGAAACATCTCGTCGTCGGATAATGAGCGGGCAGCACCTTGATCGCGACGATCCGGTCGGTGTCGGTATCGTGCGTGCGCTACACCTCGCCCATGCCGCCGCGGCCCAGCAACTCGATTAGCCGGTACCTTCCGAACGGCGTCCCGCCCACGGCCTCACCCTAAGCACCGAACAGCTTTGGTGAGGAGCAAACGGGCAACTGTCACACGCTGTGCCAACGTCTCGCCAGCCGCGGCTACTAAGGCACCCGCAACTTGCGCGCAGTGCAAGTGCTGCTCGTCGTGCCAGCGTGCGGTGGTGCTTGCGCGACAGGCTAGTGCGCCGGCAGTTTTAGCACCTGATTTCCGGCGTAGCTGGCGACGAAGACGTCGCCAGCGGTGCTCACAGCCAAACCGTTCGGCTCGTTGAGGCCGGTGAACGGTAGCACAGTCGGACTGGTCTCTCCCGTCGCAAGTTTCAGCACCCGGTAATTGAAACCGTCGGCGACGTAGACGTTGCCCGCAGTGTCGACCGCAACACTCGTGGGGCCGCTCAAACCGGGGAACGGCAGCACGGTCGGGCTGGTCGCCCCCGCCGCAGTTTCAGCACCCGGTCGTTCCGATGGTCGACGACGTAGACGCCGCCCGCAGCGTCCACCGTCACGCCTTCCGGCTGGCTCAGGCCGGTGAACGGCAGCACGCTCTGGGCGCTTGTGCGCACCGCAAGTTTCACGATCCAGTTGTTGTCGGAAACGGCGACAAAGACGTCGCCGCCGCTGTCAACCGCAATAGCCATCCGATTCATAAGGCCCGAAAACGGCAAGGTGGTCGGGCCCGTCGCCCCAGGCGCCACTTTGAGCACCCGAGTACTGGGGAACTCCGCGATGTACAGATTGCCTGCTCAAAGCACGTTTTAGAACCGTTTTGCCGGCTGCGTGCACACAACTAGCACAACACTGATTTTCATCGCAGCAGGACCCCGATCTGGCGCTGCCCCTTGCCGTCGCGCCACACCATCCGCACCGCCCGCCGGGTTGTGGCGCGTCGCCCAGGGGTTCAGCGGGCGGAACTCCGGAGTTTCAATTTGCGATCACTTCTGCGCAAATGCCCACACCGCGACGGGAAAATTGGGTTCGTTGTGCAGGGAATGCCGCCGGGACGAGTACCGAGCCCAGACTTTAAAGTTGGCGCGGACGCAGGCGCGATTCCCCCAGGGAGCGGTCTGAATCCGCTCCAGATCGAAGCCGCACTCGGCCAGAAAGTATCGGATGCCGGTTTCGGTCCAGCGCGAACAGTCTTCCGGCTCTTTGTGAACTCGGATCAGAAAGGGCGTGGTCATCAGAAAGTGGCCGCCGGGGCGGAGCATTTGATACACATGTTTTCCGGCACGGTAAGGCCACAGCAGGTGCTCAAACACCTGCTCCGCGATGATCAGGTCGAACTGCTCGGACAAGGCGGACGCGCAGATGTCAAACTCGGGATAGATAACCGACCGGTACGTCTTGAACTGCTCACGCTCACTCCAGTAGTCACCGGAAATCTCCAGCACGTCCAGTTGGTGAGGCTGGACACTCTGCACCAGTTTCCGGGTTTCACCGTTCATCACTATGCGGAGCCACTGGTGCGAAAGGGCGTTCCAAAACAGACGACGATACAGGCGATGTAACAGCGCATAGCCGGGCAATGACTTGACCGACGCTGGTGTCGTCAAGCGCTGACCGCAGCCAGCACGGTCAGCTTCGTGTTCGCCTAAGTCACCCATGGTGTGATCTCCCCCTCGTCGCACCGCGAACCGCCAAATATTACCGCCGATGTGTCGTCGCGCGCGGCAAATTGCGGGACAGTCGTACCACCCTTAAATCGTCGTTGGTATCAGGAACCTGGTCCGCGCAGCGCATCCAAGACGCCGGCGCGCGTGGCCGCGTACGACTCGGTCGGGGGTTCGACCGCAACATGCTCGACCTCTCCGAATGACTCGTCGTAGCGGACGATGACACGCCGCGTGGGGCGCACGTAGGTGTGCGTGAAAGTCGCAGTGTTGCGTTGAATCTGGTAGCCCTTAGCTGTTCCTTCTGGCTCAATCACCTGACGCGAGACTGCAGGAAGCGCAAGGGGTAGGTGTCCTCGTTCGCCGTGGGGGCGCTGTGGAGCTTGTTCACCTGGTATTCGAGTTCGTCGACAGTCGCGCCTACCAGACGGCCGTGGCACTCGTCGCAGGCGCACCGTTCGCCGTAGTCCGCACTGGTCGGGTCAGGAGGCCAGGGTCGTTCTCTGATGTCCGGGCCCGGAACGCTGTAGCGGATGCTGGGGCCGCCGGTGCGGATCAGATGACTGACAATTCTGCCTTCGGGACCGGGGCAGGCGAGCTTCAGCACTGCACCGACGTGCTGCACTTCGCGCTCCCACTCATCCCCGAATTCATCGACGTAAAGACCACGCCGTCTTTGGTTTTGTGCTCGATGTAGGCGGCTGACGCCTGCCACACATGACCCTCGTTGACCTGCGTGAGTTGTTAAACGCCACGTTTACCGGCGTCCCACGCAACCCAAAAGCGGTCGTGCTGCACAGCAACGCCGTCAAACCAATCAATCTTCAGGAGGATCCATGTCGTCTGCATGCGACCCATGCCGCCTGCCTGCGCAGCACATTTGAATCCGACGCGCTCGACGGCGTCGACGTCGCAAGGTCCAGCCGCAGCCGGTCGAAGAAGTCGAGGAGCGCGATCGTCTCCCGCGCCAGCTGGTCAGCCATGCGTATCACCGTAGAGGCCGAGCGCCTAACTCCAGGTGATCGAAAATCGAATCACCCGCGCGGCGGACGGCTACTAGCCGATTACGACCAGCGGACGGCGAGGTTGCGAGGCTTACCGGCCCCAGCCACCCCAGCCACCCCAGCCGCGGTCACCCCAGCCGCCGCGGTCACCCCAGCCGCCGCGATGCCAATCGCGGTCACCGTGCCAGCCGCCCCAGCCCCCCCAGCCCCAGTCACCGTCGTCAACAAGTTGTACATCTGTACCGGGTGTCTGCACGGTGTCCGCTGGGCCGGGAATCGCGGGCCCTGGCGCCGGCGTGGCGGCGTTTGCAGCTCCTGCGCCAATAACAAAGGCTGGCAACCCCAGCGCTCCTGCGATCGCGGCGGCGCCAACCAGCTTCTTCACACTCATCTTCATCGTTTCGTTCCTATCCCCTCAGCACAAGGCTCATAACTCCCCGAACCCACACTTAGGTATACGCTGAGCGCCGCCAAAATAGTCCACAGGATGGGTAATCCACAGCACTGTCTACGTTTCGGACGCGGATAGCGGTCCACTCGAAACGATCCCAATGCCTGCGGTAGATGATCTTGACCGGCTGATCTGCGCGACTACTCCCCGACGGCAAACACTTTTCGCCGCTTTTCGTAGACGGATCGACCCCTACGGCACCCACGCAGCAAAAACGTGCCCCTAGCTGCGGAGATGCGTAGTTACAGCGTTACACTCGTCGTTACACCGCGCAGGTCATCGTTACAGCAAACCCAGGATCGCGGTAAAGTTGAATGCCTTGCAGCAGGCCTTTGAGATTTGCCATGCAAAGGACATCCCCCGTAAGCTGCATAAACATACTGGCTAGCAACGTCTATTTGTTTGCCATACTGCATCGTCGCTGCATTTTCGCAGCTCAGCGCGTTATTAGCCATTATTAGCTGTGCGCGCAGCTGGCAACTCGCGGTTGCGCCTCGATGCTTGCACTCCGCGCCCGCTTACGCGACGCCACGCCGGGGTCGAACACGGCGGGGCCGGAGTCCCAGCTGGCCCGCAGCACTTCGCCGTCGCGCAGCTCGCGCGGCTTGAGCGGCGCAGCGGTGTGCTCGGCTGCGACGTTGCGCCTTTTGGCTGCTTTGGTCGCTCTGGTACGCGCCGCAGCGGATTCCGGGTCGCAAGAACTGCATTTGCACGAGTTGGGAAGGCAAGGCACACTAAAACAGGTGGCGCACAGGATGATCGGCACAGATTGAAGTGTGCGCTGCGAATGCGTGAAAAGTGGCGCGGCGACTTCCACCGCCTGTGGCTCGCGTCGGCGGGTGGTAGATGCTCGAAACACGCCACAGCAGCGTGGTTTTCGCCCCTGTCCGCCGCTGTCCGGAGTTTTCGTCGCAACCCGCATATGATTCACGCGGCGTACGAGTTTGCGCGGCGTCTCAAGCGTCATGTGGTTTCGGCGCGGCGGAATCGTTGCTTGAAGTCCTCGTTGTCCGAGAAGTGGGCAGGCAGGACTTTGATCGCCACGATCCAGTCGGTGTCGGTGTCATGCGCGCGCCACACTTCGCCCATGCCGCCGCGGCCCAGCAACTCGATCAGCAGGTACCTTCCGAACGGCGTACCGTCCACGGCCTCACAGTAGGCACCGAACAGCTCTGGCGAGGGCAAACGGACAACTGTCACCGCAGTGCCATCACCTCGCACCCCGCGCGTATCTCCAGACCCGGAACCTACGCGGGCAAATGCTGCTCGGCCACGCCGTGCTCGACGAACTTGAGAAAGCACCGCCCCGAGCACGATCGCGCGCAAGATCAGTGTCGGCTACAAGCCGGTGGCGCGCATCCCTGAAACGGCGAACTGCCATGGGCCAGCGGCAGTTCAAAGACAGTGCAGGGGTTGCCTACCAGGAGCGACCCCTACACTGTCCGTCGCGGTTCAGGTGATCGACTCCCTGAACTCGATGCCCGCCTGGGCCGCCCCCACTGCGTCGACGACATCCAGGACAGGTTCAATCTGAAAATCGGCGAAGGGAGCGAACTTGGCTGTAGTTTCGGCCAGATCCGCTGGGCTGTCGGTCTCCACCACTTGGTAACCTCCACTGCCATCGATCCTGCCGAGGAATTGGTGGTATGTCACGCTCGCGGGTGGCGTCCACTTTGAATACACCTTCAACAGCCGGGTCTCGGCCGCTTCCTGTTCTGCTACGGAGCCGAATGACCGGAAGGTCCAGGAAACCACGTACTTCATTGTCTGCCTCCTCTTGAACTGGTTTCTTGTGCGGGAGCGGTGCACGGCACGTGCCCACACAGTTGACATTTCACCGGCTCGCATGAGCGCCGGCGCGAGTAGTTGGCTACTTGAATTCCGCCCAGCGTTTCGCGGTGGCGGCCCGATCGCATGAAAGGGCCGGCAACAACAGCAGTGGTGTCACGCCGGGGCTCGGCCTCATCAACCTGACCAGCGGGGTGATCGGCAACAACAGCAACGCGAACCCGAACGCCGCCAACCCCACCGTGATCGTCATCGGCAACAACATCACCAAGCCGTAGAACACTTCTCGGCCCGTCATCCGCTTGCGTGGCGGGCCGACTGCTGCCGGAGACTCCGCGCGGCGATGCTGGCCGCACTGTGAGCTATTGGCGTTTTCCGTTGGCTATCCCCGTGTTGCCGCTGTCGCGCGCGACGACGTGTGTGGTCCCTAACCCGCCGTGGGCGGCGCGCACCTTACAGTGACCGGAACCTGTAGATGCCGCCCGCTGTCTTGGAGCGTCGGCGGCAGTGCGGACACCCCACGTCGCCACATCGGGCGACCACCCCCCAGACGCATCGCAGCCAGCGATTCTTATGGAAGGTGCATATCGCGACATTGCCACCACAGCGTCGTCGTGCGGTACCGCGAGCCACCTGGCCCCCAGCCTGCATCGATGCGGGCTCTGGCGGCTCTCGCAGCGCAGCGGCTCGTCGAACGCCGCAACCAGCTCGGCGAAGGCGTCGTCCACCGGCGTGGTCGTGGCGCCGCAGGTAGAGCGCGTCGTCTCAGCACCGATGGCCAGGGCGGCGAGCTCGGTGGTGGTCCTTTGCATGTCTGGTCTCCGGCCTCGTGGTGTCCGTCTCGGTGTGTTGATGGCCTGCGTTGCCATCACTTAGCAGCATTGCTGCGCGCGGCCCGCCTGTCTGTCCGCTTCCCAGCCACGGCAGCGGGTGAATCACGGGTCCACCGATCAGGGGACCCCGGCATCCGGTCACCGTCAGTTTTCATTCTTTGGCTGCGACCGATCGCCCGACCCTGTGCCCCTAGAACCGCGCTTAACTGAAAATCCCGTTTTCAGATTTGGTACGAATCGGCGCGAATCGCCGCGAAAACGGCCTGAGGGCGGCGGAGAAACGCCGAAGCGGCGCCGGCGGGTGGGCGTCTAAGCGCCTGTTACTGGCGCTCGGCGCGTCCGGGCGTCATTGAGCCAGGCGACACGGGGGTCGTCGGGGTCATGGTCGTCGGCCCGGCGCCGCGCCAACAAGTCGTCCAGGTACTTGCGCGGTAGGACTGCCGGGACGCCGGCCTTCGCTTCTGACGCGGGGGTCAGGCCAAGCTCGATTTCGATGAGCCGTAGCTCGGTGGTGAGCAGGCGTATTTCAGCCATCGCCGGATGCGCGGTGAGCTGGCCTTTGGACCCTTCGACCATGAGACCGTCGCGGTCCACCTGGGCGAGCGCTCGGGTATCAGCCAGTGATGGCGCCACAGGCGTTTCCACGCTGCCAATCCTTCGTCGCCTAGCCATGACGGCGGTTGCAGCGTGCGACGCGGCGCAGCCGGCGGGCCATACTGTGATTGCCATATTCATCGACCTTCCACGGGCATTGACACGTGCCGTGAATCGGCCGCCGCACTGCAGCCCACAGGCGAGTCTCCTGGCAGCCAACCGTTGACAAAATTGACGTTTCTGCAGACGCTTCTTTTGTAGTTCTTTCGGCTTGTTGAACCAGTCGGTGCCCGTAAATCATGCACCGGCGCACCATGACTAGCCACCCACGACAAGGAGGTCACGATGCACCTCATGGCAGCCACGGAGTTCCTCGCCCGTTCCACCACGTTGACGCGTGTTGGCTGGATCGGATACATCATCATCGGCGCAATCGCGGGATGGATCGCAAAGCACCTCTTGCACGTCAAAGAGGGCTTCTTCGTAACCGTCCTGGTTGGCATCGCCGGTGCACTTATCGGCGGATTTCTGCTCAGCTTCTTCCTCAAGACCGGGGAGGGTGGATGGTGGTTCACCTTGTTTACCGCGATCCTGGGTTCGGTGATCCTGCTCTGGCTGTTTCGACTGGTCCGACGCTGAACTCACCCTAAGGAGCCGCGCTGCTAGCCACGCACTGGCTAGTCATCGGGGTCACCGCAGCGATAGGCAGTTGCGTGGCGGTGATCGGCGCCGACATGCTCCAGCCGCGGCGTCGGTGCCCGTTCGGGGGATTCTGAGAGAATGGGCGAGTCTCCGGAGGATAGTCATGTCACTCAATCCGCGATACTTCGCGCCGTTGTTGGTTGCCGCGGGAACCGCCGCGACCGCAGTCGTGCCGATCGCCGGCGCCGACCCGGTTGGGCCCGTACCTGGCAACCAGTCGGCCGCCGACACCCTCAGTGAGCTGCAAGCCCAGGGCTACACACTCCAGATCAACTGGGTCACCGGGTATCCCAATGGCCCTCTGTCGGAGTGCTGGGTCGACGCCATCCACAACCCTGACGATCCACCAACCACCCAAAACACGCTCGCGATCGTCCACGTGGACATAGGGTGCCCCGAGCACCAAAGTTGACTCAGCAGAACGCACTTGCCCCTGCGCTGCCCGACTGGCCGTGTGCCTCCGGCGATTCCTCGTCGGAAGCATCGCGTGTTCGTGCGGTCGTCATCTGACGTGGCGATGCGTGCGGCGCGATCACGTATGGGCCGGCGCCCCCCGAGGGGCGCCGTCTGCTGGACGGGCCGGCGCGGGTGAGGTAGCCCACAACCCGCTTAGCGGGTCGGTTGGACGCGGTTGCCGCGTGCAACCCGACGTCCCCAGAGAGATGCCGCGACTCATCTACCGTTTCCCCTCCAGCGTGGCCCCGGCCGGCCGCCAGCACCAGCCAACCCATCGCGCAAGTGGGGACTGCTGTACAACCCGGCGTGCGATCTGCTCGTGCGCCGGTCGTCAACCCTCCCTGGCATTGGTCCGACACCTCGATGAGGAAATGACGCGGCACTATTCGCCGCTCGGCACAGACAGCCCGATCGGGAATGCGCCGCACCGGTGGCGAGACGGATGTCACATCGCGGGCGGGTGCGGGCAGTCATAATCTCGACTCGTCCCAGGAAAACGAAACCGAACGTTCAGTTTTCATCGATCGGAAGGGGTCATCATGGAACGCTCACGTTCGCTTCGCTACCTCGTGCCACTGCTCGGCGCCGCCGCGGCACCATCAATCATTGCGGCACCGGCCGCCATGGCGGACAGCACTCCCCGGACTGCACATATGTCAACGGGTCGCTGAACACACAATGCCAGACGCCCGGCAATGCGCAGCTCAACGATTCGCCGCCGGTGACGTTCGGGGCTCAATACCCCTAATGGTGGGGCGGCTACTGGGGCGGCCACGTTCACTTCGGCGGACACCGCTGATTCCTACGCTGCACGCGGCGGCGACCGCCGTCCGGCTTTTACGCTCACGTGAGCGAGAAGCCAGTCCGCTGGTCACCTTTCGCCCCAAGACTCGCGGAGGACGGTCACACCAGGAGAACTCGGACTCTGCGTCGAGATGGCCCGTGGCGGACACGCTGCATGCCTGTGTGTCCCGTTGCGGGTGGTTCATCTGGTGCACCGGCTCGGGATGCCAGAATGTGAGAACTGACCGCCCGACCATCGGCGTACGTCTTCATCTCGTCGCCTCCATCTCGTCGCCCCAGGGTGCAGCACACACTCACAGCGTGGCGCAGGGCATGGCCGGACATGTTCGAGCCGGGCCACCGCGGTCTCGATCACCACAACCGACGCGAAATCGCCAGCAGGGGCCTTGAGCGCAGCGGGATCGGCCTGCACCAGTTTGGCCAGCGCGCTGGCCAGTTTCACATGATCGACCACGGCGGTCGTCGCGTCGCACATAACCAAAGGGTAAAAGGCAAGGCGCACAACAGTGTTTGCGTCCTGCCCGCGCGACGAGGATCGAACGCGGACGCGATCGCCCTAGAGCCGCACGTCGGTGGCGCAGGCCAGCGCCGCGGCAGTCGTGGACGGGCACTTGCACCTCAACGGAGGGCTGAAAGGTGGTTCAGGATTCTGATTACGAAAAGTCATTCCAGCCAGCATGAACCCACTGTTGGGCGCCAACCATGATGTTTCGGCGTGCTATGGCGGCGACTCTGGAAAGCGCGCTGGCTTCTGCGCTCCGATACGACAGCGGCGTCGTGTGGCGAACGCGGCCCGCATACGGTCAATGAGCCCGACAGGAGGACACGTTATGCATGTGCGATCCCGCTGGCTGGCGACGGCGGTCGCACTGTTGTGCATCGCCACCGTGTTGGGCGTCGCCATCTCCGTCGTCACCGCCAGCGCCCGCGACGTCATTACTAGCAAAGACGGCGGCGTACATCCCCACGCGGAGCGCCCGACCCAGGCCCCGCTGGCGCCGCAAGATCTGTATTTCGTCACGCAGACGTCGCTAGGTACGCAATTCCAGATCGACTCCGGTCAGCTCGCCGAACAGAAGGGCGGAACCCAGGCCATTCGCTCCTATGCGCAGCTCATGGTGAGCTCGCACGAAGCGGTCAACAATGCCCTCCAGGCGATCCTGCAGCGAAAAGGGCCGGTGCCGCCGCCAACACTCCTGAAAGCCGCATACGAGACAAACCTGTCGACCCTGCGGGACGAGGCAGGTCGGCCATTCGACGACGATTATGTCTGCGGCCAAGTCGATTACCAAACGGCGAACGTCGCCCTCTACCAGTATGAAATCGCCAACGGCCGCGACGCCGACCTCACCCGCTTCGCGCAGCAGACGCTGCCCAAGATCCAGGATCATCTCCAAAAGGCGCTCGCGTTCCAGCGCGATGCAGGCGGCTAATTCGTTCCGCGGCACGGCCGGGTGCGGGTAACTAGGTATGACGGATACGCCGGACCGTATCCGCAAATTCAGGATTGTGGGTGAAATTCAGCAAAACTCTAGTACGAGAGTTTGACGTTCACCGGCAGCGTTCGGCTGTGTGAAACACCCTCAAACACAGCGTCTCGATCCGCAATCGTTGGAGGCGAACACTAGATCAGACAAGCCTCTTGGCAAAGCAACTTTGGCGAGCCGTCTCGATCCATGCTGCTCGCGCTGCGGAGACGCCCCGACCGCCGTGGACGATGGGGAGATCCGGGCCGCGATTGGATCACGGGGCGAACGTACGCCGGCGCGGTCCTTCGGGCAGCTTCCAAGAATCCGCCAAGGCGCCCGGCGCAATCTTGCCTGACCGGCCCACCGGGGCCCCGACAACGAAAAGGAACCGACCATGAACCAGATTTCCGCCATCGAAGAGCGTAGCCAGAGTCTTCAGGACGGCAGGGCTGCCGCTGATGACGTTGAGTATGGCCGTCACGCGGCGCCGCAGGTCAAAGACCCTGGTGACTACCATGGCAAGCACCGCTCGGAAGATGCCTTGCTCAAGAACTAGCAGCCGTCGTTAAGGGCGTATTTTCTGAGCCTGACCAGCGGCCGGGATGGCCACCATCCTGGAGATTGTCATTCGCCCGCTGATCTGCGGGCGCCCTGCGGACTGGCAGTAAGCACTCGATGTATGGATCGAACCTAGCGATCGCATCGTCGACGGGCGGGTGACGCGCCCCGCGGCCGGCGCGCAGCTTGAAGCCGACGACATCGCTTTTCGGAGAGCAAGAACGGAGGATGACGGCGGTCAAAAATCTCGCCAGAAGGCCGCGTGATCCGCCGGTGAAAATGCTGCTCGGGCGCGCATCAATCGCGACGACTCCCTGTCGGCGCTGCCGTTTCAGATTCTGACGACGGCGAGCCGAGGATCGCCAGATACGCGACGAGCGCGCTTTCCTAGTTCGTCCCAGCGCAGCGGTAGGTGAATCCAATGGCAGTTCCCGTATACGAAGTGCTCTGAGTGACGCGCTGCTCGTGGATGAGCTGCCGCCCGGCTGGGCAGACGATGCCGCTCGGGCCGGTGATCGCGGTGGCGAACATGAGCCCGCTCGCGCGTCGTCATTTCCCGGCTGCAGTCCAATCTTCCTGAGAGGTCGCTGGCACTGTCTTGTGGCAAGTACAAAGCGTCACGGCAGCTACCGATCCGGGCGTGCCGCCGTCGCCTCGCGCGTTGGCCCCGTTGTGCGATACCTTTACCAATCGCCTGTCGAGCCCAACGCGGGCGTACACGAAAGGAGCAGCGTGAAGATCACACTGGGGATAACGGCATCCGTCGTTCTCGCTGGCCTTGCCGCTGCCGGATTCGCCAGCCCGGCCTCGGCAGATGACACCGGCGGCGCTCCGGAGACATACAAATTCCTCCTTACCGGCGCAACCGAACCCACCACCTGGGTTGTCACGAACTGCGGAACCATGTGCCTGCACGTCGAGGACGGCGGCAACAGCACCAGTACGCCGTGGTCCTCGGAGGCCTATGCGTTGAACGGCGACTGGACGATGTTCGTCAACCGAACCGACCTCATCTCATGTCCCGACGGCTCGAAATTCCCCGCCGGTGCACAGTACAACTGGAACCCCGCCGGTCAAGGCTTAGTCAGCGCCACCAACGACGGACAGTGTGGCGACCCGCCCGGACCGATCTCCGCGAATTTCACGCTCACGAAGGTCGGCTAGCAGCCGACGCCGTAGCTGGGGCCGCGCGGAGGTTGTACATCTGTTGATGCCAACCGTTTTCGGCAACGCCCCCAAGATAACCCATGCTGACCGATGAGCTCCGCGCCACCCGCGAAAAGATCGTCCTCGACCACTTCCGCGACGAGGTGGCGCAGCGCTGGGACGACGTGTTGTCGACGTTTCCGCACCCTCGGTATGAGCTTGTTCCCACGGGCGTCGTCCACGACGGCGACACCGAGGTGCGACAGTACTACCGGGACACCCGCGTGGCGTTTCCCGATCAACACCACGAGATGATCGCCCTACGGCACAGCGACGACGCGGTGATCTGCGAGTTCTATCTGCTCGGAACGCACAAGGGCCCATTCGGCCCGATTCCGGCCACGGGTAACGCTTTCAAGGTGCGGATGACCGCATTCTTCGTCTTCGACGGCGCGACGCTGACATGCGAGCGCATCTACTTCGACACCCTGACGTTTCTGCGCCAGCTACTCGGCGGCCTGGACTACAAGAAGCCGGCCAGCTATCTGCTCCTCCTGAAAGCTCTGTGGGGCATGAGAAACCCTAGCGGCCGCAAGCTTGAGTGACTCGAGCGACTAGTTGGCCGCGGAGTCAGCGGCCTCCCACCGGGAAGCACCGCGCAACGGATGTCCCCCGACGCCGTTTCCAAACACCCGGCGCCGCAAAGGCTTCACGGCGCCGCGCCCCTGGAACTTAGCCCAACGTCTTTTGCAGGTCCGGCACCATCTGGTGCAATTGCGCGCCCCAGTACGCCCAGTCGTGGGTGCCGTTGGGCGGGAAGTTGAACACCGCGTTGTGCCCGCCGGCCGCTTGGTACTGGGTCTGGAAGTTCAGGTTGCTGTCGCGAAGCATGTTCTCCAGGAACGTGGCCGGAACATTCGCACCGCCGAGTTCGTTCGGGGTGCCGTTGCCGGCGTAGACCCAGAGGCGAGTGTTGTTGGCGACAAGCTTCGCCACTTGGATCGTCGGGTCATTGCGGGCCCATGCCGGGTCACCGCCCGGGCCCCACATCGCGTCGGCGTTGAAGCCACCGGAGTCGTTCATCGCCAGGTGCACCAGGAACGGCCACTGGCCGTCTGACAGGTTCAGGAAGCCCGACAACGATCCTGCGTAGATGAACGTGTTCGGGTGGTAAGCCGCGAGAATCAGGCACGCCGATCCAGCCATCGACGGGCCCACGCACCCGTTGCCGCTCGAGCTGATGTTCCGATTCGCCGCGAGCCACGACGGAAGCTCGGACGTCAGGAAGGTTTCCCAGTTGTAGGTCCACGTGCCGCCGTTGCCGACCGCCGGCTGATACCAGTTGGTGTAGAAGCTGGACATGCCACCGACCGGCATCACGCTCGCGAGCCCGGATTGGTAGAACCACTCGAACGCCGGGGTCTCGATGTCCCATGCGTTCCAGTCGTCGCGAGCCCGAAGGCCATCGAGCAGATAAACCGCGTGCCTACCCCCGGGCTGGAACTCGACCTTGATGTCTCGGCCCATCGACGGTGAGGGCACCATCAGGTACTCGACCGGAAGACCCGGACGAGAGAACGCGCTGGCGTTCGGCGCGCCCGCGAAGATCGCCGCCAGTCCCGGCAGCAGCGCCGCCACGACCGCGGCGATGATCAACCGGCGCACCCGTCGAACGGGCCGCCCCTCGGTCTCTTGCATTCCCGTCTCCCGTCCGTAAGCCATCGTGCGGGAACTTACTACCCCAACCAGCGTTACCTCAATCCGACCGGCCGATTCCCGACCCGCGGCGTCAACCTCAGGTTGACGCCGCCACCTCGTCAACCTAGAGTTGACGTATGGCCGCGGACGCGCAAATCGACTACCCAGTCCGCCTCGATGACCTCATCGACGCGATCAAGAAAGTCCACACCAACGTGCTCGAGCAGCTCTCCGACGCCGTTCTCGGCGCTGAGCACCTCGGCGAACTGGCAGATCACCTGATCGGCCACTTCGTGGACCAGGCCCGCCGCTCCGGGGCGTCGTGGACCGACATCGGCAAGAGCATGGGCGTCTCCAAGCAGGCCGCGCAGAAGAGGTTCGTGTCCAAAACGGAGGCCGCCGTCCTCGACCCCGACGAGGGCTTTGCCCGCTTCACCCTGAGAGCGCGCGCGGTCGTGGTGGCCGCGCAGAACAAGGCCCACGAAGTCGGCAACGCCGAGATCACGCCGGCGCACCTGCTGTCTGCCCTGGTCGTCGACAAGCACTCGCTCGCGACGAAGCTGCTGGAAAGACAGGGCGTCGGCGTCGACGCGGTCCATGAGGCGGCGCTGCTACCCCCGCGCGTGCAGGACGTTCCGGCTCTCGTGCCGTTTAACGGTCTCTCCCGCAAGATCCTCGAAATCACCTTCCGTGAGGCGCTTCGCTTGGGACACAACTACATCGGTACCGAGCACATCCTGCTTGCGATGCTCGAAACGGAAGACGACCACGGGCCACTGCATCGGCTCGGTATCGACAAGGCCCGCACGGAGGCCGATCTGATCGCCGAATTGCAGGCTGTGACCAGCGCGGAAGGCAACGCCCCGGCGTAATGTCCCCGAAATGAAACTCGATGCGCACGCGCATGCCCTCATCGGATCCGCCGCCGACGCAACACTTGTCACGCTCAACCCCGACGGCAGCCCACAGGTCAGCGTGGTGTGGGTCGCCCTACGCAACACCCCCGACGGGGACGACGAGATCGTCATCGCCCACCTGATGGAACCCAAGAAGGTCCGAAATGTGCGACGTGACAACCGCGTCGCCCTCACCGTGCTGTCCACGGACCTCAGCGGCCCGATGACGCCGTACCTGGCGATCACCGGGACCGCGCGCGTCGAAGAGGGCGGCGCACCCGAACTGGTGCGCGAACTCACCAAAACGATGATCGGTCCGGACGCGAAGTTTCCGCTGATGGACGATCCGCCGCCGGGCTTCGTCACCCACATCACGATCAACAAGGTCGGCGGCCTCGGTCCGTGGGCTAGGTGACCGGGGCGGGCCCTCGCGACCTCGCCAACGGCTCGTTCGAAGCGTGTTACCTGTGAGATCATGCTGGGACCGCTGAGGAGGGGTGATGCGCCGCTGGCTGGTCGGATTCTTTTCGGTGATGGTCCTTGCCGCCGCGTTCGTCGCACCCTCCGCATCGGCCGGCGACGCGCCCATCGGCCGCCTCGGTGACACCCTGCGGGTGACCGACGGCACCATCGTCGCCGACGTCACGGTGGTCAACGTGCTGCCGTCCGATATCCCGCCCGGCTGGGGCTACCCGCCGCGGTGGCCGCGCAGCGAGGTGTGGCGTGGG
>Ga0153922_1000383_pt1 | contig 17975 bp, 22 predicted proteins | sample TSNJ006MetaG_FD_104723 | JGI IMG/M metagenome (GOLD analysis project Ga0153922, IMG submission 104723) | Attine ant fungus gardens microbial communities from New Jersey, USA - TSNJ006 MetaG | ecosystem: Host-associated > Fungi > Mycelium > Unclassified | place: USA: New Jersey, Brendon T. Byrne... | reverse complement strand
TACGTCACCACCGCCGACGTCACCACCCAGGGCCAGGGGCCGGGGCAAGCCTCGGTGTCGGTGATCGACGGCTCGACGCGCACCGTGACCGCGACCGTGCCCGTCGGCGAGCTTCCGGACGGGGTGGCGGTGGATCCGGGCAGCCACTCCGTCTACGTCACCTCCGCCTACGACAAGACGCTGTCGGTGATCGACGGCTCGACGCGCACGGTCACCGCCACCGTGCCCGTCGGCAAGAACCCGCTGGGGGTGGCGGTGGATCCGGGCAGCCACACCGTCTACGTCGCCAATGCCGACGACGGCACGGTGTCGGTGATCGACGGCTCGACGCGCACCGTGACCGCGACCGTGCCCGTCGGCGAGCTTCCGCAGGAGGTGGCGGTGGACCCGGGCACCCACACCATCTACGTCACCAACTCCGAGGGCAACACGGTGTCGGTGATCGACGCCTCGACGCGCACGGTCACCGCCACCGTGCCCGTGGGCGATCTTCCGGACGCGGTGGCGGTGGATCCGGGCAGCCACACCGTCTACGCCGCCAACGCCAACGACGGCACGGTGTCGGTGATCGACGGCTCGACGCGCACGGTCAGCGCCACCGTGCCCGTCGGCAAGCGTCCGCTGGGGGTGGCGGTGGATCCGGGCAGTCACACCGTCTACGTCGCCAACGCAGAGGACGTCGCGGTGTCGGTGATCGACGCCTCGACGCGCACGGTCACCGCCACCGTGCCCGTCGGCAAGCGTCCGCTGGGGGTGGCGGTCGATCCGGGCAGCCACACCGTCTACGTCGCCACCGACAACACGTTGTCGGTGATCGAATCTCGATAGCGGTTTGCCTCGGCGTCTGGGTGCGGCGTGTCGGCTGCCCGGTCGTACATCTCGATGGGCATGCCGATGGTGTCGTCTCAGAGGTCGTTGTCGATCAACCATTGCCGGGCGTCCCAGGCGGCGGGCTGACTTAGAAGGTCATGCGCTACGCGCCGGGCGGGGGCTCAATCAGCGCCCAGCGCGACACGCCGCAGGGGCGGAGGTTGTGCTCATCCCAGAGCGTCGCGCCGTCGGGGCGGTCGATGGCGTCGACCCACCGCCCGACCGGCACCGGCCGCTTCCGTGGCCAGCGATTCGGCAGCTCGACTGCCACGCGCAGGCCCGTGTCGTCGTCGAGCGGGCGGTCGGCATGGGTGGTCAGCTCGTCGACGGGCACCTTGCCGCGCTCGCGGACGGCGGGCCACCGCTCATAGCTCGTGTAGTAGTACAGGATTCGCATTTGCTGAGCCTTTCAGTCGCGCGATTCGGTGAAATCGGGCGCCCTGACGAGCGAGCTAATCGAAAGGCACGTGGAAGGCACGAGGTCTGCTACCCTGGCGAGAAACTCACTCTGACCTGCATTGGAACCTGGTGCCCCCGACAGGATTCGAACCTGCGACACCGGCTTTAGGAGAGCCTGCAAGCTCGCGTGGTCGAGGCGCCGAAAGGCCATCTGAACTGGCGATATAACGCCATCGGACACCAACCGAAACCACGGCGTGTCGCGGATACACCGACCAAGCACCGACCACAGATTGGCATCGACGCTCCCCGTTCAGAAATGGGCGAAGCTCCCCGGTGAGGGTCACGGTGCCGGGCGTAGCAGAGTTGTGATGCGGGCCCTGAGCATCCCTTCCAACAGTTTCGTCTGGCGTGGTGTGAAACCGATCTCCGCGCAGCGGTCTATCCATCCATGAGCCGCGTCGGTGACGTCGTCGATCATCCTGGCGGCCGCACGGTCGCGAAGACCGAGGCGCGCCGCGGCGTCCAGGAAGTGGGCCCGATCCAGCCGATTCGCCCGCCCATAGAGGGTCAGCGCCATCGGGTCCCGCCACCCGCTGTAGGGCTGAGTAGTAAGTAGATCGTACGCGGGCGACGGTTGCCACAATCCTTTTGGGCCGTAGATGGACATGTTCTTGCCGTGCAGGTCTCCGTTACCGATCAGCCACGAAAACACCACCGTTTTGAGCAGTTCCAGAACCGCCGCGGCCCGGGACCCGCCACCCCGTTGGCACGCGTCAGCCAGAGCAGAGATCGCTGTTTCGGTCTTTATTCGATATTTCGACGCGGGATAGAGTCCTGTCACTTGGCAGGCGTCCTCCTGCGCGATGCGGACGTTGTCGTGCCGGTCAAATCGCTCGACCAGCAATGCTGCTCGCTGACGGGCGTCGTAGAGCAGCCACGTTTTGGGTACGCGCAGTCCGCAGCCCGCGGCCATCTGCATGAAGAAATGTTCGTTCTCAACCAGCCGGGGGAAGCCGGTCGGCGGGTTGAGTTTGAGGATCGCCGGTCCGGACGTCGTTGTCGTTGGTGTGGACCACATCGCGGCGCTGACCTTAGGTTGAACTCCGGCCAGCCCCACCGGATCTGCCTGCACCGAGCCAATGAGGCGGTCAAAGACTGCCCGGAAGTCGGTGTCGCGTTCAGGCTGGAACATCGCGGACTGCTCGGGTGGTGTGAAGCCGGCAGGGATGACACGGACGTTGCCGACGGTGTCGGCACCGATGGCGAGCAGGAGAGTGAGGTGGTCGTCTGCGGATGTCTTGGTCGACGACGTCACGACCCCCAGTCGAATCCCTTCCGGGAGGAGGCCGGCAAAGAACGCGGGGACCGCTCCTCCGCCGGTAATCAGGGGATAGTCCCCGGTAATGAGAAGTGACCACGACACTGACCGGTCGCGGATGGATGCGCCGGCGTCGGTAGGCGAGGCGGTGTAGGCAAAACTGATGTCATCGTTGTGTGTCGTTCGTGCGAGGCGGGCGACGACGTCGTCGCCGAGGTAGACGTCCGCGGCGGTCACTTCTCGCAGGTCGAGAGGGTCGATCTCGGCGGTCATTGTTCAGTCTCGGTATGGGTTGCTGCCGGAATTGGCTCCAGGCGCAGGCCGAGGGCATCGGCGATGTCGACAACCGAGGCGAATTTGATGGACCCGTTTCCGTACTCGAGTGCCTGGATACTCGAGCGAGAGACGCCGGCAAGGTCGGCGAGCATCTGCTGAGTGAGTCGAAGCTCGACCCTTCGAGCTGCCAGCCGCGCCCCTATGCGTGCAATTGCAGGCATAGAAGAGGTTCGGCTGGGCTTTGTTCTGCGTGGAGGGGACACCATGCTCCTAATGCCTCAAATTTCAAGCATAGATCGAGTATGGGCCCGTAGACGGCTACAAGTCAACCTTATGCTTGGGAATTCACGCACAGCGATGCCGAACCAAAGCGCAAAAACACGTGAACAAGCGGGAGGCCGCAGTCATCCGCGCCATTGACATCGCCATGGCGGGACTGCGCAGTGTGGGCAACAATCCGCAGAAGCCAATAGGCAGGCGTGGTGCTCGCCAAGCTGCGTCGTCGAATCGCGATCTCGATTACGAATTAGCCGTGTGCTAGCCGACCCCTCTCTGCCAACCTGGGTTGAGGCACCCGCTTCCTGATGCGATGAAGGGGCGGGGCCTCCGCTCCTCGTGACGTTCCCGGCGGATGCTGGGGTGTCCACTATCTACGAATCATGGGAGGCCCCTATGAACGAGTATGACGGCAAGCAGTTCGTCGGGATCGATCTGCACCGGCAGCGGTCGGTGATCGTTCGCCAGTCCGAATCCGGCGAGCCGCGGGGTGACGGTAAGAAGCTCTGATGGCGAATCATGCATTGCAGCAACGGCATTGGTGATCGCCGACTATTTCACCACGCATTGCGCCGAGCGATCCCGTCGGAAGATGCCAGATCGACTTGGTGGGGAGATCGCCGTGGACGTGCAATCGTTCTCCGGCGGCTGCAGCACCTGCGTGCGAACCCCGACCGGCACGGAGCAGTCTTTCGCGACATTGAGCGGGGCCTCGACGCCGAGCGGATGGCCACCAGCCGCTCTAACTCTAACGCGAAGAACTTCGTAGGCAGCGTCGAAGCAATGCTCGATGTCACGCTGCCCACGACCAAGTCGGCGGCGCTCAGGAACTCCAACGGGTATCGCTACCTGTTGACCTGCAACCTGTCGCCCGCACTACACAGTTACAAACGAGCGGAGTTGCTGCGAAACCCGAACCGGCATAATGTAATTCGGCTTGCGGTGAGCCGATCGGCGAGCGTATGTTTATGTCTCCGCGGTGGCTGACCGGCGCGCGCAAACTCAGTTCACCGTCCACGGTCGACGGCCGTTGCTCATTGGAGTTCGATCGGGATCTTGACGAGCAGCGATGTCCCGTTTCCGGTGTGACTCGAGATCTTCAGTGTGCCGCCGAGCGCCTCGACGCGGTCCATCAGGCCGGTGAGTCCGGAACCTTTGCCCACGTCGGCTCCCCCGATTCCATCGTCTCGAATCGAAAGATGGAGGTTGGCATCGTCGGCTTCGACGCGCACCTCGACCTCGGAGGCTCGTGCGTGCTTGGCCGCGTTGGTGAGGGCTTCGGCAACGACATAATAGGCCGCCACTTCGGCGGACTCGGGCAACCGTCGGTGGACACTCAGGTCCAGCTCGACCGGCACAGCGGAGCGGCGGGCCAGCGCCTTGAGCGCGGGGCCCAGCCCTCCCTTGGACAGGATGGCCGGGTGAATCCCGCGGGAGAGCTCCTGCAGATCCTTCGAGACGCCTGCCACACTTGTAACGAGGTCAGAAATCTGCTCCCTGAGCGCCTGCTGTTCGGGCGGCACCAAAGCCTCCGCCGTGCGCAGCTCGAGCCCCAGCGAGACCAGCCGTTGTTGGGCGCCGTCGTGCAGATCGCGTTCAAAACGGCGTCGGGCGTCATCGCCGGCCGCGACGATCCGGGCCCGAGACGCGGTGAGCTGGGCGTGGGTTTCGGCGTTGGCGATCGCGGTCGCGACCAGATCCGCGAAATCCCCGACGCGCGCCTCGGTATCGGGAGGCAGGGGTTCGGGTCGCGACGAGCCGACGATGGCCGCCCCCCATACCCGCCCGTCGACGACGATGGGCGCACCCACCGCGACGTGAAGGCCCACATCACGGAGGCGTGCGGCGACGGAACCGGGAGCATTCTCGTAGCTGTCCATCCGGGCGGCACGGGCGGTGCGCAACACCATCGCGGGCACGTTGTCTCCCTCGAGTGAAAACCGTTCACCGACTGGCATCTTCTTCAACCCGGGGTCGTCGTCGCGGGCCGCGAGTAGCGTGGCCGTGCCGTCGAGCTGGTAGCGCCACAGCGCCGAGTAGTGCACCCCCAGGCACCGGGCCAGCTCCGCCGCCACCGCGGAGAACATCTCCGACGGCTCGACCCCGCGCGCGACCAATGTCGCCACCCGCCGCAGGGCTGCCTGTTGCTCGGCGAGGACGCTGAGCTCGGCGCGGGTCTGGGCGTTAGCAATCGCGGTCGCCACCAGATCGGTGAAGTCCGCCATGCGCGCCTCGGTGTCGGCGGGCAGCGGATCGGGTTTCCTCGAGCCGATGATGGCCGCACCCCACAAGCGCCCCTCGACGATGATCGGCGCACCCACCGAGGTGCGGAGGCCCAGGTCACGGAAGCTCGCGGCGATAGAACCGGGAGCATTCTCGTAGCTGACCATCCGGGCGGCGCGGCCGGTGCGAAACACCCTCGCCGCGACGCTTTCGCCCTCGAGTGAAAAACGCTCGCCGACCGGAATCGCCTTCAACCCGCGATCGCCGTGGCCGGCTGCGAGCAGAACCCCCCCGCCGTCGGGCTCGTAGCGGAACAGAACCGCGTGGTGATACACCCCTAGGCACCGCGCCAATTCCTCGGCCACCGCGGAGAACAGCTCAGACGGGTCGACCCCACGTGCGACCAGTGTCGCCACCCGTCGCAACGCGGCTTGATGCTCCGCGAGCACGCTGAGCTCATCACGGCTTGCCTCGACCTCGCGGCGGCGTTGATCTGCCTCCGCGGCGCGCATTCGGGCGATGCCGGCGAGAATGTTGGCCGACAGCGCAACAACCAGAAAGACAGTGACTGCCACCCAGTTCTGGGCCCCGGTCGGGACGAAGCTCCCACCGGTCTGGAGATGATGGAAGTAAACGTAGACAACGGCGCTCGCCAGCGAGGTCATCACCCCGAGCCCGAATCCCCACCCAGTCGAGACCACCAGGACACCCAGCAGGAAGACCACACCGAAGAGGTTCCCGGGGACGACCTGCTCGAGCAGATACACCACGAGGCTCTCCGCCGCAATCAGCAACGCAGCGACCACCAGCCCCAGCGCCAGAGGTGGGGCCGTCGGGCGCAGCAACAGCGACATCGCGCGTACGCGCTTCGGCGCCGGCCCCACTTGCGCATCGGAAGTGCCGCGTGCAGAACTCGCACCGGGCATCCAGCCCGGCAGCCGTGACCGTTTCTGCGTCACTACGCACCCACATCGATCTTGGCGGACTCGCACGAGGGCCAACCTGCATCTTAACGGGAGCAAGAACCGCAACCGCACCACCGCGCGAGCCCTCGCCACCCACCCGATAGCCTGAAACGGGCCCTGCGGTGCACCCTAGCGAATGCGTCGGGTTCCACGGATTCGTGGTCGCTGGACCTGGCGCGCGCCGCACGCGATACCGGCTGTTGGAAGACGGTGCGCCAGTACGCGCTGGAAAAGCTCGGCGAGTCCGGCGAGGCCGACGCGGTGCGCGCGTCACCGTGGTCACTACACGGCAAAGGTCGCCCCGCTCGACACGGCGGCGCGCGCCGGCCCTCAACAGCGGATCGAGCAGGCCGAAACCGAGATCGACAACCTGCGGGCGGCGTTCGGGTGGAGTCGCGAAAACTCTGATATCGCGCTGGCGTTGCAGCTGGCGTCGTCGCTGCAGCCGCTGTGGGTCGGACGCGGCCGCGTCTGGGAAGGGCTGGCCTGGTTCGACGCCGTGCTCACCGATGAGAACGCGCAGCAGCTGCAGGGGGCGCGCGCGGTCCGTGCGCGGGCGCTGGCCGACAGAGCCATGCTGGCCGCGTCGGTGGCCGCCCACGACAGCATGGATCAGGCCGAAGAAGCCCTGGCGATCGCGCGCGAACTCGACGACCCGGCCCTGCTGGTCCGGGCGCTGACCGCCTGCGGCAGTAGCGCAGCCTTCAATACCGAGCTGGCCCGGCCCTACCTCGCCGAGGCCATCGACCTCGCGCGGACATTAGGCGACCGGTGGCGGTTGAGCCGGATCCTGGCATGGCAGGCGTCCGCGGCGATCATGGCGGGTGATCCGGTCGCGGCGCGCGCGGCCGCCAAAGAAGGACGCGACCTCGCCGATGTCATCGGTGACCCCTTCGTCTCGCGTCAGTGCCGCTGGTGCCTCGGCCAGGCACAGATGTGGCAGGGCGATCTGGCCGAAGCCGACGCACAGCTCCGCGAGCTGGTCGCCGAGGCCGACGCGGCCGCGGATGTCGTCGCGAGGGCGGCCGGTCTCGTGTGCCAGGGCCACGTGTTGGCATATCAGGGTGACACCAGCGCGGCCCGGGCCGCGGCGATCGCGGCCATCGATGCCGGCGCAGAGCTCGGCGGGCTCATCGAGGGCTTCGGCTACCTGGCGCTGACTTACGCTGCCCTGGCCGCGGGCGATGTTGCGGCGGCAGCGGACGCGAGCGAGGCGGCCTGGCGCCGGTTGGGTGTGCAGCGCGAATTCGCGGCAATGAGTATCAGCCCCAAGGCTGATGTTGCCCTGGCGCGCGGCGATGTCGTCGCGGCCCGACGGTTGGCCGACGACGCCGTCTCAGGGAGCACCGGCTGAAACCTGTGGTGGGCGCTGACCACGCGGGCTCGCGTGGCGATCGCGGACGGTCAGCTAGACGAGGCGGGACGCGATGCCCATGATGCGCTTGCGCTCGCGGCCGAGATGCGTGGGTACGGGGACATTCCCGACATCCTGGAGTGCCTCGCCGATCTGGCCCGCGGTGCCGGCAGTCACCGCGAAGTGGCGCGGCTCTGCGGCGCCGCCTACGCCATTCGGCAGCGTATGGGCGCGGTCCGATTCCAGATCTACCAAGCCGGCTACGATACCTCGGTGGCGGCCCTGCGTAACGGGCTATGGGCGAGCACGACTTCCAGTCCGCATGGGCAGAGGGCGCCGCGCTGTCCACCGAGGAGGCGATCGCCTACGCCCAGCGCGGACGCGGTGAACGCAAACGGCCAGCGAGCGGTTGGGCCTCGCTGACCCCCACCGAGCGCGACGTGGTGCGCCTGGTAAGTGAGGGCCTGCCCAATAGAGACATCGCTGAGCGGCTGTTTGTCTCACCGCGCACCGTGCAGACCCACCTGACCCACGTCTATACGAAACTCGGCCTCACCAGCCGCGTACAACTCGCCCAAGAAGTGGCCCGCCACCCCTGACCGATCACCGCAGCGGGGCGTGCCGCACCGCTGCGTAAATGCGCGCAGTGATGGCCCCGTTATACGCGTTTGCGCTGATGTTTGCGGCTCGGACCGGCCGCATGCTGGCTAGCATGAGCGAGAGTGATCCCCGCGCGGACATGCCGCCGGTGAACTGGAGCGACCTTGGTGTGAGCGAGTTGCTGCCGACGGGAACGGTGACGTTGCTGCTGGCCGACGTCGAGGGCTCGACACGGCTGTGGGAGGCCCAACCCGACGAGATGACGGCGGCGGTCGCGCGGCTGGATCGCACGCTGTCGGACGTTATCGCGGCCCATGACGGTGTGCGGCCGGTCGAGCAGGGTGAAGGCGACAGTTTCGTCGTGGCGTTCGGGCGTGCTTCCGATGCGGTGGCGTGTGCGTTGGAGCTGCAGTTAGCACCGTTGGCCCCAATCCGGCTGCGTATCGGGTTGCATACCGGTGAGGTGCAGCTGCGCGACGAGGGCCGGTCTAGCTTCGCTTGGTCGGGGCGGAGTTCACGGGCAGATCAACTTTGATTAGGCCATTGTGGCGGTGTGAAAGTCATTGATCAGATGCACCAAACCGTTGGGGACATGTTCTTGCAGGAAGTGCCCGGCGCGCGCGAGCGTCGTGTGCGGTCGACCCTTGGCGGTCCGCCGTGATCACCTGAGCGGCCGCTATCACAGCCTGCGAAGGCCGCGCATGACTTTGGCGAATGGCAGCGTCGATGTCATGGCCTTGCGCAAGCTGGGTTGCGTAGCGCTGGCATTGACTACAACCGCGTAACGCAGTCCGTGATCGCGCCAGAGCGCTGCTTGCTCGATAACCTCATCAGGCGTCCCGGTCAGGTAGATCTCTTTCATCAGCGATCGCGGAACCTGCGCCGTATACGACAGCGCGGTCTGCTCATCGATGGTTTGCGGTTGGAAGTCTTGTAGTCCGGTGAAGTCCGCGCCGAGCGGATGCTGCACGCCGTGACGAGACCACACCTCTGCCCCCGCGCTGACCGGATACATCTTGGCGGCATCGCAAGTCAGCACCTCCTCTAGGTCATCGTGAGTCCGACCGGTTAAGACAGCCCAGAAGACCGCCGGTGTGACAGCCATTGGGTCTCGTCCGGCGTCGGACGCAGCCGCCCGCACAGCGTCCAGGCCCCGCGCGTAGTCCTGTGGCCGATACAGGAAGGCTGGAAACCAGGCGTCGGCGTAACGACCCGTGGCACGCAGCATCCAGGGCCCGTGCGCGGCAACCCAGATTTCCGGCCATCTTCCCTTATAGGGAGGGAGGTCAAAGACGGCGCCTCGCAACGGGAAAAATGATGAGTCACGGCTGATGAGCTTGCCGTCTGAATCCCACAGTGCCCGGATGGTCGCCAGGCCCTCCTCGAATCGCGCGACAGGCTTCGACCAGTTCACCCCGTAGGGCTCGTTGCCTTCGCGCTCACCGGCTCCTATGCCTAGGATTGCTCGCCCGCGAGTTAACAGCTGCAGCGTTGCCGCGGCCTGCGCGGTGACGGCGGGATTGCGACGACCCGTGTCCGTGACTCCCACGCCAAGCCGGAGACGGCCGATCCGGTTATGAGCGGCGAGGTGGCCGAGCATCGCCCAGGGCTCAAGGTATGCGTCGGGCCTGGGAGCCAATCGCGCACCCCCGAGGTACTTCGGCGTGCAGATAGACCGTGGGAAGGGCGAATTGAGGTGGTCGGGCACCCAGAACGAGTCGACGCCGCAGGCAACCGCCGTCATGTAGCTGGCCCTGATCAGCGGGGCCGGGCCGAAGCGCGAGTTGATGAGATTTTCGAGTACACCGACACCGAAACCCGCCACTTTCAGACACCTTTTGTCAGACCAACTTGAGTCCATTCAACCCGCGCCACGCTGCCAGCCCTCCAAGCACGCCCAAGTCGCTGCCGAACGTGCCCAAACAGGACTTAACCATTCGCCCGGCACGGTTAGGGCAAGACACGCTGGCCGGGCCGCTGATACAGCTGTTAGAACAAAGGCCGCGACAGTCGTCGATGCTGGTCACAACGGCCAGCCCCTCTGTCGTAACGGTGTCGTGCTCGACGACGGCGCGTTGCCGGTGTTCGTCCGGACTCAGGCAGGCCGCACGATTTCGCAGCGTTATAGTAAAATCTGCTATACTTGACTTATGGTTGACCGGAGCGGATTGCTGCGGCAGGTGATGGTGGAAACGCGCACCAGCCAGTCCGAGCTAGCGCGCATCAGCGGTGTTCACCAACCCAGCATCAGCCAATTCCTCTCCGCCAAGGTCGACCTCAGTGACGACCAACTCGATCGGCTGCTGTCGTGCATGGGTTACCGCCTCGAAGTCGAGAGACGCGCCGTTGTTCCCGACCTGACGCGCAGAGAACGGCGCTCGTGGAAGTTGCACCGCCAACTGTCAACCCATCTGACACGATCGACACTGACGCAGTGGCGCCCCACTATCCTGGCCAATCTCGAACGGCTACGCGAGGGCGTTCGAGGTCAACCACACATCCGCAACCTCGACCGATGGGAAGTATTGGTGCGTGACGGCGACGTGGCGGCGCTGCATCGCATCCTCACCGGGCTCGATCGCGACTCTATTGAGATGCGCGAAGTAACACCGTTGAGCGGGCTGCTGTCTGACGAGGAACGGACCGAAGTTCTCCAAGAGGTGGATTGATGCGACGCGACCAGTTGAAGCATGCCATCGGCACCGCCTGTCAGATCACCGGCCAGCCCGAGGTGATCGTTGTCGGCTCTCACGCGATCCTCGGCACGTACCCCGAGTACGAACTTCCTTCGCTCGCAACCAGTTCGCTCGAAATCGACATCCTCCCCATTACCGATGACAACGACGAGACCATGCGACTTGCCGATCTTATAGTCGGCGTCGCCGGCGAATTCTCTCAGTTCGAGCAAACACATGGTTTCAGCATCGACGGAGTCGATCTGACAACGTCTGCACTTCCTGAAGGCTGGCGAACTCGGCTCGTGAAGGTACAGAACGAGAACACGGCCGCCCCGGCCGGCCACCCGCAGTACATCGGCTGGTGCCTCGACAAAGAAGACCTCTGCATAGCAAAGCTCTGTGCTTTCCGGGAGAAGGACCGGAACTTCGTTGACGCCCTCATCACGGACGGCCTAGTCGACCCGGCACTGATAGCCAGCCGCCTCCAGACCGTCCCTGAGCGCTATCACTCAAGCATTGACCGCGCGACCGCATGGCTCGCATTCCGGACGCAGCCAGACACATGATGCTTAGCCTTGCGTGCTAGCCAGATTCTCACCCTTAATGAGCTATTTGAACTCCCAGACATACCGGTACCCCTCCGTATTCGAATCTGCCGTATTCGTCAGGGTGTGGCGGTCTCCAATCCGTCTGCGGTGCGCGTGAACCGGGTTGAGTTCCGATTCGGCGGTTGGTGCAAGGGCTGTGGGTTCGGAAGCTCGGGGCCGGCGAAAGCGCGGGCGTTCAGATGCCGTTCGGATGCCGGATGGGCATCTGCCAGTCGTGTGTGATCGGGCTGGTGGAGGGTCATGTCCGCGATCTGCGCACCGGCGCCGAACACAACCGGGAACCGGGTGCAAACATGCATTTCCGCCGCTTCCGGCGACTGCGTGTGGGACGTCTAGACTTCACCCGCCAGTAACCTACGGAGGCGTAGGTTACGCTAGCGTAGGTCAGCGACTGCAGAAAGGCAGGATAATGGCGATTACAGATGTAGAAGAATTTGCACATCTCACCGACGCCGACATCGAGAGCCTGGGCGTCGAGCTGGACGCGATCCGGCAGGACTTCGAAGATTGCCTCGGCGAGCGCGATTCGCGTTACATCCGCCGCACCATCGCCGCGCAGCGCGCGCTGGAGGTGGCCGGCCGGGTCTTGCTCGCCGCCAGTTCACGACGGTCGGCGTGGTGGGCCGGCGCGGTGACGCTGGGCGTGGCCAAGATCGTGGAGAACATGGAGATCGGCCACAACGTCATGCACGGTCAGTGGGACTGGATGAACGATCCCGAGGTTCACTCCTCTACGTGGGAGTGGGACATGAGCGGGGCGTCCAAGCACTGGCGCTTCACCCACAACTTCGTGCACCACAAGTACACCAATATCCTGGGCATGGACGACGATGTGGGCTACGGCATGCTGCGGGTCACCCGTGATCAGCGCTGGAAGCGTTTCAACCTTGGAAACGTGCTGTTCAACACCATCCTCGCGCTCGGGTTCGAGTGGGGAGTCGGGTTGCAGCACCTGGAGCTGGGCAAGGTCTTCAAGGGTCGCGACGATCGGGCAGCCACGCTGAGACGTGTGCGGGAGTTCGGCGTCAAGGCAGGACACCAGATTGGCAAGGATTACATCGCCTACCCGGCGCTGACGTCGTTGTCGCCCGGCGCCACTTACCGCTCGACGCTGACCGCCAATGCGGTGGCCAACGTCATCCGCAATGTGTGGTCCAACGCTGTCATCTTCTGCGGCCATTTTCCTGATGGCGCAGAGAAATTCACCAAGACCGACATGGTCGGCGAGACCAAGGGCCAGTGGTACCTGCGCCAGATGCTGGGTAGCGCCAACTTCGACGCCGGCCCCACGCTGGCCTTCATGAGCGGCAACCTGTGCTACCAGATCGAGCACCACCTCTATCCGGACCTGCCGAGCAACCGGCTCTCCGAGATCGCGGTGCGGGTGCGTGCTGTCTGCGACAAGTACGACTTGCCTTACACCACAGGCTCATTCCTGCTGCAGTACGGCAAAGCGTGGCGGACGATTGCCAAGCTCTCGCTGCCGAACAAGTATCTGCGCGACACCGCCGACAACGCCCCGGAAACCCGCAGCGAGCGGATGTTCACCGAACTCGAGCCCGGATTCGCCCGGACCGACCCGGCAACCGGCCGTCGCCGCGGGTCGAAGACAGCGATCTCGACGGTGCGGCAGTGGCGCCGTGACAACCGTGCTGCCAAGCGGCTCGACCTGACGGCTTAGGCATCGGTCAGCCCGAAGAAGACTTCGCCGAATTTGTCGGCCATCAGGCATCCCTCCTCATATTGGGCGTCGCCCAAATCCCAGGAGACGCAGTGGCCGACATTCAATTGGCTTGGGAACTGGCCGAAGTCGGCGCACGCCACCTCGATGCCACCGAACGCGACAACCTGTATGTCGCGATCGGGGCGGGCGAAACCTTTAAGGCCGTCGAGTCATTGATGCACGCGGTCGTAGGCAACGGCGTGGCTCTTCGCGCGGAGACGATCACACGGCTGCTGGCCTGGCTTGACGGCTACCGTAATCATCCTGATGAGCGAGGTCTTCGGCGGCTCATCGCAGAGGTGAACATTGACACCGATTACCCCCCGCCCGCACCGACACGACTGGCCACGGTGTACCGGTACCGGCGCCCGCGTCGCCGCTCGGGCGGCTAGCCAACCCGCGCAGCCCCATTCGGGCTGCCACCACCGCCCAGGGTGCCCCAGCGGTCATCGGGGGTGGTCGGCGAAGAGCCGCAGGCCGCCGCAAGATCGCGGTGGCGACGCCACAACGGGTCACGGTGGAATATTTGCGCCGATCAACAGACGCCTGTCGCGATCTCAACGATCCGTTGTTAATGGCCGCGGCCTGGTATGCCCACGACGAACCGACTGTATGACGTGGACACCGCTGCCTAGCAAGATTACGCGAACCGCAAGTTGTACGACACCAAAGAACGTGCCTTCACCACGATGGCGGCGGTCGAAGACCTTGTGCGTGACGGGGTTGAGGTCCGAGTCGTCGACCACGCGACAGGCGATGACGTCACAGAGGTCGTGCTCGCCCGCGTTTGGGGGTCCATGTTGCGCGCCAGCGGCACGGGGATGCGCGCCGTGCTCGAGTCACTGCTGCGCGCGCCCGGCGAGATCGCCAAGGCTGGCGCCGAGTCGCTCGTGGGACATCTCTCGGAGCGCGGAGCTACCAAGCGTCGGCGAGAACCCGAGCCGGAAGACATCGCGCAGGAGAGCTCCGAAGAACCCAAGCCCGAGGACGTGTCGGAGATCGGGCAGCTGCGCAACCTGCGTCAGACCCGAATTCGCGGTGGGTTGGGCGCGGAGTTTATCGGTTGGGGGGTATCGGCTCACTGTGTTGGCGGGTGTTCGAGTTCGTTGCTGAGGAGGTGCTCTGCGGCCGCGGCGTAGCGGGCGGCGGTGTTGTGGCAGATGCCGAAGACTAGCGCCAGGTGGAGCGGGTCGGGGCCGGCCGGTGCGGTGAGGGCTTCGTGAAGGATGGGGTCGGCACGAATTCGGCCGACGGTGCAGCCGGCCCGCTGGATGCGCCTGTTGACGAACACTTGGCTGATCGGTGTGGTGGCGTGCACGGTTTTGGGGTCGACGAGCACGTGGGGGTTGTCGGTGTATGGCCAGCTGGCGCGGCGGTGGTCAAGCCAGCAGCGTAGGGCGCGGTGACCGAGCTGGCCGCAGCGCTGGCGGCGCCCGACCAGGGTGATGCGGTGATTGGCCAGCGCCTCGAGGGTATGGATTTGCTCGTCGGTCAGTGGCAGCAGGACACTGTCGCCGGGGTGGGCGGTGAGCCCGACGGTGGGGTTGGCGAAGATCAGGGCGCGTTTCCTGGCGAACCCGAACAGCGAGCGAAGGGCGCTGATGGTGTTGACGCGTTGGTGGCCCCACATCGGCTCCAGCGCGGCAGCAACGTCGGAGCGGGTGACTTCGCGCAAGCGGTTGTAGCGAGCTGCCCAGTGTTTCAGCAGCCGCCGGGCGGTGCTGAAGTAGACGTGAACCGTTGATGCCGCCCGGGGGCGGGCACGGGCGTCGCCGTTGAACCCAACCATCAGCCAGTGGCGGACCGGTTGGGCGAACCGAGGCTTGAGATCGCTTGTCACACGGTCAATCCAGGATTGGGTAACCGCCGTCGCATCGTCGTCGAGTAGTCCCAGATCGGCCAGAACTTCGGCGAGGCGGGGCCGTGATACCCACCGATGCGGCCGGGCGCGCACGTCGCTGAGCGCGACGCGCTCGCCGACACGTCGCCCATCGAGGACGGTGAGCAGGCCATCGAGCACGCATAGTGTCATCGCCCTGCTCCAGTCGTGGGCTCCCCCGAGCTGCACGGCACGCAGGGCCGCAGCGCCGACGATCGGGTCCTCTGAACACAGCGCCGGATGCTGCCAGCGAGCAGGGGGCGCCAGGCCGGCCTTGCGCCGGTAGTACGACGCCAGCGCCGCGCCTTTGCTGTTGCAGTACATACGGTCTCGGCGACTCGAGGCCAGCAGCGCGGTGTGGCAGTACAGGCAGTTCACCGGGGCGGCAGCGACCTGCCGGTGCGGGCACGCGGGACGACCGGCCGGGCCTCGCCGACCGCCGTGGGCTTCTCCGATCCCTCCGATGGTGATGAGGTGATGGTCTCGGGCTCGGCCACAAGCAGCTCATCGACTCCGCAGTCGAGGACAGCGCAGATGACGTCCAGGTCGCGCAGTTTGACCACGTTGGGGATGCCCGACCACAGCCCCGACATCTTGCCGGCGCTGATCACCAGGCCGTGCTCGGCCAGCATCCGTTGCTGCTCACTGGCCTTCCAGATACCGCGGTTGGCCGCCGCCAGGCGCAGGTTCCATTTCATTGGGCCAATCCTTTCCATCGGTCAGCGACCCAGCGTTGCCCGCTCACCCAGGCGTCTTCGACATGGGTGGCGTGTACGTGGATATACCGAGCAGTCGTGGCCGTCCAGCGTGTCCGAGTAGTTCCTGGATCGCGAACAGGTTCATCCCGGCCAGATACGGCTGCGACGCGCAGAAATGCCGCAGCACATGCGGTGTCAGCTTCCCCGACCACACTGGCAGATACCGGTCGACGGCCTCGGCCAAGGCTCGGCGGAACACATCGGCGGTTGCGCGCATGCTGGTGGCGTCGGTGTTCTTGCGTTCGGACGGAAACAACGGCGTCTGGTGTCCGGACGGATCGATGCCGAACAGGCCGAGCACGTCCTCGATGAACCAGCACAGGCTGCGGTCGGCGCCGTTGATCAGCGGCACCAACCGCGGTTTGGGGCCATTGCGGCGAGATCCCTTGCCGTAACGGACATTCAGTTTCCCGAACCGGCCCAACTCCCACCGCACGTCGTCCAGATCCAGCATGCGGGCCTCGTTGATCCGCAGCCCGACATCGGCGGCCAGCCGGGCCACCGCGTAGTTGCGGGCGGTTGCGGGCGGTCGGGGCGAACTTGCGGCAGGTGGCCAGCTCCGCACGCCATCCGGCGAACAGCTGCTCGATCTCCTCGGCGGTCGGTGGAATGCGGAGTTGAGGATCGACCGATCCCCGCGGCCGGTTGATCTCATCCAGTGGGCATTCAACGATGCGGCCGGTGAGGTTGTGCAGCTCGACCTTGTGCCGCAGTTCCAGGAACCCGAAGTACGCCGTCAGCGCGGCCGCGCGACCGGTCCGCGTCGACGGGTTCGCATCCCGCAGCACCCTGCCGAAGTAGGCGTCAGCGTCACACGGCTGCATCTCCCACAACGGCCCGCCGAACCACCCACGAATCAGCTCAAGGTGGCCGACGTCGTTGCGGATGGTGGCGTCGACCAGTCCGGCTGACGCTCGCGCCAGCACGAACCCCGACAACATGTCAGTCTCGAAGTCTCCTTACCTTCACCCCCAGTGAAACAACACCGGCCAGAATGCACCTTGACCGACCGAAATGATGCCACCTCAATACGCGGATTCAGCGCCGTGACACGCCTGCAACGCCAGGTCCAGGCAGGAAACACCGGAGGCAGGGACCACCAGACAGCTCAGGAACTCACCCACTGTTGGTTAGAGAGCGGAGGCTGGTCCTAAGGAACGACTGATTCAATCCCAGTATCGTGCACCAGTGTCTATACAGCTCAGTAGCGGTTTTCGAGCCTCGAATCCGGTCGCGTGACCTAGATATGACCTGATCAGTCGGGGAGCTAGCAACCCAACAGGAGAGCACCCCGTGAGTGAACCCACTAAACCATCCTGGTCCGATCTTGCCGACTGGTTGACCCCGACGCAGATTGCGTGCCTGCGCATGCTCGAATCGGCGTCAGAACTGACCGAGGAAGCCGACCTGAACTTGAAGTCGCTGCCGGTGGCCTTCGGGCCGCGCTTGCGGTGGCTCATCGGTCCAACTCGCTTTCGTTGGCCGCCGCAACAACCTGCTTGACGTATTCGTCGCGGCTCATCATGCTGCGTTGCCGCTTTCCAGAAGAGCGCGGACCACATCGGCGCGGATACGCCACGAGCGGCCAAACTTCGCAGCGGGGATCTTCCCGGCGGCGATGTGGCGCAAGATGGTTGTCTTGCAGACGCCCATCAACTCGGCGAGGTCGTCACTGGTGAGCGGGCGCTCCAGGACGGCGGGCGTGATGTTGTGATCGATAACGGTGGTGCCTGACACGGCGATTCCTTTCCCCAGGAAAGACAAAAGCCGAGCGCCAACGAAAGAGCATATGGCCCTTGTGTTTTCGCCGGCTGCTCGGCTCCCGTTTCGGGGCTTACACGCGGTGAGCGCGTGAAATGGACTCGCCGTAAATCGAGACCCTGCTGTTAGCCGCCGTCTTGTTATCGGTGCCTGTGCGGCGGCCATGCTCGCGGTCGGACAGTTGCGGGTCGGCCTTGATAGACTCCTCCAAGAGCGCCCGGCGCTCGTCGCGGGTGAGGTGACGGCGGTCGATGTTGAGTGTCAGTGCGAGACTGCGCTTCTCG